>JAEEGK010015993.1_pt1 | contig 16546 bp, 18 predicted proteins | sample 8958771 | NCBI WGS metagenome assembly JAEEGK01 (sample SAMN16246547, study PRJNA631951) | gut metagenome | biome: gut microbiome; feature: rumen; material: SC-attached | host: Bos | place: Iran: Karaj | collected 2018-10 | reverse complement strand
AAGGTCGTCTTCGCCCGCCATCCGGCAGGGGCGGCTCGAAAACCAAAGGACGGATAAGCGTGTAGAAAGCCGCCTGGTGCGGCGTTTGGACAGCGGTTCGAGTCCGCTCACCTCCACAGAAAAGTGCCATGCAGGTTATTGTAGGGCACTTTTTGTTTTTGATGCCCCAATTATTGCCCCAATACGCCTCTTGCAAGAACGCTCATTTTCCCTCTCTCTCCATCTGGATTCATCCGTCAATTTGATGCCGAAATCGGGGCTTTTACCCTCTTACATATACCGAACTAACCGAACTTTCCGGACAAACCCCAGCCGGCTGGTGTAGGTTGCCTCTTTTGACTAGTAGTTTGTCCGCTGTTTGTTCGGTTAGTCCGGTTGGAGATATGTATTGAGGAAGAGGGAAAGCAAACTGGGTATTTCAATGACCTCGTTTCGTCAAAGGCGGAAGAGATCCAGATGTGCTGCATTCACGCGGAGGCCGTCGCAGTCCACCCACGTCGTGGCAGGAACGTCGGTTTCCATGATGCGATGGATACCGTACGGCTCGACATCCCCACAGCAGAAGGGGAAGCGGTGCTCGCTCGTGTAGCTGCGGGCCAGCAGGAGGTCACTGCGGTCTACTTCTGGAAGTCTTGGACCTGCGGAAGGACGACCACCTTGCCAGCATCGGAGTCGATGATGCCGATAACCTCCTCCGGGGATGTGCGTGATACCGGCTGATCAAGGAAGGCAGCAGGCGCTTGGGCGTGGCGATGAAGAAGAGCCTCGTCGCTCCAAGGTACTTGTCGATGGAAGACTTCCAGATGTCGTCTAGTGGTCTTGATCTCAACCGAAACGACGTACTTGCTGACGATCATGCGACGGGGCTTTCCTTTATCCATGCGTTCTCCGCAGTGCGGCTGATCCGAAAGACGATGATGAAACGGTATTGTTGTTTTTCGACTTGAAGTGTTGGTCTGGAATTGCCTAAGTTGTGCATAGGTTGGATATCTCGGATTTTTCTACCGATGTTGATTTATAAACCCAAATAGAGATAGGATTCATGATTTGAATCCTAAGGAAGTGTACTTCTGAATCCGAGACACTTATCAAATGTGATTGTATTTGCTTCCTAGGTGTAACACGAAAAAAGAGGCCAAAATGTCTATCTAGTCAAGCCTGCCAGCACTATACGAGAATAACTATCAGAATAATCATTGGTGCAGACCCCGAGAACGCCTACCGGAGTCCCGATTTCTTTCGTGAAGTCCCGATTTTTTTTGCTTTTGCTAAAATGGAAAACGCCCGGCCTTTTCAAAGGGTCCAGTCCAGACCTATCATGAAAGTGAGAGGCCGGATTTTGAATCCGGAAACGGTTTCCATTAGAGGGGAGAGGGAAACGCTGGTGTAGTCTTTCAAGTTCGAGAGGTTGTTCACCATGACTTTCATTCTGAAATGCCCCTTGGTCCAAGTGGCGAAAAGGTCATTGAAAAGAACCCTCTTCCCCGTGGAAGAGTTCCCGTAGAAGTCCGTCTGCGTGCCAGCGGACAGACTGCTTGTAAGATAGAAGGTATTGGTCACTTTGAACATAAGTCCAGTATCCTTGTTTTCTGAAAGCCCGGAAGCTTTGAGGCTGCTTAGTGACATCCTCCCAGTACCGGACAGTCTCCAAAATGAAGTCGGGAGAATGTTGAATTCCAGAGAAGGGGAGAGTATGTCAGAACGTACACCATACCTCTTTCCGTTTTGACTGAAATCCGTAGTCAACCTGATATGGGACAGTCTAAAGATGAAGTTCCCGTTGATGGCGTAGATCCCCTTGGTCGCTTCCAGGGAGGAGTTCCAGCTCTTCTGTGGGACCCTGTCGTCGCTGATATAAGAAAAGATGTAATTCCCGGAAATGTCCCTGCCTCCGAGAAGGCTTTCACTGACGGTGTAGTTCGAGTTCACTCTCAGGTTCCATCCTCTTATCGGGTCTCTGTAAAGGATACTTCCTCCGAAACTGTTTGAAGGAATGAAAGAGAGGGATTCTTGCCCTTTGTGAATGGTGTTGTAATCCGTAAGGAAAAGAACTTCCCCGAGCTGCTGTATGTCCGGAGTCGATGTCATTGTCCCTGCGGAGATTTTTGCTTCCCATCTGCCTGAAGAGTATCTTGCAAAGGCTGAAGCGTCTAAAAGGAGTTTCCCTTCACGGTATGAGCGGAACTTTGCTATGTCATGGTGGAGTTTCCCCTCTGTCCCCATGTGTAAAAGCCCCTTGTCCCATGATACCTCCCAGGATATTCCTGTGGAAAGGTATGAAGCGGATGAACTGTCTTTCTTTTTTCCGGGAACGGTTTCTTCAGTCACGCCGGACAAATCACTCTTCCTGTTGAAAAGGGAGTAGCTTAAAGAAGGTCTCACAGAGAATGTGAAGTGGTTTCTGCTTCGGGTGAGGCCTATCAGGGAAAGGTCTTCGAACAGTCCAGACGAGCTGATTCTCTGGAAAGGCTCCTCTCCCGGAACGTCAAGGTCTTCCTTGAATCCCGACAATTGGGTATAGCTGACAACTCCCAGGACATTGGATTTACCGGTCCTGAACTGGGCTCCTATTCTGTTGCCGATGTCCCAGGTTCGGTTCGAGCTGTTGAGAGTTCTGGTGATATCCCCGAGGGTCAGGGTCTCTCCGTGGCTCCTTCCTATATCGGCGAAGAGTTTTTCACTGACATAGACCGAGGAAATGTTGTTGACGTAAGACAGATTCCCTTGGAACATTTCCTTTCTTTCGGACCTCTCTTCCGTCGTGGAAATAGTTGTGGTCTCATTTTCGTTCTGGTAACTCCTTTTCTGGAATGACGAAGAGGAAAGGGCACCGTTTGAATATTTGGCGGTAAAACCGAGGGTTGAAGTTTCTGAAGGGGAGAATGTGTTTACGGATTTCACTGAGAGGTCATGGTTGAACAGAGCCCTTTTGCTGTCCAGGGGAGCCGAAACGGGACTGATCGACAGTTTGCTATCAAGGGATTTCTGCTTGTCGTTTACCCCTATGACGGTGGAGGTGATATCTGCCATGGCGTTCCCTTGGGAGTCATATTCGGCGACATCCACGGAAGATGCGCTTTCGGAAACCCAGAACGCTGTCAGTTCTCCTGATATCGGGAAGTGGTCCTTATCAACCGCATACCCTGCGCTGGCTTTCCCTTTCCAGTTGATCTTTCTCCGGGCAGCGTCGGTAAGGAGTATGTTGATGGCCGAGTCTTCTGATTCCTTGATGCCCTCCAGGATCTTAACGCTCTGGTGACCACGGATTACTTCAAGGGATTTGATGGCATCCACATTCAGGTTTTTGGTGGCTAGGTTGTAGTTTCCGCTGAGAATGTCCTTCCCTTCGACGTAGAACTTGCCAAGGTCCCGGCCATCCACTTTGACATGTCCGCTGGAGGTGATTTCCACCCCCGGAATCCTTTTGAGCACATCCCCAAGAACCATGTCGTCCCTGGTTTTGAGGGCCATGACATTGTATTTGGTCGTATCCCCAGCCATCACTACCTTGTTCGCCTTGACGATGGACTCCTGGATCATTTCAGAAGAGGCGATAAGCAGAATCTCATAGCTTTCTTCCAGAGGAGCTTCGGCAGTCCAATCCGAATATCCGAGAAGTGATGCCGTCAGGACAGCAGCTCCTGATGAAGGACCGATTTCAAAGCGCCCGTCCTTGTCGGTCAGCTTATATTGAATGGTGGAACCGTTTTCGTCAGAGAGTTTGATGATGGCACCGGGAAGACTCTCACGGCTTTCAGAATCCCTTACCACCCCCGAGACGGTTTGGGCGCTCAGGGGCAGTGACGTCGCCAGCAGCAGTGAAGCTGCCAGGATTGTCGGGATTCTGCCGTTCATTGGCTTATGGGTAAAGTGGCGGTGCCGTGTCCGTTCAGGTGAATCCGTTCATCAGTTCCAGCGGTAATATGCTTCCACTTTCTTTCCCTGAAGGGAATATAATCCGTCTTCCAGTGTTGAGCACTCTTCGCTTGTAAGTCTTATAACTGAAGTCAAGCCGCTCTCGTTCAGGTAATACTCGAAGATGTTGCTGTTGTATGATTTCTGAAGAAAAAGGAAGGGTAAAGCACTCCCTGAATCCAGATAGGCTCTGTAGCATTGTATGGCGTTTCCTATGCAAAACGAGCATTCAGGATTAACAACATAAATGAATGCCCCATTCCCTTGTCCAGGAGTAGGAACGCTGTAGTGGAAGAGCGTGTCGGCTAATGGAGCATCCCCTTCCATGTGAAGGGCTTTGGTGACTTCCTGGAATTTCTTTGCCTGGTTCTCGGCGAACTTCTTTTCAACGTTGTTGCCACATCCTGCCATTGTCAAGATGAAATACAAGACTGCGGTTATGAGCGTATTGTTCTTCTTCATACCTTTCTGTATCTATTTTTTCTCTAGTTCAATGACAGCAGGGAGGGGCTTCTGCTTCTCGATTTGGGTAATCCTAATGCCTGATCGGCTTGTATGCTGGGAACTGAATGCCCCTTGCTGTTCAAGATATTGCTGCTGCATCTTGGTGTATTGCTCCCGTTTGATTTTGATGTAAGGGTACTGGGCCTTGAATATCTTCCCGTTCCCTTTCCGGACAGTTTTGGCGACAAAGGAGCATTCCCCGTTTGAATCGGTCGCGGAAAGGATGACACCTGGGAGACCTCTCAGTTTCCAGGGACCGGAGGAGGAAGGAATCTGTTCAGTATACCAGACCTCCCAATCTCTTCCCCGGAAAGATCCTTTAGCCTTTTTGCAGGAATAACCGCAGATTGTCTTCTCTCCCGGGAGCATCTGCCAGGATATTCCAGGAAGTGTCTCATTGTACTCAAAGTCTTCCGTAACGAGTCTTCCGGTGAAAGTCAGATTGCCTGTAGATGGCTCAATATAGAAGCAATCCTGGACGAACAGGAAGTTTGCTTTGTCGTATAGATTATACCGTGGGGTCAGATATTCTTTCCCGTCAGCTTGTACTAGCATTGAGTCGCACTGATGCTGGATTTCAGAGTAGAACTTGGTAGTTGACGTACCGATCTGAAGGATGTACTCCGAATTGATGGGGGAGAGTTTCTTGTCTTTGAAAGCAAGGGTATAGTCGTATATTACTCTCATGTTCTCATCTCCGAAGAAGGTGTATTCGTAGGCGCTGTTGTCGGCGAATATGATACCCTTATTGCCAAAATCTTCGTTCGATCTCATGATCGTCCCTTGAGCGAGTATCCTGCTTTCATATGAGATCAGAACCAATACGACTGTCAAGAGCGTATAATCAATATTATTGATTGTTTTCATTACTGTTGAGTTGTGCTCTACCTGTTCCGGGGCGGGAGGCTCCGGAAAAATGGTTGAATATGAATGAAATGCTACTTCGCTATATAGAGTGGATATTCGTTCAGTATGTCTTCTTCGTCTATCCGTTCCCAGGCGTAAATGGACTTTTCGTCCGAAGAGAAGGATACTCTCCTTATCTGTCCTTCCGTTCTGAAGCCATCCAGGATGTTTCCTTCCCAATCAAATACCAGCAATACCTGATCTCCGTCATCGTCATAGACGAGGGAGAATATGCGGTCATTCCCGCATCCGCAGTAGAAGATTTCATTGAAGCTTCTTGCCATAATGTATTCGGTAATGCCTTGGTATTCTATCTTCTCAAATTCCCAAGGGTCATGGGGGAAGGTCATCTTGATAATGGGCTTTGCTTTCTTGTCAAAGATTACCATTTCCGGGATTTCTCTCCTTGCGCATCCTATTCGTGTCCCCACATTATTGGAGAACAAGCTCCCTGACATTACGTTCATGTAATTGAAAGGTTCAGTCCGAATCTTTGTGCTCCAGTTCTTGTCTGAAATGAGAACTAGAGGCTCTTTCCCTTCGAAAGCAAAGTTGTTAATAAAAATGACTCTCTCTCCGAAAGGCGATACTCTTTGTGACATTATCTCTGTGTCCATGAAAACAGGTTCATAACCTTCAGTATTAGATGCAGCTTTTGCATCCAGAACCGCTATTTTCTTCAACATAGGATCATAGACAAGAATCTTCCCTTCCGAGAAGGAAAAGACTGGCAAGGCCATTTGGCCGTTTTCAATCCCATATGAAAAGAAACCTTTGGAGATCTGCGGTGAAGACAAAGAGGCGAGTTTTATGGCAGGGGTTGTATTATTATAACGGAAGTTGTTGAAGGAGCATATGATGTCATCAATGATGACCATCGCTATTACGGAATCCTTGGGATGACGGGCGATTTCCTTTTCAGGTGTCCTTGAAGTGTATTCCTTAGTGAATCCCTCCGCGAAGGAGATTTCCTTCATAACCTTAGCCTTTGAGCAGGAAACCAAGGCAAAGGAGACAATCATGAGGAATGAAACCGTATTGCTAATATGTCTAGTGTCAAATAATCTCATTTTCTTGTCTTCATAGTTATTCTTGATGATATACATGATCTTAATGATTAGAAATCGAAATGATACCACAGAGATGAAAGAATACCATCATCTCTATGGTATCGGTCATCTCTTACTGGATGTCGGTGCCTTTCGGCACTTTGTTTCCATGGCAGACTGTCAGATGTCCGTTATAGTACATGGCTGAACAGATAATGTCATTGGACTCATCGCATTTGTACCAGGCATTGTTCTCCAGCACTTGGCACTGGTTTTCTGCGGCCTCAGCCAGAGAAGTGTTCCCTGCAAGTGAGAGGGAAATTGCAGTAACAACGGCTGCCGCTGCTAATGCAGGAAAGATGTTTCTTTTCATTTGTTGATTTGTTAAGAAGGTTTTTATTTGTCTTCGGTTGCAAAGGTAGGTGTATTCTCGTCTCCGTACAAAAAATGAGCGTTACAAATGAAATTGCAACACTCTGTAAATCAATCGATTCTGAAAAAATGTGCGTTACCGGCACGACTTATTGCAGAAAAATCATGTCTGGGAGAACAGATCAAGTACTTTTTCTTTCCATGATGAATCAGGAAGGGAAGATATCCTGCTTTTGTATCTGCTCTTCCTTGTCCGGAGCGTGGGAGCCGATATTCCGGTCAGAAAACTGATCGAAGAAGCATTCATCCTAGAAAGTATACACGCAATAATATTGAAGTCTTCTTCCTTTAAGCTGCCTTCAAGAGATTTGCGGAGTTTAGTCATCACTCCTTCGTGAATCTCGTTGAGGGATGATTCCAATCCGTCATAGATGTTCTGCCGGTTCTTGATTTCGGATATCTGTCCTTCGTAGGATTCCACCCTTTTCTTGAGGTTCTCCATCTGATCCAGATTGGAAAGATGTCTTTCATCTTTATTGAAGTCTCTCTTTCCGTCGCTTAGGGTCCGTATGATGGAAACTTTCTCTTTCATAAGGCCGGAAACCAGATCTGAGACTTTTCTCGATTGCTCATTGAGGGTGTTGATGTTTGAAGCGAGATTGTCGATTTTCCGGTTCTTGCGTATAGTAAGGATAATGAGGACGGTTGCTGCGATGATAGCGAGACCAAGTAATGAAAACAACAAAGTATGCCTGTCTTTTGTTTTTATCGTGGAATCCCGGAGACTGCTATCATATAAAAGATGAAAATTATCCCCTGATGTAGATGCTATGAATATCGTAGAGTCCCCGATCATATGGAAAACAGTATCACCCTTGGTGTATATCTTGTAAGCCGGACGGATTTCTTCCTGCTTTTCAGAGCATCCCCCTAAAATAGATCCCCATATGCTCATTGCGAGCATAAGAAGAAACAACTTGACGATATAAGGAGGCCTGTTCAAATGTCCCAATTGAATGAAAGATATATTGTTCGTATCAATCCAACATTATAATGTATCTTGACGGGTGGTTGAAAGATAGCTTCAAGGCGTTTTCCGAAGATCGGTTGAGTGCGGCTTTCTACCAGTTGTCGAACATTTTCTCGTGCAGCAGCCATTCCAGGCCGACTGATTTGATTTGAGGGCTGTTGTCCGGAGTGAGGATCGATATCCTGCGTCCTTTCTCAATGGCTAATTCACAGCTGTCCGGTAATAGCGAATATCGTAGTCTAGTCGGCAACTAGATCCATATTAATACCGCTGAGGTCGAATTTCCGGTGGTATTCCATCAGAAGGGAGATGATCCTTATGGTGTAGTCCTCCCTATTTCCGGTAGCGCTGAGGATATGTACCGTAGTCACATCCGGGAATTGTTCAGTATGTACCTTACCACCTTCGTCTGGTCATTGTCGTCCTGCTCGCTCTCGTGGACTCTTTCTCCGAACTGGACATAGTCGCGGAAGAGGATTGTGTTTCCATTAACCGACTTCCTTTTCTCAGTTTGACCAACTAATCGGTCTGCACATCACTCTTTTTGCTCATAACAATCGCTATTTCAATAAATTAAGGAATAACAAATCTATCTTGGAAAGGACCAAACTCTCCAAGTGTGCCATGCGCACATGGCACACTGCAAATATAAACACTTTCGGTAAATATCCAAATAAGCATTTAACTTTGTAATTCAAACTAAACTCAGCCTATAATAGACTGATTAATTGCTACTTAAAACAAGAAGAAAAGCAGCTGATGAATTCGGAAGAAGACCGAAAAAACTATGAAAGAAAGCGTCTCAAGGAATTGAATGATGTTCTCCGACGGAGTCCTCCGGTGGGGAACTTAGTTTTTGTGAGCGAAAATAACTTAATGGAAACCGATAGGGGAGCGATGCTCTTTTCCGCCCTGTTCTGTACAGTGCTTCAGGATCCGGTCCAGGGTGGGCGACGTTCCGTCGATGATCCTCTCCAGGAGGCACAGGGCCGCCACGTTGTCGATGATGCCGCCGGACAGGGGGAAGCGGGCCGCCAGCGCCTCGGCGTCCTCGGCCGTGATCCACGGGAGCTTGGCCCGCCAGATCTTCGCCAGCACGTCACGCCCAGGGACGGGGAACTCGATCTTCATCAGAAAACGGCGGTACATCGCAGGGTCGATGGTCGTGATGAAGTTCGTGGCGGCGAACAGGATGCCCGAGAAGGTGTTCAGCTCCTCCAGAATGACGCTGGAAGAGGTGTTCTCCTCCTTGTCGGAGGCCTTCTCCACGGCCACCCGCCGGCCTAGCAGCGCGTCCGCCTCATCGATGAAGATGATGGGGGCGAGGTTGGAGATGGCCTGGACGTATCGGACGAGACGGAAGAAGTCCCGCAGGTTCCGGGGTTTCTCGCCGAAGTAGGAGGCGTCGAGCTTGGCGCTGTCCACCAAGAAGAGGTTCCGTCCCGAGGCGAGCGCCAACTGCCGTACGAACTCCGTCTTGCCCGTCCCGGGAGGTCCGAACAAGATCACTGTGATGCCGCCCCGCAGGCCGTTATCCGTCAGTTCCTTGACCACCCGGTCGAACTGATCTGCCGCGACGGCCCGAGAGACAAGCCGCAGCCGGTCCCGCAGGTCCTCCGGGAAGATGAGCGTCCGCTCCAGGATGTCCTTGCTGGCGGTGATGGATCCGAACTGAGCCACGACGGTCGTCCGGATGAGGTCCTCGCGGCCTCGGAACAGTACCCGGCAGACCTCCGGAGATAGCAGGTAATTGTCTTTGGTTGCCTTGGATTCCGCCGAATTGTTCACCGCGACGGCGATGGCCAGCCCTTGTCCCACAAGCAGGTCGATTCCTTTCCGGAATGCGTACTGAGCTTCGTCGGAAATGAAGGAGAGTGAGTCCACCGGCTCGAGCGGCTTGGCCAGAAACCGCTCGCAGAGGCAGTAGAGGACGCACTGGGCCATCACCGGGAGCCTGATCACTCCCAGTGCCTGGAGCCCCTGAACGAAACGCGTCTCCGGGAACTGCGACATCATTTCCCGGATCTCCCGGATGAGCCACGCCACTGGATGGCCATCGACTGCGAGCGCGTTTTTTTCGCAGTTCTCCCGGAATTGTTTGCAGGCCCAGGAGAATCTGAACAGCAGCTGCTCTTCCGGCGGAAGCGACAGTGACGCACTATTGTCGGATGTCTTTCGAATCTCGTTCATAGTCAGCGCGTGAAGAGGTTCAGATAGGCCGTGTTCACGCGGAGCCCGCCGCAGTCGGTCCATTCGGGTGCGGGGTTGTCGTTTTCCATGACACGGTGGATGCCGTACGGCTCGACGTCCCCGCAGCAGAAGGGGTAGCGGTGCTCGCTCGTGTAACAGCGGGCCAGCAACCGGTCGCACCGGTCCTTCTGGAAATCCTGGTACTGAGGGAGCACGACAACCTGCCCGGTGTCGGCATCGACAAGCCCGATCACCTCCTTCCGGGGATGGGAGCGATACCTCTGGACGAGATGCCGCAGCAGGTGCTTGGGTGCGGCGATGAAGAAGAGCCGCGTCGCCCCGAGGTACTTGTCAATTGAAGACTTCCAGATGTCGTCCACACTCGTCTTGATCTCGATCGACACGACGAACTTGCTCACGATCTTGCGGCGGGTCCTTCCCTTGTCGATGCGTTCTCCGCAGTGCACGACGGTCATGATGACATCGTGCTCGAAGTAGTTCCGATGGTCATCGGGGCGCGTGTAGTTCGGCTCCTGCACCTTGTAGTTGGCGCTGGCATAAAAAACGTCACCCTTCTCCTTCCTCGGGAGGAAAAGGATGGTAGTGAGGTTGGCAAGGAACGGTCCGAATCCAAGCTTTTCAAAGATCTGCTTCTGTCTGTCCATAACTTTTAGTTGATTGAATTCTCGTGGGTTACGCTTAAAAGGGAAAGTCCCAGCTCTTCGGCGAGAGCCAGGACTTCCTGCGTGTTGTTATCGGCGATGAACTGCCGGATGATCTGCGTGTCTTTCATCGCTTCATCCTTTAGTTCCTGGCGTTCTCGGACCGCGCCGCCTGCGCGATGCGGCCGTTCAGTTCGTCAACCATGGCCATGACTGCGGCGTCCCGCTCGGAGGTGTCGAAGGAGGCGCTGAAGCCGCGCTGCTTCTTCTCGACCTTCGGGAGGATGCGGAATGGAAGCTTCTCCTCGTTCTCATAGACACTGCTGTTGGTGTAGCGGTCCTTGGCCCAGACATCGATGCGGATCATGGACTTGAGGTCCCGGATGTTCACGAGCTTGGAGATGAGCTCGGCGGCGACACTACCCGAGGCGAGGGCCGACACGTCGAAGTGCGTCTCCCCACTCCGGAAGTGAATGTCCACATAGGTCATTTCCCCGCTGGGCATTTCATGCTTGCGCAGCGAGATCCCGGTGAGGTGTCCCTGGACATAGTCATACTCGCGGGCCTGCTGGCCCTTACCCATCCACTGGGTGAACTTGCCCATGCGGATGTCGAAACGGATGGAACGATTGGCGGCATCACGAGTGCCGGCGAAAGAAGTGTTGTTACACATGGTTTGAAAGAATTAAATGTTTGAGAATAAATGAATTGAAATAATGTATTGAATAAAAGGCGACAAAGTCTGTCGCCTTGATACAAGACTAAAGAGAAACCCATGCGCGAGTGACGCCTCGAGCGGGTTTCTATAACTCTTGTGATCCTGTTTTGAGGAATCGCCCGACTCATATTTGAACACACGACCGGCTGTGTTCCATACGCAACCGCGGCGGGAAGAAAACGTGAAGCGAATGCTTCCGCGATTTTCTTCCCGCCGGCGAAGCGGACGGTTGCCCCGAAGGGACGACTACTTAATCGAGCAGCCGAAATTTGTGTTCAATATGGGTTGGGCGAAGAGGAAGGGAAACACTACTTTCAGTTACTGATATAGCAATGTTTCCATAAGACGATGGCTATTATTCTGGCTGTAATATGAATATGAATGTTGTTTAATCCTATTGTCAGAGCAAATAATCGCGATGAGGAGTTTTGTGTTTTAATCACTTTTTATGAATGCTTGGTTGAAGATTTGGTAATTGAATGATTATGTGAAGATTTAATGTGTTAGTTCCGTTTTAAAATAATAAGAATATCAGTCCGGTTTTAGTCTAAAAACGTTATATTTGTGGTAAAGGCGCCAGTAAGATTTGACTCGTTGTAAAGTGGTTTGGCTCAAGCATGTTTTAGATTTGCATTTCGAAAACTATAAATGATTATGTGATGAAGAAGAAGAAACAATGGGGAGGAAAGTGGACCGAGGAGAAGTTGGACGCTTTCGAGATGGCCACCGGCTTTTTATCAAAGCAGCGATGCCGCATGTTTTGTAGCACAATTATTATTCTCAAACAATGGATACAGTAAAATATAACGGCGAACGAATCCCAAAAGAACAACGGGATTTGATTTCTCAACGATATAAGAGGATTACGAAAGCGGTCAATTCCGAGTTTTGGGGGATTGACAGTGAAATGGCGCATAGCCGTTACGTGGGGTCATATGGTAGGGGGACTGCCATTGATACCAGTGATATTGATATCATGGTGGAGTTGCCGAGAGATGTTTATGAACGTCATGATGCACTGAGAGGTAACGGGCAGTCCAGGCTTCTGCAAGCTGTTAAGAATGCGATTCTACAAACTTATCCGAGTAGTAACATTCATGCTGACGGACAAGTAGTAGTGATAGACTTTTCTGATGGGATGAAGTTTGAAGTGCTGCCAGCCTTCAAACATATTGATTGGATGGGCAACTGGAATGGAAAATATGATTATCCAGACAGTAACATGGGCGGCAACTGGCGTTCTACTAATCCAAAAGCAGAGCAGGATGCGATGGCGGCACGCAACAGAGAAAGCAATGGGTTGCTATATGATACATGCAAGCACATACGCGAAATACGAGACAGCCATTTCAGCAGTTATCATTTGTCAGGCATAGTGATAGACAGTTATGTGTATCATCATATTGACGATTGGCATTGGTTGAATGCTGGGGAAACCTCACCACAGCCTCGCGGTACATACGAAAAGAAGCTCTACAACGAATGCCCCTCATTTGGCTTTGTACTCTTCGCGCCTGGTAGCGGTGATGTGGTAAACACCACGGATGATGTTGACTGCTTGAATAAAGTTTTGAACTTCATGTCAAAGGAATAAATAGATGAACGATTCTACAAAGGTTTTATATCGCGAATTGCAAGAGAGGTTTGTGAAGATTATTTGGACTCACAGAATTCAACTCTGTCAAGCAGAAATCAATACAAGAAAGAACAAGTGTCATAATGCTACGCTTGCCATCCTTTCTGTTTTGGTTTCAGCAGCTGCAGTTACAAATGTCTTGAAGTGGTTACCTGAGTATTTAATGGTTCCAGTATTAGCTGTTTTATCTCTAGCATTGACGTTTTTCACTGTGCTTTATAAAGCGGAGAACTTAGGAAAGGCAGCTTCAGAGAATGAACGTTATGCTGCCATAATGCATGATTTACGAAATCGTTATGCGGGGCTCCTTGCTGATATTAAAGCTGGTATAATGACAGATCAAGAAATTAAAGAGAAACGAGAGATGCTGGAGCGCGAGGAGAATCTGATTTATTCAGGTTTAGTACCTTATACATCTCAAGAAGCTGTTAATGCGGCAGAAAGTGCACTAAAATCCAAACAAGACTCTACAACTACAGATGAGGAGATACATCTGTTAGTTTCTCAAAATTTGCAAATTGAGCAAATCTCTAATTCTTGACGACTATGAAGAACCGTATAGTGTTTGAGGATGGTCTGCTGCGGGCGATGGACGATATTGCGGAGCAGGCTGAGGATGATACGACGAAGATGCTGTCGGAGTTGCTCAAGTCGGCTATTCTGAAACCATATAAGGCAGCGTATTATCGGGAGTTGGCAAAAGGGAAGGTGCATAAGGAGAATGTTGAGAACGCTGTTGACTTGAGATTCCGCAGCAAAGTGACCCCTTTCTGAGGCGAACCCTAAATGATCATAGGATTCACTGCTCAAGCCAGGGAATTCTGCCTTATGCTTTATTAATAATCTACACGAACTTCCTATTTCCAAAACTGGAAGGGCTTGCTCCAGACTTTCATCAGTTCTTCAAGCAACGTATAGTCATAATGGTCATGACGACCTTCTGAATCTGATGGGAACAGAACGGAAAACTTGTGGACCGGGTTTTCAACAATATCAATGCCCTTTAGTTCGGCATCAGTCACGATGTTGCAACACAATTCTCCGTTATAAACCTTGCCTAAGCGATGACCACAAAAGCACCGTATAGAGCGATTCTGGCCGCAAATACTGCACTTCTCCGCCTTTACATGCATCACATAACTGGCAAAAAATCTATAGGGATAAAGTGATTGCAACTGGCGCACCATCGCATTAATATCCTTGACACTTTCAAAACCGTCCGGTGAGTTGCGGGAAAGAAATAGGATTGTTAACTCCACTTGTTCTGCCTCGCACCATGCTTCATAATACTGTCTTGCCCTCAGCAGTTCGAAGGTCTTCACAAATTTCTGGTGTATCTGAATGATGGATTCAGTCGTCCATAGTTGGTTGGCAAAAATTTCATCACCAACAGACTGCGCCGTCTTTTTTTCAGCCTGGATGGCACTCAAAGCAGCGGCATAATCGTAACTGTCAGTCCTTAGTTTTGTCAGTATCTTGTTTGGATCCGTCGCCATTGGTCAAAGATTTTATTATCTCTCCCACTTTTTCTATACCTTCCACGGGGCCATCATATGTAATCTCCTGTTTATTGCCCAACGAGTCGGGTATCACAATTGAGAATGATACTTCGGGTGAATTAAGAAACTTCGGCATTTCAACAACCTCAACAGGTGTAATCTGTGGCAGAATAGGCTTCACCTGATCATAAATATAGTCAGACAAAATACCCCAAAAAATAGTTCCAGTTATAACAGAAGGAAGGAAGAACTTACCAATCCGCGTCTTAGCAGAGCAAAGCTCCAGTTCCGAAAAGCCATCCTCTGGGCAGCAGACTTCGATATGAAGCAAGCCACGCTCATGGGCGTACGCCATAAAGTCGTACACTGAACTGGCAAACGCCTGCTCGAAATCTCTGTACCCCACAGGAAGCACGAGGACATCTGCCCCGGCAATTTGTCCCCGCTCCTCCGCAGGTATCTCCATATCATCCATCCATTCCTCAAGTGATTTGATGTATGGTCTGATGGTTATGTAATTCTGAGTACTCATAATAAACAATCGCCTTAATCAGCATTAAGATCCATTAGATAGCCTTGCCTTAAAAGATAAGCTGTAAATCCCGATACAAAAACGTATATTTTTTTATGAACGTGAAACTGTCAATTTACTTCGGATTCTCCAGCAGAGGCCAGCCATCTGCATCTTCTGTCCCACTTTTTTAGCGGTATATTACCCATTGTCTGATAACAAATCTACTAATACAAAGATAGCACTTTTTCTCTATTTCATGGTATGCTGGTAGTTCCGGAAAGTGTATCCCCCGAAACTCCCGATTTAAGTATCTGTCCTGCTTGAAAACACCTCGTCGCGAGGAAAATGACTGCACATCGTTCCGTTCATCAAGAACACTTTTCGCGAACTCATATAAGCGTGTAACGTCAACATCAAAAGGCACTTCATCATCCTCAATAGCTGTCGAGAATTGAGAGGGATTCTATGGTTTTATGTGCTATTATCTTCCGTGCATCTTCATCCGTCGCAACTATGAAATGGTCATATTCTTCGAAGTCTATCTTGAAATCACATTTGTGCAATCCACAGACATCGAAGCTCTTATCAGGAAGCTGCCAACGCTTATGATCTGTGAATCTCCTTCGAGAGTCGTAAATGTCTCAAAACCAGGGACTATCCTCAGAGCCTTACAGACCAATGTGAAACATAATCAAGATGAGCCTTTTTCCCATTAATTCTAATTCATAATTAATGCATTGCTATTTGGGATACGATTCTTAATCCGTTTTGATTAAGATACCTATCCAGGATTGTCTGAATATTGAGTTACTTGGAGGGGGATGTTCATGAATAATAAAGGGAACGATATACTAGTTTACACTAAATGAAAAAACGCAGTCGTTTGGCTGCGTTTTCTATTATTACCCTAATTGAACGAAACCACCGTCTTCATCATATAGAACTTTGAGTATTGTTTTACACTTATCTATTACACATTTGTCAATTCTAAGAACCTTGGCGTTGAATCCCCTTATGTTATAATCTGACAGAAAATACGATTGCAGCCAATCGTTTTCCTCGGAATTTCCCAACCGCAAACTCTTAATTCGGTAGTCATCAGAAACAATAATTTCTGCACATACGAAATCATTCTCGTTTAGTATCTGACAACTGATAGGAAGAACACTGGGAGCAATAACTCTTTTGTAGTAGTACCCTTTTCTGATGGTAAGGTTTCGTTTAATGAAATCAGCAATTTCTTCAAACGCATTGCCCCTTACTATCTCCATAACTACACAGTTCCCTTCATCATCCGTCTTAATCCATAACGGGCATCCTTTATTTAGGCAGGAAATCGGCGTGTAGTATGTATCAGGAATATAACATTCATAGCCAAGTATTGTTCCAACTTTGATTGGCGTAATGTCCTTCAAATCTCTCATAAAAAACGATTTTTTTACAAACCTTAGATTTGCAGCGTAGTTGTCTGTCCCAAGGTTTGTATGACAAAAGTAGTAATTTTATGCCGATAAAGAAAGTTTAACAAAGGACAATGGAGCCGGGCGGTTC
>JAEEGK010015990.1_pt1 | contig 16550 bp, 22 predicted proteins | sample 8958771 | NCBI WGS metagenome assembly JAEEGK01 (sample SAMN16246547, study PRJNA631951) | gut metagenome | biome: gut microbiome; feature: rumen; material: SC-attached | host: Bos | place: Iran: Karaj | collected 2018-10 | reverse complement strand
GGAGCAAGAACGGTTGCCTCATCATGACCAGATGCACGAAGGTTAGTTAAAGCCTTTCCTTTTACAGGATTAATTTCCAAATCGTTTTCCTTTGCATGTTCACCAATAATCATACCAGAATAAACTTCTACACCAGCACCGATGAAAAGTTGTCCACGTGGTTCCAATGCATAAAGAGAATATGCCGTTGTTGTACCCTGCTCCATTGAAACAAGAACACCGTTTCTGTATCTTTCAATTGGACCAGCATATGGTTCATAGCCACTGAAAATTCTATTAAGGACACCAGTACCACGAGTATCAGTTCTAAACTCTGATAAATAACCAATCATTCCACGGGATGGAACTTTGAATACTATACGTGTTTTATTACCACCGGTTGGACGCATATCAGTCATAGTTCCTTTACGTTTTGAGAGTTTTTCAACAACTACACCTGAAAATTCATCATCGACATCAACAATAACATCCTCAAATGGTTCACACTTTACACCATCAACATCCTTGAACACAACACGAGGACGTGATACAGAAAATTCAAATCCTTCACGACGCATTTGTTCAATCAAAATACCAAGTTGTAATTCACCACGACCAGAAACTTCAAATGATTCATTTGTTTCAGAACGTTCAATTTTAAGTGCTATATTTGATTCTGCTTCTTTCTCCAATCTTGCCCAAATAACACGAGATTGAAGTTTTGCCCTATCACCCTCTTGTCCAGCAAATGGCGATGTATTAACAGAGAAAGTCATTGTAAGTGTTGGTGGATCAATAGGTTGTGCCTCTATTGCCTCGGTCACACTTAAATCACAAAGCGTTTCCCCAACAGTTGCCTTTGTAAATCCAGCAATTGAAACAATGTCCCCTGCCTCTGCTTCTTCAAGTGGAGTTTTTTGAAGACCACGAAAAGCAAGAATTTTTGTAATTTTTGTTTGTTCAACAGTTTTTCCATCAAGAGAGATTGCCTTCACTGGCATATTCATTTTTACCCTTCCTGACATAATTTTTCCTGTCAAAATACGACCAAGGAAATTATCACCAGAAAGTGTTGTTGCAAGCATTTTAAAAGGCGCATTAACATCAACCTTTGGTGCAGGAACATGCTTTATGATTAAATCAAACAATGGTTTTAAATCCTTGTTTGGTTTGTTTACATCATCAAGACTTTCGACAGCCCAACCTTCACGACCTACTGCATAAAGTGTAGGGAAATCAAGTTGTTCATCAGTTGCACCCATTTTATCAAATAAATCAAAAATTTCATTTAACACTTCATCAGGACGAGCATCACTTCTATCAATCTTGTTAATAACAACAATAGGACGAAGGCCAAGATTTAATGCTTTTCCAAGAACAAATTTTGTTTGTGGTAGTGGACCTTCAGAACTGTCAACCAAAAGAACAACACCATCAACCATATTCAAAATACGTTCAACTTCACCACCAAAATCGGCATGCCCTGGTGTATCAACAATATTTATTCTGTAATTATTGTATTCAATAGACGTACATTTTGCAAGAATAGTAATACCACGTTCACGTTCAATATCACCTGAATCCATTACTCGTTCTTCAACTTTTTCATTGGCACGAAAGGTTCCACTTTGCTTCAACATAGCATCAACAAGTGTTGTTTTACCATGATCAACGTGCGCAATAATCGCAATATTTCTTATTTCCATAATAAAAACTCTTTCTTTTTAATTTTTGTATTGTGCTAAAATACACCTAAAAATAAAGACTTGCAACAAAAAAATGAAGTTTTTAATTTTAATGTTGTTATAAGTCAAAAATTATGGTATAATATTGTTATTACAAAGGAGAAAATTACAAATGCAAAATGTAGAAAAAACTCTTTCTTGGTTTGAAATTAGGGCTGGCTATCTTGAGAAAAAACGAGATACTAACAAAGTTAATATTGATAGAAGTAGTATGTCAGTAAAACTTGAGGGAACAAATTCAACGGTATCTATATTGGATGCAATTGATGAGATAGTAAGTCTTGCTGTTGCTGCACCATCAAATTATAAACCTCAAAGCATCCCGACCTATAAAAGAAATAATTTAGTACAAAGTTTAGTAGTAGATAATTTGACAAGATAAAAATCACCCCCGTGCGATACGGGGTTTTTACGTATAAATATTACGAATAACTTTTGTTTTATTATTTACAACCTTCTATGAAACTTTTAACATCATCTATACTTGCTTTGCCACAACAATTTACTGAAAAATCACCACATTTCATAACATTTTTCTTACAATATTCATCGTTTGATAGCTTTTGACAAATGTTATAGTAATCATCCAAAAGTATAGCCTTATTTAATTCTTTTTTAGTTTCATCATCCAAAGAATTTCCCTTTCGTGAATTTATATATTCAACGATAGATGCAGATGTATTTATTTCACTACAAAATAATTTTTCTATACCCAATTTTAAGCAAATAGATGCTATTTGTTTTTTACCATCCTTTACCTTAACAGAATCTGTATACACAGCATATTTTTTTAATTTCATATCTGTTATATCATCATCCATTTTCTTAAAACTATCTCCAAGATTTTTTGCAGTTTTTCCTAATTCACGCAAGGAATTATTGATTGAGCTTGGATCAGTATTTGCAAAAACATACTTTGGTAAAATTAAAATTGAAAAAATAATAAGTAAATTTTTATATTTCATAGCGGACCTCCATGATTTCAATTTTACTAAAATTTAAAAACATAGTCAACAGAATTAAAAATATAAAAAATATTGACAAATAATTTGTAAGGTCTATAATACATCCCAATTGTAAAAGAAAGGATAAAAAAACTCCCCATCATTACGGTGGGAGATTTTTAATCCATCCACCGGAGCCAAGTTAGAAAACCGTCCATGTGGACGGTTTGAAACTTTTGGTGACTTTTAGAGGACTATTTCGCTAACTGACCCACAGGTTGTGAAATTGCAGAAAATAAAGGGTTACAGCGATTTTAGACAATAAAAAAATTCTTGGGAAGACCTGGTTTGTCTAAAGTATGATTTGTGATAAAATTATGATTTTGAAGTTGGATTTTACTTTTTTACAACTTCCCAATGGCCACCTTTATCAGGACCAATACGACGAATTTTGTTTTCTTTCTTTAATTTCTCCAAGTTCCATTTTATTCCATCTTCAGACAACCCTGTTTCTAGTGCTAGTTCTTTACGACTAGATTTTGGATTTTCACTTAGAATTTGTAAAATTTTCTGGGTAGTAGATGAAGTATTTTTCTGGGCAGTAGTTTGTCCTTTTTCCTGGGTAGTACTAAAATCCTTAATCTGCATTATTTCATTGCTTAATGCATGATGTTCATCAAGTAAAAGATTGCCGAAGAAATTGTTTAGATACTCCATTGTATAATGAAAATGTATGATTACTTAATAATTTTGTAATACGAGCAGAAACTTCATCCGCCTCTTGCTCATTTGTTTCTTTTATAGTAGTTGCAGGATTTTGTTTGTAGTATCTTGAAACTTGTTTATTAGCCTCATCAATAGAGATTTTACCTTCAATATTATCCTTTGCAACTTGGATTAAATACTTTGAAGGAGTCAAACCATCAACCTGCTGTAAACCAATAGCAATACCCCAGTTTTCAGCTTTTTTATATTTTTCAGGTTCAGTTTGCTTTTTGTATTCTTCAAAATGTTCCATATAAAACCTCAATTCATTACAACATTATTTTATTACTTATAATGGATGGTTGCAAGTATAAAAGTTTAGGAAACTAAACTTATTGATAAAGTAAACTTATATATTAGTATATACAAAACTGATAATTTTAAGATTTTTTAGGATGTTACAATGCAATATTCTGATTTAATCTATGAACTAGATAGGCAAAATACTTACAATAAAGAAGAAGGACTACATTCTTCAGAAAAATTATTTACTTATTATATGGAAATGCTTAATGACAGTTTATTTATTGGAAAGAATAAAATTGTTTTACAAGATAATAATATAGTTATTTTAAATAAAGATGGCAAACCTTGTCATAGGACTTTAAATTTTTCAGAAGCATTAAGTATAGCTAAAACTCTTAACACTAGATAAGCTTAATTCGCGACAACTAAATAAAACTTTAAAAAAAAATTACACAGGTTATGAAATTATTAAGCAGAAATTACGATTTGACAAATATAGAATAATTTGTTATACCTAACCGGATATTTTAAAAGTATGAGAGTTTTGTAAAATGATTTATGAAAAATATTTAAAAGATATAGAATTCAAAAAAATAGATGTTCCTTTTGATAAAATTGATGAAACCATAAAAATATATCAAACATTATATTTTTTGATAGGTATGGAATTTTTAGCAGAAACATCACAAAATGATAAATTATATTATAATAATTTATTAGAGAATATAGAAAAAAAGATAAAAGAATTAGGACAAAGTAAACAAAAACATTTGGCTGATAATCAAAATTTAAAAATATCAAAAGACTTATCTGCAAAATCAAAGTAATTTTTCGTATTTTATATTTTATCTCAATTTCATAACAATATACTATTGTTTTTTTTCTTAAACACACAGTAAGCACCATAAAAACTTATAAGCCTATAAATAAAGACAAAAATGATTTCAGTTCGGCAACGGAGTTCTTTAATAAATACCGTTCATAATGAACGATCATAAAGTATACAAGGATTTTATACGATAAAAAAACTCAGAAAAGTTGATTTATCTAAAGCATAAATTGTAATAAAAATATAATGTTAAAGTGTATTATATAATTAAAAAATAACATAAATTTTGCTATTGACAAAATATGTATTGTTGTTTATATTACATCAATAACAAACAAAAAGGAGTAAAAATGTATACAAAAACAAACGAAGATAAAGCGCTTAATGAATTAATTAGTTATGAACGTAGAAAAGCAAGAGAAGCTCTTATTAAAGAAAATAATGATGCTAATAGGAGAGCTGATCCTACAAGTCAACTTAAGCATTATTTAAGACAGTTAGAAATCTTAGATACAACAATTAATGATCCAAATTCTACTCCTGATCAAGTTGCGAAAGCTACTTTTCAAAGAAAGTTTACTTTAAAAAACATAAATGATTGGAAAAAAGTCTTTGGAGAAGTTGTTCTTAATAAAAAAATAGTAGACATTCAAAATAAGAGATAATTCTTTAACAACATTAACTTAAGAAGGATCAAAGAAATGAAAGTTAAATATCAAATACAAGATAAAGATGGATATTATTGGCCTTGTGATATTTATGAAACAGGAATAGATCAGTATGAAATTATAGCTAAAACAGGTATATTAGAAAGGAAAAGTTGTGGCAGTTTTAGCATCAGTGGATTACGTAAGTTAAAAGAAATTGGTAAACTTTTAGAAATTAAAACCAGATAATAATTACAAATTTCTGTAAAGACCTAGTTTATTTAAAATTGAAAAATACATTTTTTATTTGCTAATATAGGAAATAATGTATATAACCTATTGTATAGGAGGTAATAATGTTTCATATATTTTCACGTAAACCAAAGGCTATTTTAAAAGGATGTCTTCCAGAACTTGATGGGCATAAAATTTACTTCCAAGTATTTGGTAATCCAAATGGGAAAACTATCTTAAATTTTCATGGTGGTCCTGGTTCAAAAAGCAAATTTAAACATGTAAAACATTTTGACCTTAAAAAGTATAAAGCTATTATTTTTGATCAACGTGGCTGTGGAAATTCTGAATTTAAAGATTTATTTTATAAAAATACCACTCAAGATACAATTAAAGATGCAAAAAGAATTCTTGATTTCCTTAACATAAAAGAAAAAGTAATTTCTTTTGGTGGTTCATGGGGTTCTACACTTGCTCTTTTATTTGCAGAAACTTACCCTGATTTAGTTGATAAAATAATAGTGTCGCAAACTTTCTTGGCAAGGAAGGAAGATGCTGATTGGACATATAAAGATTCAAAGTTGTTCTATCCTGACATAATTGAAAAACTTTCACCGTATCTTATAAATACACACAAAGATTTAGAAAACTTATTAAAGCAAAGTAATGCAAAAATTAAAAAGTCTGTAAAATATCTTACAAACTATGATTATCAAATTGGTAAGTTAAAAATAAATCTTGATGAAGAGCTTGGCGATAGTGCAACTAATTCCTTTAAAGTCTTTATGCATTATTATACACAAAATTATTTCATAAAAGAAAATGAGATATTGGATAACATTGGTAAAATTAAAAATATTCCAACTCTTATCATTGGTAATAGGCTGGATTTCTGTACTCCAATTGAGCAAGCGTATTTGCTACACAAGGTTATGCCAAAATCAACTTTGCATATTATTGATAGTTTTGGTCATGGAAGCAAAAAACAAAACAAACTTTTACCAAAGCTGATAAAAGAATTTTTGTAATATCGGAAATAGTTAGTATTTAAAAAGCCAGAAGTTTTATCCTCTGGCTTTTGTTTATTAATCTTTTTTAAGTGTTTTTTTCATTTTATTTAAACTTTTGTTTTCTAAATCACAAGTTTTCTGTAAAATATTTAATGCTTTAATAAACTCTTTTGAAATCAAAGGTTCACACTTATAATCAAATTCTTTATGATTAAAGAAATGTTCTAATAGTTTCATTCTAACTTCTATTTGCTTATCTTTTGGTAAATTATTAATATAATCATTTAAGATATTTAAATCTAAATATTTCTGTCTGTTTATAATCATTGATTTTCTATGTCTTGATGCTTCTCTTGAAAAATAAACGATCAAAAACATAAAAGGTAAAACAATTAAAATTCTATTTATTAATGAAGGAATACTCAAATCGCTAACTGAAAAAATTTTTGCTGATAGAAGCATAATAACAAATGTTACAACAGTTGCAATTAATAATACTCTGAAAATATTACAATTTTCTTTTTCTTCTTTTTCTACATAACTATAGTTATTTTCTCTTATGTAGCTATGCAATGATTTGTCTTTTTCTTTATTAATAATTTTACTTAATAAGTAATCAGCATCCGATTTAGTTATTCTCTTTTTAACATACATTAAATAAATCCTACGTTTCATAAAACTTTCCATAATAGGTCCAGCAATGATAACTTGAAAAAATAAGAAAATAAAAAGTAACATTAGAGGAACTAATAAACAAAAAGCAATAAATTCACCAGAAGACATTTTTTCAATCATTTTCATTAACATAATTTCACCTCACTATTTTTTATTTACATTTTACTTTCCTCATAAAATTATTTCAAGGAAAAATAAAACTCCCCATCATTTGACAGGGAGGGAGAAATAAGGAAAGAGTAAGCAGGAGAAATTTTATTTATGAGTTATCTCAATCTTCTTTTTCTTTGATTCAATAGGTTCAGCTTTTGGAACAGTAATTGTAAGTGTTCCGTTTTCAAAGTCTGCCTTTGCATTATCAAACTTCAAATCGGTTGGAAGTGGAATTGTCCTTGAAAAAGATCCGTAAGAAATCTCAGAGAAATAGTTGCCTTTGTGATGTTCTTCGTGTTCTTCTTTCTTCTCACCGGAAATGGTAATATAGCCATCAGATGAAATTTCAAGATCAATATCTTTCTCATTTATTCCTGGAATTTCAGCCTTTACAACCACCTCGTTTTCTTTCTCTTTAAGTTCAATTTTTGGTTCTGCTTGTTTAGTATTTGCAAGCATTCTACGATCAACAGGGATATCAAACCAATCAAACACATCAAATAGATTGTTAAAATCTCTGTCAAAAGCATAATTCATTAGATTATGATTGTTTCTGTGTGTTAAAAAATTTGTCATTTTAAAATCCTTTCTGTTAAAAGTTCTTTTTCTTTAACCAATAATTAATGTGTGTATTAACAAGGATTTTTTCAAGTATTTTCAAGGAAATATATTTTTTCAAAAACATCTTGAAACAGACAAATTTGTTGCATATATAATAATATTATTGTGCTAAATAAAAAGGGGTTTAAAACGATTTGTTCTAAACCCATTTAATTTATTTATTCTTAATCTCTAATCCTGCATGAAAAGCTTGGCCAACAATATTTCCAATTTCACGATAAGAATGGGATGCACTATCATAGCAAAGGATATTCATTTTTCCTAAATCAATATTACCTTTTGCATCAAGGACCTTTTCATCTGCAATCACATTTACAACCTGACCAACCAAACGATAACCATCTGTTTCTTCAACCATATCGACAATTTCACATTCTATTGTTACAGGATATTCATCAAATACTGGAGCATTGACGTGTTTTGACTTTGTTGCAGTAATACCTGCTTTTTCAATCTTGTTAATTCTTGCACCAGTTTCCATACCGAAATAATCTGATGCAATCATAGTTTCCTTTGTAGCAAAAGCCACAGTAAAAGCTTTATTAATTAGCAAATTATCGGTGGTTTTATGTTTACCAAGATATATGGTAATTTGTTCGTAATCTGATTGAATACCCCATGCCGCATTCATTGCATTTGGAATTCCATTTTCATCATAAGTTCCAATAATTAATACAGGCATTGGAGCCATAATTAAACTTTTACTTATATCTTTTTTCATTTATATTTCCTTTCTTAATATTAATAATTACAAATTCAGACTTTGTACCTGTTTTAAATTTTATTGCCCAATCAGAAATACCGGAAGTTACAATAAAATCAGTAATGTTTCTCTTTTCATGTCCATAAACCAAATCATTTGCGCCAATCCATTTTCCAACATTATTAAATGGAAAAAGTTGCCCACCATGAGTATGGCCAGATAAAACTAAATCAACATTTGACTTTGTTTGATTTTCATAATCTGTTGGTTGATGATCTACAACAATAGTATACTTGTTATTATCCAATCCTTTAACAAGTTCATACATTGATTTACGATTACCATGTTGTTCACGTTCAACCGAATAATCTTTTCTGCCTATAATATAAAACTTATCAGCAATAGGTTTTATTTCATCTCGTAAAACTATTATGTTGTTTTTTTCAAGTTCGCTTATCAAATCTTGTCCACTAAATCCACGATAAGCAGACCCATAATATCCTTTGTCATGATTACCAAAAGCAAAATATATTCCATATTTAGTTTTAAATTTACCTAAATACTTTACGGCTTTTAACATATCTTCTTTTGTAGTATCATCATCTACAAAATCACCTGCAATAACCAATATATCAGGTTTTTCTGATGCAATAGTTTCAAGATGTTTTGCAAATCCATCTGCGTTAAAAGTTGTTCCTAAATGAGAATCAGCAAACATTGCAACCTTAAAATTTGGAATATTCTTTTGTGTAGTAATATTATATTCAGTTTTCCATACATTATGATCTAAATACCAACCACAAGAAAGGATGATACTACTTAAAATAGTTGCAACCCATCCTGCATAATAATGTTTATATGACTTTTTTATTCTGCCAAATACTAAATCACAAATGCACCAAATCATTGCAAAATATATTGCACAAATTATTGCATTTATGAAATTTAGAGAAATTCCAATAACACTAAATATTGAAACAACTATCAATGAACTTATCAAAGATTTATTCTTAACATTAACTGGTAAAAACTTTTCAACTCTGCTTTTTAAGTATAGTAAAGATACTGCTGTAAAAAGCAAACCAACAAACATTATTACAAGCCACATTCCCATTTAATAACCTATTTTCTTTAACCAAGCATCAACTTTTGCAGATGTTTTTTCAGGTTCATTTTGTGCTTCGTGTCCATATACTGCCAAACCTTCAACCATATTTGCTTTTGTTGCAGTTTTTATATTTGAAGGTATTGATGAAAGACCACTTCCTTCGTGAGTTACAAATGGAGCAACGGTTTTTTCATTCCAATCATGTTTTTCAATAAAAGTATATAAAGCCATAGGCATATCACCCCACCAAACAGGTGAGCCAATAAATACAGTTGCATAGTCATCAAAATTTGCAACATCTCCAACTATTTCTGGACGGACATTAGCATTTTTTTCTTTTTGTGCTACTTCAGTTACTGGTTCATATTCTGTTGGATAGGTATCGTTTTTCAATTTTACCTCGAATATATCTGCACCAGTTTTTTCAGCAATTATTTCTGCCATTTTTGCTGTATTACCTTTTGTTATATTACCAACTGAATATTGATTTCCTGCTTTTGAAAAATATACAACTAATTTCTTATTCATTTTATTCTCCTTTGCGTGAGTTGTTAAACTTAAACTTGTTAGGATTGTTGCTAAAATTAAATTAAATTTTTTCATATTTACACCACTATCTTATAAAATTTGTAAATGTAATTTCTTCTTCTTTTGGCATTGGAACACCAGCTTTTTTACCAGCTTCCTGACACTTTAAATGCCATGCCATATTACGAGCCAAAATACGCATATTTTGTAATCCCTCTAAATCTTGTTTTACATCTTCTGCAACAGCTCCGTGAACCATATTCCAGTAACGACCAGAAATAACTGGCATTTGTGTCATTAAAAAGTATTTATTAATTTGATCTAAAGCAGCTGTTGTTCCTGCTCTTCTTGCACTTACAACTGCAGCAGCTGGTTTATGAATAAAAACTTCTTTATTCCCAAAAGCAGAAAAGAAAACTCTATCCATAAAAGATGAAAGTCCACTGCATGCAGAAGCATAGTGAACTGGTCCTCCGAAGATGAAACCATCAAATTCTTTTGCTTTTTCAACAAAAGTATTTACTACATCATCGATACAACAACGACCTGTTTTACGACAAGCATAACATGCCATACAAGCAGGTACTGGTTTTGCTCCTATATGAAAGATTTCTGTTTCAATACCTTCTTCTTTTAATGTTTTTGCAATTTCCTCTAATGCAACATTAGTACATCCATTTTTATGAGGTGAACCATTTACTAATAATACTTTCATATTTTCTCCTTTAAAAGTTTACTTAAGAATCATTTTACAATTTAGAGTTAACTCTAAGTCAAGTATTATTTTAAAAAATATTTGACTTAAAGCGAACTTTAGGTTATTCTTTAGTTAAATAGAGGACTAAAAATGAGTTATACAATTGGAAAAGTGGCAGAAATGATGGGATTAACAACCCATACTTTAAGATTCTATGATAAGGAAGGCTTACTTCCTAATGTCGGAAAAACTAAATCTGGTGTGCGTCAGTTTACAGATGCAGATATAAACTGGCTTATGATGTTAGAATGTCTTAAATCGACAGGTCTTCAATTAAAAGAGATAAAACATTATATAAATCTATTAAAAAAAGGTAATTCTAGTTTAGTTGAACGTGCTGAAATGTTTAAGGAACAAAAAATCAAATGTCAGCAAGAAATTAAGGCTTTGAAACGAACTATGAAAAAACTTGATTTTAAAATTCGTTATTATGAAGAAGCATTAAAACATGGCGAAGAAAATGTTTTTAAGAATAAAGAACTTGTTCGTGAGCGAGATAAATTATTTAAACTTAATAAAGTAAGGGTATCTAAATGACAATTTATGACTATTCAATTCCAAAATCTGATGGAATAGAATTATCTTTAATGGATTTAAAGGGTAAAGTGATATTGATTGTAAATACAGCTACTGGATGTGGTTTCACTCCTCAATATGAAGATTTGGAAAAGCTTTATGAAAAATACCATGATAAAGGATTGGAAATTATTGATATACCTTGCAATCAATTTGGTCATCAAACACCAGGTACAGATGAAGAAGTTCATCAATTTTGCCAATTACATTACAATACAAAATTTGATCAAATGAAAAAATCTGATGTGAATGGTGAAAATGAATTACCAATCTATACATATCTAAAATCACAAAAGGGATTTAAAGGATTTGGTGAACATAAATTAAGTTATTTATTGGCAGATATGCTTTCAAAGGCAGATCCAGATTGGGATAAGAAATCTGACATCAAATGGAATTTTACAAAGTTTTTGGTAAATCGTCAGGGTGAAGTGGTTGAACGCCTTGAACCGACGGTTGATATGAAAGACGTTGAAACAAAAATAGCTGAATTAATTTAAAAAGAGAATGAAAAATGAAAAAATTTTTAACAGCAATTTTAATGGAAAGTGCTATGATGACAACCGCAGTTGAAGCCAAAACATTGGTGGCGTATTTTACCTTAACCGGTAATACAGAAAAAGCGGCAAAAGTGATTGCCTAATAAACAAACGGGGATTTATATAAAAAATATTAATTTTAATTTATTTCGTTTTCTCTTAATTATCGTTGAACGTTTCATGTTTTCCTCCTACGTGCGTGTTGCTTGTTGATATTGTTTTTTGTAAAAAGAAAAAGTTGCCCGGAATAACCGGACAACTTGATTAAGCCCAGAATGGTTTTCCAGTTTCAACTTTTTCTGGAGTAAAAGTTTTTCCTTGAAGCCATTCATAGAATTTTTCTTCTGGGAACAAGATTACACGTCCAACTTTCACATATGGCATATCGAAATTTTTGTTTCTTGTGCATCTGTGATGATTGAGGGTAGAAATTTTTACGTTAAGAATTTCTGAAACTTGTTGTTGAGTTAAGTATTTTATCATTTTTTATTTCCTTTTGTTGTTACCAAAGCACCATTGCCTTGGTTGATTTAACTATATAAAAGATTCAAAATTTGTTAATGCCTTGCAGGCTTTAGGCCATTTTTAAAACTATGATAATAAATTGCTATAAATGGCAGAAAATAAACAAGAAAAGGGTTCAGACATTTTGTAAGAAAAACGTGTATTGTATGAACCCTTATATTCAATTCGGCAATGGAAAAAATATATCAATAAACGTCAACATAAGGCAGAATCTAGGGTTTAGAAACCTGAAAAAATAAAAATTCGGCAATGGAGATTTCAGATAAAAAAATTCCGTTCATAATAACGGTTCTAAGTATTTGAATTTACTTGAAAAAATTTGGTGACCCTTAGAGGTATCTTTCTCGAACTTTTTAAAGATTGAGAGAAAACCTGAATTTTAAAAAAATCTAAGTTGTACCATCCGAGAATGCCCACCTTTAGAAGTATCTTTCTCGAACTGTCCCACAGGTTATAAATCCGCAGAAAATAAAGGACTACAGCAATTTTAGAGAACAAAAGAATTTTTGTAATTTTGGAAATAGTTAGTATTTAAAAAGCCAGAAGTTTTATCCTCTGGCTTTTGTTTATTAATCCGGTCTGTGTTTAGTCCATTTTTCACATAATTGATCAATTAATTTATTTATTTCTTCTTTTTGTTCTGGAGTTGCAGTTGATTTTTCTACACCATCTTTCCAAAGTTGAATATCATTATTATAAATAAAACTATCTTTTCTTGTTAAATATTTCTTTAAGTAATTGATCGTTTCATAAATTTGATTAGTAAAAATATATGATTCAATTAAATTATAATATGTATTCGAATTATTAGCTTCATTTGGGAATAATTTCATATATAATTCATAATCACTTATGGCTTTTCCATATTCTTTTATTGTAGCATAACAACCAGCTCTGTTCGACAAAGCAATAGTATTAGATGGTTGTAGATTTAAAGCCCTATCAAAATATTTTATAGCTTCATCATAATTATTTTGTTTACCATAATTTGCTCCAATATTGCAATTCAACATAGACTCATATCGTAAAACATAATCTTTTTCATTCTTATCGTAACTAATTATTTCACTTAATTTTTCTAATGCTTTTTCATAATTTTTTATTCCATTATCATACTCTTCTAAAGAGGAATACAAATATCCTAAATTAAATAAATTGTTTACATCCGATCTCATTAAAATAATTTTAAATTTATGTTCAGTTTTCTCTTTTAAAATTGTTAATTCATTTTTAATATTATTAATAATATTCTCTTTCTCAATTATTCTTTTTTCAGCGACATCACATTCTTTAATTAATTCCCTACTTTCTTTAAATAAACTATCTGTTTTATCTTCAAATCTTTCATTATTCTTTTTAGCAATAATAGGCATAATAACTGTTACTATGCTTAAAATAATAGCTGTAAATGCTAACCATTTATCTAACCATTCTGATCTAATTGTATAATATTTTTCAATTAGATGATTCTCTGTTTTTATTAATTTAACATTTTTTAAACATTCATTATATTTTAAAGTAAAAGTTTTATATGTTTCTTCAGTTATCTTTATATTTTTTAAACATTCTTCTATATTTATTAAACTATCAACTTTATCAAAGTACTTATAAAAACAAATACCTATGATAGCAAATAAAATAATAAATAAACCTATTATACTTAATAAAAATACGGTATTTGATATTTTTTCTGATTTTACATTTTCTTGTTGTGAATTATCTGTCATTTTTTATCCCTTGTTTTTATATTTTTCTTTTATAAATGAAATTATATTTAGGAACATATTGAAAATACAAGATAAAAATTATAATTTTGTATTATTTCAACATATTCTTTTTATAACTTATGTAAATTTTTTTTGCTGGAAAATATGTCATTAACGTAATTAATAAAACAATTAAAAACATTCCTACAGATCGTATATTTATAATTTTATATTTTGTAATAAATAAACTCATCATAAGTATACAACTAAATGCAGAAATAAAGAATAAAACTAATATTATTACATTACAAATTATCTTAGATATAAATAGTGTTATATTAATAATTAAATCTTTAATATTTATTAAAAAATTTTTACTTATTTTCTTAATACCTATTTTCTTTAATTTATTATAAAAACCTTTTAAATTTACTTTAATATCTTCTATATTTTTTAATAAGTTTTCTCTTGAAATCTCTAATGATTTATTTTCATACCTACTAGAATTTTCATTATTAAAACAATTTATTATCTTTTCAATTATAACAGTTATAGTAGCAAAAATAATTAAAATAATAAATAAGCTAATTATTATAAAAAATAGATAAGTAAGATTAACGCCACATAATTTTAATAAAATCAAAAATAACAATAAAGCGATTATTTCTAACATTTAAAACCTTCCTTTTCTTTTTCCACATAAATATTTTACTACCATAAAAACTACTTGCAAGGAAAATAAACCTTAAAAACTGTAGGTTATAAGTTCGTTTTTTGATACTTTCGCTACCCCACAAATTTTATACAACTTTTCTATCATACCCACAGTTTATTTTTTTTGTATTTTCAATATATTAAACTAGCCTACAGTATAGCCGACAGGTCAAAAAACATCTTAAATACTTATAACATCAAAATTGCTGATTTCTGCGGAAAACCTCTTACTCAATAGAGGTTTAATACCATAAATAGTTCGAACGTGTTACCTACAGGTCGATATTTTTAGAAAGTCCGTAAATTCCGATACTTAGCATTTTTGAGTTCTAAATTTCTAGTAAAAAATTACATTTTGGCCTACAGCTTTTTTTTAGAAAATAGAGCAAAAATTACCCTAAAAACGCATAAAAATCCGAAAAGTTCGAAATCTTTTTCTAATGACCTACAACCCAGAAAGGCTAGAATCTGCCTTATATTGAAGGGCAAAAATAAAAGCCATCATAAGATGGCTTGAAACTTTTGGTGACCCCGAGACGATTCGAACGTCTGACCCACAGCTTAGAAGGCTGTTGCTCTATCCAGCTGAGCTACGAGGCCACAAACACAAAGGATTTTAGCACTTTTTTTTATTTTGTAAAGAGTTTTTTAAAAGACTTTGCATAAATACTTGCAAAAATAAAACATTTTGGTATAATACATTCATCTTTGCGAGCGTGGCGAAATTGGTAGACGCGCAGTGTTGAGGTCGCTGTGGGAGATTCCCTTGGAAGTTCAAGTCTTCTCGCTCGCACCAAAAATCAAGTCCCTCCTTAACTTAAGGGATTTTTATTTCTGCAACAAGTTCAAACTTCGTTTGAAGTTCAAGTGTCCTCGGGCAAAGCCCTCGTTCGTCTTCGACTCCTTCTCGCTCGCACCAAAAATCAAGTCCCTCCTTAACTTGAGGGATTTTTTCTCTTCCGAATTTATTCAAATAAAAATCTTCATTTTTTACTAGAAATGGTTTAAATTTTGTGATACAATATGCGAAGAGATAAAAAATGAATAATTCGAGCAATAAAACATATGTGGATATTTTAAAGGATAGTTATAACAATCCTAATGTTTCTATTTCTCGTGAACAAAGATGTAATCTTTCGACAATACTGCTTAAAACAGATAGAGTTTCTTCAGATAATATCTTAAGAATTGCAGGCATGCTTAACCGCAAACCGGATGATAGCTATTTCATAGTCTATGGCCTTTTGATGCAATACAAAGATAATTCGATGGAAAATATAGAAAGCAAAACAAATAAAAAATTATCATTAGATGACAAGTCCGATGCGTTAGAGGAATCTTGTCAAATTATCTCAAAGAATATTCAAAACAAAGAATTTATTGATCAAATTTACAAGGATATCCGACTTGGCAACAATATTGCAAAAATTTATTATCCAAGTCAGCTTAAAAAGGATTTAGTCCAACTTAAAAATTTTTCATTGATGATAAACAAACTTAAAACAGCAGAAAAGTTTTAAAAAATAAAGCCTCAAAATCGAGGCTT
>JAEEGK010015987.1_pt1 | contig 16551 bp, 5 predicted proteins | sample 8958771 | NCBI WGS metagenome assembly JAEEGK01 (sample SAMN16246547, study PRJNA631951) | gut metagenome | biome: gut microbiome; feature: rumen; material: SC-attached | host: Bos | place: Iran: Karaj | collected 2018-10 | reverse complement strand
CTGATGCATCCTTGACTTCAATGATTTCATTGGGCATGACGCGTGTGAACTCGGCGCTCTGCTTCAGGTTGTAGGGAGCCTTGTCGAGCAGGCACCAGCGCTGTAGGTCGTTCCAGCGGAAGCCTTCGAAGGCGAGTTCGCAGGCACGCTCACGACGGATAGTCTCCATCAGCGCATTACCCGACTTCTGGTCATCAGCTACCTCGGCACAACCTACGCGGTTACGCAGCACGTTGATGGCATCCACAGCCGTGAGGGCACAGCCACCTGCGGTGTTCTGACCCGATGCAGCCAAGGCCTCAGCATAGAGCAGGTAAATCTCTGCCAGACGCATATAGGGCAGATAAGCCTGCAGGCTGAATGACCAACCATAATAGTTGTCGTACTTGTTGCACTGGTGTGGAATGAGCTTCTGGCAGAAGTAGCCCGTACGAGAACCCAGGTTGTCATGACGCATGGTGCCATTGGTCTCGAAGTCACTGTACTGCTGCTCACGGAACTGGGCATCGTCGCCCTCCTCACCGATGGTAGTGGTCACGAAGCGGAAGCCGTCGAAGATGATGTCGTGATAGAAGCGTGGGTCACGGTCCTTGAAAGGATGAGCGGGATCGAAACCTGACTGCGGATCATCGATAGCGCGTCCGTTAGCCATACCGTAGGCGTAGTTCACGTAGTTGGCAGTGGGCTGATGGATGATCTTGTCATGCTCAACAATAGAGTTGATCTTCGAGCCCCAAAGCTTGGCAAAGTTCCAGTTGGTGCCATTGCCCTCGTGGCCAGGACCACGGAACACGCACTCTGTTGCACCAGGCTGCATCCAGTTCTGGCTGACGGTGTAGAAGATCTCGTGGTAGTTGTTGTCCGATGCGTTGGCCTCTGTGTGGTTGTAGATATCACTATAGTCGAACTTCACGAGCGCGTATGGGCTCTTGGAGTCGTTGGCAGCAACCAATGCCTTGCCGAAGTACTCGGCAGCCTTGGCAGCAGTAGCCTGATTATAAGCGTAGGTGTTCGACGAACCTGGCTGTGGAGCGATGGCATCGGGATCACCATTGGTGAGTGGAGATGCAGCCCAAAGCAGTGCCTTGCCGGCGTAAGCCAAGGCAGCGGTACGAGTGACGCGCACCTGGTTGTGTCCGGAATTGTTCTTGCCAGGAGCAGTCTCTTCCCAGTTGAGGGGAAGCAATTCAGCAGCCTTGGCAAAGTCGGCAGCAATGCGTTCGCAGCATTCGCGGTAAGAGAGACGCGGCTCAGTCAAGGCCTGACCACCGTCGAGCACCTTGTCGATATAGGGAAGACCTCCCAGATACTGAACAAGCTCCTCGTGCCACCATGCACGGAAGAAGTAGAGCTGACCCTCGATGAGGTTACGCTCCTCCTGTGTGGCACTGGTCATCAGTGCGAGGTTCTCAAGACCCAGGTTACATTTGCGGATGCAATAGAAGGCATGTCCCCAGATCTTGTGGTCGAACTTATTGTCAGAAGTCGAATTTACACCCGAACCTCCGAAGTAGGTCTGTGCATTGCCATACCAGTTCTTCAGGTTGCCCAGGTCCATCTGGTGGCTGAAGTGCGAATCGCCTTCGCCAGCATTCATAATCTCGTCTTCACCCCAGTTGAAGGTCGTACACCAGTAGCAGCTCTCCTTATCGGGGATGCAGTTGTAGATTTCCTCCACAAATCCCTGGAAGTTGGTGAAGTTCTGGAAGGCGACTTCGGCCGACACCTCAGAGCTGGGCTCCTTGTCAAGGTAGTCGGTGCAAGAGCTGCCCAATACGGTCAGGGCACCCATCGCCGTTCCTAATACTATATTATATAATGTATGTCTCATATTTATGAATCGTCGTTAAGAGTTTCAATTCGTAATGTCAAGGATTAGAGACTGAACTTCAGACCGAAGTTGATACGCTTCACAGTAGGATAGGCACCACCGCCACCGCTGTAGAACGAGCCGTTGGTCTCGCGGTCATCTGGCATGTTGGTGTACATCCAGAGGTTGTTACCGCTGACGAAAAGCTTCAGGCTTGAGATGCCAAGGTGGCGAATCCAGTCCTTCTTGCTCCAGGTATAGCCTACTTCGACATTCTTCAGACGGACGTACGAACCATCGTACAGCATCTGGGTGCCATAGTAGTAGGTTGGCGAAGTGTTCAGACGAGGTGTAACCACATCGGCGCCATGGCCGGCTTCGCTCCACCAGCTGCCCTGGTCATAGACGGTGTTCAGCTTGCTGCCGAACGAGGTGAGGTTCACGTCACGAGTCACGTTGGTAACGCCGTAGAACTGAACAAAGCAGGAGAAGCCTTTCCATTCGTAACCGATGGTGGCATTGTAGGTATTCTCGGGAATGCCTGTGAAGGCGTAAGGAACGGTATCGTCGTTCGAGATCTGGCCATCGCCATTGAAATCGACGATCTGATAGTCGCCCACGAGCTTCTGTCCGTCGGCCGAGTCGTGCTTGGGTGAACCATAGAGTTCGTCCTGCGTGTTGAGGTAATCGCCATTGATGACGGCGCGCTGCTGTCCGATGGCATAACCGGCCTGCTTGCGATAGCTGGGCAGGAGCTCGGCATCCTCGCGGTAGTCAACCTTGTTGGCGGCATGTGTCATGTTGAAGTTGCCCCATACGCGGTGTCCGCCCTTGAAGGTGTGGTTCACACGAAGCTCCAGCTCATAACCCTTGGTGGTTACCTTACCGAGGTTGGCTGCAGGTGCATTCTGTCCGAAATAGGCAGGAACCGAACGATTGCTGGCACCGATGATAATGTCGTTACGCTTATCCTGGAAGAATTCCAATGAACCTGCGAGCAGGCCACTCAGGAACGAGTAATCGACACCGACGTTGAGCTTGCGGACCACTTCCCAATGGATATCCTTGTTGCCTACTTGTGCTTCGCGATAAAACTTGTAGTTGCTCTTGCCATCGCTGTTGTCCATGCGGGCGGCATTGCCCGAAAGGTACTCCCAGGTGGTGAGGTAGAGGAAGCGCTGGCCGTAGGAGTCGTCACCAATCTCGCCGTAGGATACACGGAGCTTCATCATGTCAAGGAACTGCTTATCGAAAAGCTTGATGCCGACGATACGCTTCATCCAGGGCTCGTTGGTAATCATCCAGCCGAGGGCGCCCGAATTGAAGAATGCGAAACGATTGTCGGGTCCGAACTTCTCGGAGCCGTTGTAGGCACCGTTGTACTCGGCGAAGTAGCGATCGGCGAAGTTGTAGGTCACACGGAAGGCCCAGTCCTCACGATAGCTGGGAATCATGGCGCCCGTAGCACCCTCGTTGCGGGTGAATACACCCATGGCGGCGAGGTCGTGACGACCGAACTTACGTGCCCAGTTGAGCTGCAACTGATAGTAGAGGTTACGATAGGTGTTCCAGTCGTTGACACTACCATTGTTATTGGTCCAAGTCACGGTGGTTACTTCGTCGAAATGGTTGGCAGCATCGTAGTTGTTCTTATACTGCACCATGCCCGTCTCGGGGTCAATCCACTTGTTGCGTGAAGCCGACTTGTAGAGGTCATTGATGCCTCGGTTGGTCTCACGGAAGGAGTTGTCCCACGATACAACGCCACGGAAATTGAGGCCCTTGGTGATGAACGAGAGATCCTGCTCGAGGGCAAAGTCGGTATAGATACGTGTGGTGGTCGATTTGTTGGTACCACCCAAGGTCACAGCCTCGATGGAGTTCGAAACGTTCGAAACGAGGGGATAGAAGCCCCACGAGCCATCGGCATACTGCGGAATGAAAACGTCAGGAGCAATGTTGTAGGCACCGGCCCAGCGCTGCTGGAGCTGCCAGGCGTCGCCGGCATCGGCATACTGTGCGTAGGAGAATGGAGCCTCCGATACGCCGTACGAACCAGAGAGACCTACCTTGAAGGTTGTGGTCGGAGTGAGTTTGAAGTCGAGGTTCGAACGAACGGTCAGACGATTGTAGCCGAAACCTGCCTTGTAGCCGCGACCGGAATCATAGGTCTTGTAGAGGTCACCTTCGTTCACGAAATCGACGGCTGCGAAGTACTTGACGTCCTTCGTACCACCGCTCACATTGACGGCAGCGTTGTAGGACATACAGTAGTCCTTGAACATGGCCTTCTGCCAATCGACGTTCGGGTAGCGCTCCTGCTGCTCGAGAGTAGTCTGGTTGCGATAGTTGCTGATGAAGTCCATCGAATGAATGTCAGCCCACGAATCGGGATTGAGGTTCAACTCGTGCTCGGCAGCCATGTTGCGTGCCATCAGGGCATCGTACGAATCGTACTTGCCAGGCAGCTTCGAAGGAATCTTCATGATGGCATTGGCGCTCACGTTGATCTGCGGGCGGCCTTCCTGTCCACGCTTGGTGGTGATGAGGATTACGCCGTTGGCACCCTTCACACCATAGACGGCGGTGGCCGATGCGTCCTTCAGTACAGAGATGCTCTCCACCGAACCCATATCGACCGACGACATGGGACGCTCGATACCATCGACGAGGATGAGTGGCGAGGAGCTGTTCCAGGTTGAGGAGCCACGAATCACGATCTGAGGCTCTTCCTCACCAGGCATACCGTCCGACTGGTTGGTGATGACGCCTGGCAGGTTACCGGTCAGGGCCTGTCCGACATTCGAGATACCGGCGGCGCGTTCCAGCGTCTTGCCAGTGGTTTGTGTAATGGCACCTACTACCGATGCCTTCTTCTGCTGGCCGTAGCCCACCACAATGACCTCCTCGAGCTGAGCATTGTCCTCTTCGAGCACGACATGTAGTGTCTGGCCAACCACAGCCTTGACCTCCTGGGTAATCATACCTACGTACGAAATGACCAGGGTCGATTCCCTACTTGGCAACTTGAGTGAGAAGTTGCCGTCAAGGTCGGTAATGGTGCCTTGTGTCTTGTCAGACTTCAAGACTACCGATGCTCCAATGACTGTTTCGCCATTGGTGTCAACGACCACGCCCTTTACTGTACCTGTCTGCGCCCACGCCGTTTGGAGACATAGGCACAAGAAAGCAGCCAGCACGGTCAGTAGCCGATGTTGCTTGTGCATTGCTTTTCTCATTGGTTTGTTACTATTAATATATATAATGTGAATGTTTTATTTCTTGGCAAAGAGTCCGATCATCGTGCCTGTGAATCCTCCGGCGTCACGTGTCGAAAGGAACGCCGTGGGCTGTGGTTCGCCGATGACGGTCCAATTCTTTCCGCGATTGAGACTATAGCTGAAGGTGAACAGGAGTCCATCGCTCTCGACACGCAGTTCCACCTCGCCTTGCTGCAGGGGCTGCTCAGCCAAGGTTGCACAACCCTCGGGGGTAGCCTTCAAGAGCTGCAGCTTGCCCTGGGTGGCACAAAGCTTCAGGTAGTGGGTCTCGTCCTTGAAGAGCGTCAAACCTGCCTGGCTTGTTTCATTGCCCGCCACATACTGCATGCGCGTCTGACACGAATAACGATGGTGCTGCGGACGCACGAAAACTGCACTTGGCGTATCCTTGTCGCCCAGGTCGATGGTATCCTCCTTCAAGGACAGCCATCCCGGACGCTTCGTGAGCGAATACTTGTCGGCACCGCTCGTACGCAGGGTCATGAACTGCAAGGGAAGCTGGTCGGAATCGAAGTCGAACTGCATGCCGAAGTTGCCGTTGCCCACCCAGTTGTCACCACCTTCGCGGTGTTCTGGCTTTGCGCCTTCACGACGCACGATACGGCTCACGATCTCACCATTGTTGCAAATCAAGGGCCAGCCGTCGTTGGTCCACATCACGGGCAGAAGGAACGTCTCACGTCCCAGGTTCTCGAAGTTGTCCTTCACAGGGCGGCAAGCCAGGAATACGGCCCACCAGTCTCCCTCCTGTGCCTGCACCAGGTCGGCATGACCTGCACAGGTGATTGGGTCGGGACGGTTGTTGTCGAGCGTGCGCTGCGTCAGGATGGGATTGCCCTTGTAGGCTTCATACGGACCCCAGACCGATTTCGAGCGGTAGATGACCTCGGAGTGCCAGTCGCCCGTGCCGCCCTCGGCAGTCATCAGGTAATAATAGCCGTTGATCTTGTAGATATGCGGACCTTCGCACCAGATGGGCTTCTCTTCGGGCCGGCAGCCCTTGTTGATGAGGATGCGGCGCTCGCCCACCATCTGGTCGGTGGCCAGGTCAAGCTCCTGGAGGCGCACGGTGCGATGACCGGGATATTCGGGCTTGTCGTTCGGTGCATCGTCGTTGTTCACCACATAGGCCCTGCCATCGTCGTCGATGAAAATAGACGGATCGATGCCACGAACTGAATGCACATAAATCGGATCGCTCCATGGTCCGGCAGGATCCTGTGTCTTCACATAGAAATTGCCGGCACCCACATTGGTGGTGATCATGTAGTAAGTGCCCGTCTTGGGATTGTAGCTCAAACCCGGCGCAAAGATGCCACCGCTCACATGCTGGCCCACCATGTTCACCAGCTGTGACTCGCGGCTCAGCACATGTCCGATCTGACGCCAGTTCACCAGATCGCGACTATGGAAGATAGGCACACCGGGGAAGTAGGTAAAGGTTGAAGTGACCAGATAGTAGTCACCTTTGCCATTCGAACAGATGGCAGGATCAGAGAAGAATCCAGGGAGGAGCGGATTGTAGAATTCCGATTCTCCAGCCAAAGGATGCTCAGCGTAGTAGCTGTCTTTGCCGACATAGGTCAAGTTGTCGAACATCGCCTCGCCAGTAGGTTCCGTAGGCATCGGATCCTTTGGGGCGGAACAACTTGCCACCAGCCACGGCAATACCATGACAACCGCAACGGCTGCCATGTCGATTCGTTTCCGTTGACTTTTCATAGAATTTGTGTATAACATGTCATTTAAGCGGCGCAAAGATAAATATTTTGCATGAATTAACAAAAAAATTACTTATCAGTGACACCCGCACATGTTACACACGCCCAAAATAGTTTAAATGGTACGGAAAACGTCATTTTTGTAACATTTTTTTTGGAATTTTCACAAAAAAATCCATATATTTGCACCCGTTATATGGAATAATAGAACACGCAAGATGCCACGCTTAACACATCGGATGCATCGTTTTTTTTGCACCATTTCATTCATTTGCGCCCTTACTATGCAGTCGTGGGCGAACTTGAATTTGCTCTTTACTACCGACAACAACCTGTCGAATAGTCTCATTAATGAGATTAAGGAGGGGGCCGACGAAACCATCTGGATTGCCACCGAGGACGGTCTCTGCCGTTTCGATGGCTCGCAATTCATCACCTACCGCAACGACCCTGCCAACCCCCATTCCCTGCAAAACGACTTCGTACGTACCCTATGTACCGATGACGACGGACGCGTCCTGGTCGGCACATTGTCGGGTGTGCAGATGTATCGTCCCGAAACCGACGACTTCACCACACTCATCATCGACTCGGCACAGCACATCGGTTCGGGCAACATCAGCGACCTCTGCAAGTTGTCCAACGGCGACTTCATGGCCACCGGCAATATCACCTTCACCATCCACTTCGACGAAGAAGGCCAGCCTCATGCCATAGTCAACCCGCTCACGTCCCATGCCTCCATGGCCTACCGTTGCTGCGAGGACTACGCCGGCAACGTTTGGGTCATCAAGTTCGACGAAGGCATGTATCGCCTCGACAACCAGGGTAACGTAAGCCTGCTGCCCATCAGCGACGACATCAAGAGCTTCACCAGTCTGGGCCTGGGCCCCGATGGGAAGATCTATGCAGGCGGCGAACTGCGCGGTCTATATCGTTTCGAAGCTGGTTCGAACGACTTTGAGGAGGTCTCTGCCACAACCGACAACTATACCGTACGCGAGCTGCGCACGATCACGGGCACACAACAGATGTATGTCTGCACCGACGGCGATGGCATCTTCATCTACGATTGCCAGATGGGCACCATGACGCCCTGCGAGTTCGATGATGCACAGATCGACTCGCGCACACAGAAGGTACACTCCGTGGCCGTTTCGCGCAATGGTGACGTCTGGATGGCGCTTTATCAGAAAGGCGTTTTCGTCATCTCGCACAATGCCGTCGATTTCCATTACTATGGTCCCAAGTCGCTTCGCTACAATACCGTGGGCGACCATTGCATCACGACGCTCCTTCGTGACCACGAAGGCTACCTTTGGGTGGGCACCGACAATGGCGGCCTGTTCAGCCTCGATGCCGACGGCCAGACACGCCATCATTTCCCCTGCACCTCCGACCCCTGGTCCATCCCTTCGGCCATCATGAACATCTACGAGGACAAGTACCATCGCCTCTGGGTGGGTTCCTATCGCCAAGGTGCCGGCACCGTGGATAAACGCTCGGGCGTGTTCCATACTGTTCCCATTGTAAACGCCAAGAACCCCACCAGCAACGTCTATGACTTTGCCGAGGACAAGCGCGGCACGTTGTGGGCAGCCTCCATGGGACAAGGCCTGTTGCGTTATGACGAGAAGCAGGGTGTCTTCGTTTCACAGGAGACCATCTCGTCGTGCGACTGGAGCGGCGCCCTCTGCTACGACCCCCTACTCGATGCGCTCTATCTCGGCACCTACGACGGACTGGTCATCTATCATCCCGACGATCCCAGCCGCGAAATCGAGCACTTCTTCAGCCCCATCGTCATCTACAGCATCACACGCTGCTCGGCCACCGAGATAAGCCTCTGCACCAACATCGGTCTGATCATGTTCAACACTCAGACCCACAACTACCAGACCTACACCTCCCAGGATGGTTTGCCAAGCAACAACGTCTTCGCCTCTCAAACCGACGGCGAGGGCAACCTGTGGGTAAGTTGTGGCACCAGTCTCGCCAAGTTCAACATGCAGCAGAAGACGTTCAGCATCTATACCGCCCAGGACGGCCTGCAGAGCAGCGAGTTCTACAAGAACGCATCATTGCGCGACGACGATGGCACGCTCTGGTTCGGCGGCACCATGGGCATCACCTGGTTCAAACCCCGTGAGATATCCCACCAGACACAGAACTGCACGCCCCGTGTCGTTCGCCTTACCGCTGCCCAGAACAACATCCTGCCCGACAAGAACGGCGTATATAATATCAGCAACCAGGACAATTCGTTCTCCCTCGAACTGGCCACCCGTCCCATCCTGCTGACGCGTACCGTCGTTTACCGCTATTCGATGGACAACGACGCATGGCAGACTTTGCCTCCCGCCATGAACCTCGTCTCGTTCAGCCACCTCAATTCCGGCCACCACACCTTCCGTTTCCAAACCGACCAGGAAGGCCTTACCTCCGAAGTGCAGACCATCGACATCTTCATCGAACGTCCCTGGTATCTATCCTGGTGGGCTCACATCCTGTGGCTTACCATCCTCGCAGCCATTATCTGGCTCATCTACCAGCTCGTCAGTCGCCAGCGTGTCGAACGTCGTCTCAAGACCGAAAAGGAGCGCGAGAAAGCCATCAACGATGCCAAGTTGCAGTTCTTCATGAACATCGCACATGAGTTCCGTACCCCTATGACCCTCGTCGTCAGCCCTCTCCAGAAACTCATGAAGCGAAACAACAGCCCTGAAGACCAGCAGGCCTTCGAACTCATCAATCGTAATGCCAACCGTGTGCTCGCTCTCGTCAACGAACTGATGGACCTGCGCAAGATCGACAAGTCGCAGATGAAACTGCAGTGCCACCTCCAGTCTCCCGTACCCCTTTTGCAGAATCTCTGCAACTCGGTGCTCGACCTTACTGAGGCACGCAATCTCAAGCTATCCTACGCCAACTCCATACCACAGACCACCCAATTGTGGATTGACGAGGAAGCGCTCACCAAGATTATCCTCAACCTGCTCACCAACGCCATCAAGTTCACGCCCAAGGGCGGCAAGATTGATGTCACTTCGCAAATCAAGGGCGATAAGCTCACCATCGAGGTCATCGACACGGGCATTGGCATTGCACCTTCTGAGCGCACGCAGATCTTCACCCGTTTCTATCAGGTTCACCAGTCGGGCAGTTCATCATTGGGCACAGGCATCGGCCTCAACCTCGTGAATGCCCTCGTCCATCTCCATCATGGCGACATCGAAGTGGATGACAATCCCGCTGGCAAGGGAACACGCTTCACGGTGACGTTGCCCACCAACGAGAAGGCCTACGCATATGAGGAGAAACTCAACACCACGACCGAAGGTTCTGCCGAAGCCTCCCTACCCACGACCATCAACCCCGTCACCATCCTCCACGACTCGCTCTACGAAAGCAAGGATGCCGACACCGCCAAGACCGACAATGCGCACGGCCCACGCATTCTCGTGGTTGATGACGACGACGAGGTGCGTGCCTATCTCGAACTCGAACTCAGCACACGCTACCGCGTCACCTCGTGCGCAAACGGCCGAGAGGCACTCGAAATCCTATTGGCACAGACCGACGCCTACTCGCTTGTTGTCACCGACCTCATGATGCCCGAAATCGACGGCATTCAGCTGTGTTTGCGCATCCGTAGCAACGTCCAGCTCAATCATCTCCCCGTCATCCTCGTCACCGCCAAGACCAGCGATGAAGATCGCTTGGCCAGCCTCGAAGTCGGCGCCAATGCCTTTATCTCGAAGCCCTTCAACGTCGAGATTCTCCTCAAGACGGTCCAGAACCTCCTCGAGCAGCAACGTCGTCTGCGCAGCACCTTCAGCGGAACTCAGAATCCCGCCGACAAGGTCGATACGCCTGAACTCCTTTCGCCCGACGAGCGGCTGTTGCAACGCGTCCTCAAGGTCATCAACGACCGCCTCAGCGACACGTCCCTCACGGGCGAAAAGGTGGCCGAAGAAGTCGGCCTCAGCCGTGTCCATCTCTACCGCAAGCTCAAGGAACTCACCAACCAGTCTCCACGCAACTACATCCGCAACATCCGCCTCATCAAGGCCGCCGAGCTTCTTTCGCAAAAGAAAATGTCCATCGCTGAAGTCGCCTACAAGGTCGGCTTCGCATCACCCGACAATTTCTCCGCCCTCTTCAAGGAGATGTACGGCATGACACCCAAGGAGTACAACGAACAGCATTACACCCAAAACGAATCATAAGGAAAGGGCAGCCGAATTGGCTGCCCTTTCTCGTCTCAGTCGGCAGCCATCCTTGGCTGCCTTTTTTTGTCCCTGTCGCAGCCATCCTTGGCCGCCTTTTTTTGTCTCAGTTGGCAGCCACAAACGTCACATCCAGGCACTTCAGATCCCGACTGTCCGAGCTGGTGCCGTAGAAGACCTCATACTGCCCGGGCACAACACGCATCGTATTGGTCGAAGCATCGAAGGTCTCGAAGGTCTCGTCAGTCAGCGGAATGCTCACGCGTGTGCTCTCGCCCGGCTTCAGCGTGACACGCTTGAAACCACGCAGGGCACGCACAGGTCCACCCTGGTCATCGACACGGCGCACATAGAGCTGCAGTACTTCCGTTCCTTCGCGCGCGCCCGTATTAGTAATAGGTATCTCCAAGGCTTGTTTGCCGGCCATCTCTGCGCTACCTACGCTGAAGGTGGTATAGGAGAGTCCGAAGCCGAAGGGGAACAAGGGTGCTTCGGTCATGTAGCGATAGGTACGGCCCTTCATCGAATAGTCCTTGAAGTCGGGCAGTTGCGACAAGCTGCGATAGAATGTCACAGGCAGCTTGCCCGAAGGATTGACTTTGCCATAGAGCACTTCAGCGATGGCCTCACCACCTCGTTCGCCCGGATACCATGCCTGTACAATAGCATCACATGACTCAACCTCTGGTTCAAGGGCAATGCACGAGCCGGAGAAGTTGACCAGGACGACACGCTTGCCTGCCTCGTGCAGCTTCTGCAGGAATCGACGCTGCACAGCCGGAAGCTCGATGTCGGTGCGGTCGCCGCCCTTGAAGCCCGGCAGGCTCACCGGCATCTCTTCGCCCTCCAGGCGTGCCGAGATACCACCGGCGAAAACTACGGTCTCGATGCCCTTCAGGCGGGCAATCAATGCGTCGTAGTTCACGTCATCTTCGCGTCCGATATCCACACGAAGGTTGGCATTCCAGTTCTCGACCTGTGCATAACGGATCTCAATACGGTATTCCTCACCTGCCTTGGCATCAATCAGGGTGCGTGTGTCGGTGGTGCGCCACGTGCGCTGCCGAGCCTTCGACTCGCCGTTCACCAATACCTCGAAGTACGAGCAGCCCTCCACGTCAAGCAGTACCTGGCAGGTCTGCTTCGGGCGGAATACGGTCTCATAGAGGCCCGAGAAAGCCGTCAGGTTTACACCGGGAGCGAAGGCATAGTTGCCGTAGGTTGTCACGTTGATCGGACGTATGTGCTGGCGGGTAGCCACGGGTTCTCCCTCGCGGGTGGGGTTGTTCCAGAACGTGCCCCGGAAGCCCGTCTTGCCGTCAATACTGCACTGGTCGTAGAACGAAACCAGTTCCTTCTCGTTCACCAGATCGCAGCCCTTGAAGCTCACGACATTCTTCTTGCCCACCTGCATCTGGATACCTTCCAGCAGGGTAGATGTCTGGTTGGGAGTGCCGTTGTAGTTGCCCCACATCAGCACCTCGTCATCCGAATTGGGGCCGATCACGGCAATCTTCCCGCCTTTCTTCAAAGGAAGCACGTTGCCACGGTTCTGCAGCAGCACAATGGTCTGGCGTGCCATGTCGAGAGCCGTCTGCTGATGTTTCTTGTTGTTGAGCACCTCGGGGCCCAGCTTCGACCAGGAGACAAGTTCCGGATCGTCCATCTCACCCAGTTCGAAGCGACCCTCCAGCAGGCGCAGGATATGCTTGTTCACATCCTCCTCGGTAATCAGCCCATTGGCCACAGCTTCGGGGATGCTGCGATAGACATAGTTATAGCCGCATTCCACATCTGTGCCAGCCAACGAGCCACGGGCAGCTGCCAAGGTGGCGTTGCTCGAAGTCTTGTGGCTCATCCAAAAGTCCGAGACGGCGCCGCAGTCCGAGACTACCATATACTTGAAGCCCCAATCGTCGCGTAGTATCTTCTGGAGCAGACGCTGGCTGCCGCAGCAGGGTTCGTCGTCCCAGCGCTGATAGGCGCACATCACTTCTCGCACATCGCCCTTCTGCACACAAGCCTTGAATGCGGGCATATAGGTCTCCCAGAGGTCGCGCGGAGAGACATTGATGATGTTATCCACGTGTCGCGACCACTCCGGCCCACTATGGATAGCATAATGCTTGGCACAGGCATAGAGCTTGCGATACTTGGTGTCCGACGGGCCCTGGAGACCCTTCACCACCTGCACACCCATGCGCGAAGTAAGATAAGGATCCTCGCCATAGGTCTCCTGTCCGCGTCCCCAGCGTGGGTCACGGAAGATGTTCACGTTCGGTGTCCACACCGACAGGCTATGGAAACGGGTGTCCTCGTTACCGTCCTTCAGCCATTGGTTGTAGGCGGCACGCCCCTCGTCGCTCACCTCGTCGAAGACGGCATACACCATCTCGTCGTTGAACGAGGCAGCCATGCCAATCGGTTCAGGATAAACAGTCACGTTGCCCATGTTGGCAATGCCATGAAGGGCTTCGCTCCACCAGTTGAACTTCTTGATGCCCAGTCGGGGAATGGCATCCGACACGTCGAGCATCAAGGTGGCCTTCTCCTCAATGGTCAGACGGCCAAGAAGGTCTTCCGCACGTTCGCGCGGCGACAAATCGGGGTTCTGATACGGCAGCATCTCTTGTGCCGGAGCAGCAGAAGAGAGCATCAGCAGAATTGCAATGTTCGTCAATATCTTTTTCATATTTACATGATTTGGGTAATGTAGTCAAAACTGCGGCAAAGATAAGCCATTTCGGGCAAACGCACAAATAGTTATGTAACAAATCAGCACGGCTTTTGTCTCATGTCCTGATATCCACCTTGATTCGACGACGCGTCGTAAGATTCTTTCTATATTTTAAGACTCGTCGTAAGATTCTTTCTATATTTTAAAAGGTGGCAGCTGACAAATTTAGTGAAGTTCTTCGAATCGCAACAAGAAGAGGGTGTGCCAAAACTGACACACCCTCAAAACATTCATTTAAGAAGGCATAACGGGTAAGATGCCGGAACAGCTTCTTAGCAGAAAGGATTCTCGGTGGGATAGAAGTTGCCCTTCGGGAAGTTGTAGTCAATCTCGTCAACGGGGATGCCCATGTACTTGAGAACCTCCCAGAAGTACTTGCCCTGATGGCCGAACATGACGGCGCAGTGGTGAGGATAGTGCTTCTCGATGAGGACGTGACGATAGAAGCGGCTCATGTTCTTGATGCCGAAGGTGCCGATCGAACCGAACGAACGGGTAGCTACAGGGAGGATCTCACCCTGTGCAACGTAGGCACGGAGACGAGTGTCGGCGGTGGACTGCAGACGATAAACCGTAGCCAGACCTGGCTTCAGATCGCCTTCGAGCGTACCGTTGGTAACCTCAACAGGCAGGGCGCGGGCCATAATGCGCTGGAAGCACATCTGGCAGTTGCAAACCTTGTTCGAAGCGGTGTTGCCGCAGTGGAAGCCCATGAAGATTTCCTTGTCGGTATAGGTGTCGCAGAGGAACTTCTTGCCCTTGATGCTCTCCTCGTACATATCGTTCGGTACGGTGTTGTTGATGTCGAGCAGGGTAACGGCATCCTGGGTGATGCAGGTTCCGATGAACTCCGACAGAGCGCCGTAGATGTCCACCTCGCAGGCAACGGGGATGCCGCGCGAAGTCAGACGGCTGTTCACGTAGCAAGGAACGAAGCCGAACATGGTCTGGAAAGCGGGCCAGCACTTGTTGGCCATGGCAACGAACTGACGCGAACCCTTGTGAGCCTCAATCCAGTCGGTCAGGGTGAGTTCGTACTGAGCGAGCTTAGGCAGCACATGAGGAATCTTGTTGCCGGTGCCGAGCTCTGCAGCCATATCCTTCACCACGTCGTCGATGCGAGGATCGCCGGCATGCTTCTGGAAAGCCTCGAGCAGGTCGAGCTCAGAGTTCTCCTCGATCTCAACGTCGAGATCATAGAGCGCACGGATAGGAGCGTTGCAAGCCAGGAAGTTGTTGGGGCGTGGACCAAAGCTGATGATCTTGAGGTTCTGCAGACCCACGATAGCGCGAGCGATAGGCAGGAACTCATGAATCAGTTCGGCGCAGTGGGCAGCGTCACCCACGGGCTCCTCGGGAATGTAGGCGCGGGTCTTGCGGAGATCCAAAGCCTGGCTGGCATTCAGCATGCCGCAATAGGCATCACCACGTCCGTCAATCAGGTCGTCCTGTGTCTCCTCAGCAGCAGCGCAGAACATCGTCGGGCCCTGGAACCAGTCAGCAATCATGGTCTCGGAGATTTCGGGACCGAAGTTGCCGAGATATACACAGAGGGCATTGCAGCCAGCCTTCTTCACATCCTCAAGGGCTTGCTGAGCATGAATCTCACTCTCTACGATACAGATAGGACACTCGTAGATGTCGGCATTGCCAAACTTCTCTACATACTTGGCGATAACAGCCTTGCGGCGATTAACGGCCAATGACTCGGGGAAACAGTCGCGACTAACAGCGACGATTCCGACTTTGATTACAGGTACATTTTTCATATTACAATAGAAGTGTATAAGGTAATTGTTTATGTTGTCTTTCAGGTGGCAAAGATACGAATAAATTTTGACAAACAAACATTTTTTGCTGAAAATTTTTCGAATAAGGCGCTTTTTAGCATTTTTTTATTATACCCATGGATTTCACATTCCTTTTTTGTCCATTATCGCATCCAAAAGGTCGGGCAGAATTTCCTGATGTCCCTAAAAAAGGGGCCTTTAATTGATACATAAAAAGGAAGAAACAGCCGCAAAGTAACCTAATTCATGTTAAAAAATTGATGTGTTATTGTAATTTTGTGGATGAAAAATGGCGCATTTTTGCATTTTTTTGCAACTTGGAAATAAGAATCGCCGTTTTTTAGGGTAATTTTCTTGGAGATTATGCCGAAAGTGATTATATTTGCCCCGCAATAATAGACCTTTTTATTATGAACAAATCCTACACCTCCTATCTGCGCGATACGTTCAGCCAGCACTGGCAGCTCACCGCGCTCACTGACTACCCGGGCATCCAGCTCAAGTACAGTGAAGTTGCCCAACAGGTTGCATCCCTCCACATCCTGTTCCGCGACCTTGACATCAAACCAGGCGATAAGATTGCCCTATGCGGCAAGAACAGCAGCTATTGGGCCGTTTGCTTCTTTGCCATCACTACCTATGGTGCCATTGCCGTGCCCCTCCTGCACGAATTCACTCCCGACAACATCCAGAAGATTACCACCCACTCCGACAGCCGCCTGCTCTTTGTTTCCGACAAGATTTACAAGGAGCTGCAGCCCGAGCAGATGTCCACCATCCAGGCCATCATCACCATCGACGATCTGAAGGTGGTCTATGGCAAGGTGGTCAACGTGGATATTCTTACACAGGAATGGCAGGAGCACTGCAAGGAAATCTATACCGACGCATTTACGTGTGAGGCCTTCTGCAGCCAGTTCTACGAGTACAAGGCCGACGATATGCTGATACTCAACTACACCAGTGGCACCACCTCCAATCCG
>JAEEGK010015986.1_pt1 | contig 16552 bp, 16 predicted proteins | sample 8958771 | NCBI WGS metagenome assembly JAEEGK01 (sample SAMN16246547, study PRJNA631951) | gut metagenome | biome: gut microbiome; feature: rumen; material: SC-attached | host: Bos | place: Iran: Karaj | collected 2018-10 | reverse complement strand
TGGTAGCGATAGGCATTTGCGAACTTCTCCCGGACGACATAGCCTTTCTCTTCGAGAAAACCCAACTGCGTGGCCAGGGTGTTGTGGTGCGGTTTGGGATCCGGGTAGTATTTCGCGATGTCCTGGATGAACAGGTCGCCATGCGCCCATAAGATGCGCATGATTTCTTCTTCTTTATTCGTCAGTTTCCTCATGCTGGATAGTGTGTTTCTGTTTCCGGGAATAAAATTACGGTTAATTTCTCATATCTCCTAATTTTTTAGTAGTTTTCCCGGATGCCAAGTAATCTGCAAAAAGCGGCCTGCCTTTCGTGGTCCTGTCCCCGGAACGGTTTTTGCTGTATTCGGAAAGGTTAATCGTTACTTCAATTAAAGAACAAAAGGATCGGTAATATGAAACAGTTCCTGCCCATATTCGTCTGCGCCCTTGTATTATGCGGGTGTGCCACTTCGAGATACTCTTCTGTCAATCGGGTTGCTTCCATCGAAGGTTACAGGTTTTTCTATGTGCTTGGAACGAATGAAGTGGTGTCCATAGACACAAGCGTCGGACTTGCGGATGAGTTCGGGAATGCGAGCGCAAGTACTTATATCAATGCATTCAATCCGTCTGATGTGATTGTCGGGTACCTGATGAAGAAAGGCTACATTCGTGCGCCCAAATTGGACAGAGAGCAAGCCCATAAAACACTTCTTGTCTCGTATGGGGAAAGCGGCCGCCACTGGGGGAATATTGCCGAAGTGACCATTCAGTTCATTGATGCCTCAACGCATGAATTGATCGCCAGCACGACTGCCGCCTCAGGAGGGATAAAAAGTGATTCCGACAAGCTACGAGATGCCATCTTGAAAAGTCTGCAGAACTTGTTTGAATGATGGTTAATCGAGCGCTTCTTCCGCTTTGCAGCCGCTTTGGGCGCCGGATGACAAGTCTATGATTTACAGCGCATTATCCAAAGTCGCCCCACTCCGTCGGGTAGGGTGACTTGTTGTAACTTGTTGATTTTCAGGCGAGTATTCTCCAGCGGCCTGCACCTGCTGGCTTGAGACTTCTGCCGCGACAGGATCGCATCGGCCGCATCAGTCATCCTCCGACCAACAAGGGTGACTATCGCCAAAACAACAAAGGTCGGCTAATAGACCTTGAGTTCTAAGGTGGCTCTTGAATCGCATCTACAATTATTGAGTATATTTGTAAAGATGAATCCACAATCCTTCTATTATGTTACGTCCTCATATACTCCTCCCCATATTCCTTACACTGGCCACCCTTATTCTCGCCTCCTGTGCCGGCCGCCAGACCGCGGCCACGCTGAACGACGTCGAGACCTATATTCAGGCTCGCCCGGACAGCGCCTTGGCCACCATTCGAGCCATCGATACCACGACCCTCACCACCCGCAGCCTCCGCGCCCATTACGCCTTGCTGCACGCTATGGCGCTCGACAAGAACTGGATCGACACGACGGATGTAAACGTGGTGATGCCGGCAGTGAACTACTATACCAAGCACGGCACGGCAGATCAGAAGATGAAGGCATACTATTATCTAGGACGAATTTATGAGAATAAGGGGGATTTGAATCAAACGGTTGTTTCATATACACTTTCAGAAGATTCGGCAAAAGACTCTGAAGATGCTCAATTCATAGGGCTTCTTAACTTTAGTTCTGCTATTCTTTATTCCACAACACATCAGATTGACAAAGCTCTTGACTATACAAACAAAGCCTTGGAATCCTTTTTGGAAGCGAAAGATACATTGCGTTATAATTCGTCCGTTGGCCGACTCGCCATGTTATATCAAGAAAAGCAAGACTGGAAAACAGCAGACTCTCTTTACATCATAGCACTATGTTTAGCTGAAAAAGACACCGCTTCGATGGCATTATACCTATCCCATTATGCATCCATGAAGGTCATTCAGCCGAATCCGGATCCCCAAGGAGCCATCAGTCTTTTAAAACGCCGTTATTCAGAGTACGGAAGACCTCTTACTCTCAAAGATTATAGTGTTTTAGCATACGCATCCGCTCTTGTAGGAGATAACAAAACATGCGATAGTATTCTGGAGATGATTCGTAAACAACCAGAAAGGAAACGTGCTGAGACCCGGTTTATGGAATATCGGATTGCAAAGTTCCGCCAAGATTATCCGTTGGCTATAGAATTGTTCAATTCCACATATGCTGATCAAAATGAGAAGGTGAATCAACTCCTCAACCATTCTGTAAATCAAACATTGGAAGAGTATTACGAGAATCAGGCCATTAAGACAAAGCATCAATCGCAAATACAACAATTGGCCTGGGCTGTGGTTCTACTGTCAGTCATTATTACAGGTGGCATCGTAGTGTCTATCATAAAACGTAAACATGAGCGTGAAAAAGAAGAAGCAGAACGGCTGATTCAATTGTCAGAAGAGAGTAACCAACTTCTCAAAAACATGACAGCCGACTTAGAGATCAAGGTGGCCATGTTAGAATCTACTAGCAATGCGTTGGCTTCAGAAATGCAGGGTAAGATCGAATCTCTTCAGCAATTGTACGGACAGTTATTCAAAGGTCAGTTCTCTACTATTGCCGACCTTTGCAAGACGTACCTTAGAACCAAAAGAAATGGAGAAAACTTCAGCAAAGATCAGATTTATAGAAAAGTCAAAGACATGCTTGAGTTTATCAGCGATGACAACAATCTTCATGCTCAATTTGAAGCACAGATCGACAAAAGGCTCGACAATATTATCTCTCACCTGAAGGCCGACCTTGGTGAAATGAGTCAGTTGGACGAACGGTTTCTCTGTTACACTATCGTAGGATTTGATTCTCGTACGATTGCTACGCTCCTGGGGCTATCTATGGCGAATGTTTATACAAAGAAATCTCGGTTAAAGGACCGTATCTATGAGCTCGACTCTCCTTACAAAGAGTTTTATGTTCAGGTTATTTAACATAATGTGCTCAATTTCAGCTATTTTTATTGTCTTGATAAATTATGCTTACACTTAAAAGCCTCGCCTATCAAATAAGGTTTCACATAAGCATCTGATAATCAATATGTTGTAATACCATCCCCCGTTGGGTAAAACACCCGTGTAAGAATCGATTCTTACACGGGTGTTTTATGTCTTTGTTAACGGCTGATATTCAGCATTTTGATAGGGTTCGCTTTGCTTGGTTTTGTAAGGGCTATTTGCCTTTGAGGCCCAAAAATGCGCAAAAAAACACTTTATTTTGCAGGGAACATTAAAACTCCAAATAAAATGAAAAGAACCACATTATTATTGTTGGCTGTTCTTACAGCTTTATCTACTTGCTTTACGTCATTTGCAACATCATCAAGAGGGCACTTTCAAGGAAATGTAAAAGGTAGTGCACTCCCAGGCATATACTGGGATCCTCACTATACGGCTGACTTTTCTCTGGGTTGGCGTTTCAACGAGAAACGCTTTCTCGGACTTGGAACGGGATGCCACTGGCTAAAAAGAACAAGCAGTGACGGCCCGGATTATTCAAACGGGTTCGTACCGGCAATCCCCCTTTTTGCCGACTATATTCGGTATTACCCGTTTGCCAAACACCAACGAAACTCTTTTTATTTGGGGATGGAAGCTGGGGGTGCCTATTATATAAAGAAATTGCCATTAACTACGGATACACAGCGTTTGTTCCCTTATCTGAATGGGAAACTCGGCTTTGACTTCGGAATTCACAACAATCTTGGCGTCAATGTGGGGCTCAACCTTATTTGGGGATGTCAACAAGGATTCTCCCTTACTGGCGGTGGTGGTCACGGTATTGCAATGACAGTTGGATTCAGTTTTTAGCAATAGGTGGAGAATCCGCACTAAATTGACCGACTGTGTTACAACATCTGCAGCCTTCTCGCCTAGGCTAACCCCAGCAGCAGTATCAGAATAAAGAGAGAGAAGCGGTTCATTTCACTGCGAATTTACGAAAAACATAGTTATCTTTGTAATGCCGCCTCGGAGAGGCACCGAACAGAATAAATACTTAGTATCAACTTATCATCGCATTATGAAGTATTGTAGTCATTGTGGCGCAGAAGTGGCTGAAGATGCCGTCTTTTGCCCGAAATGCGGAGGTTCCGTGTCCGGCAGCGATTCGCTTGCCGAAAACAATGTCGCCGTGAGTGACAAGGACTGGCTGGCCACCTTCTTGCTCTGCTGGTTCCTGGGCGTCTTCGGCATTCACCGGTTCTACGTCGGCAAAACCGGCTCCGCCATCGCCATGCTTCTCACCCTGGGCGGTTTTGGCATCTGGGTCATCGTTGACTGGATCATCATCCTCTGCGGCGATTTCAAAGACAAAGACGGAAGAGTGATCAAACGCAAATAGTCCCCATTGCCTGAAGGATAACTAGCTGACGGACAGCGTATAACGCAAAGTCGCCCTCCCTTTGTCGGGTGGGGCGGCTTGTTGTAACTTATCGATTTTCAGGCAGTTGTCCTCCAGCGGTCCGTACCCAATGGCTTGAGACTTCTGGCGCGACAGGATTCCAGGGTTGTGGGGCAGTCCTGTCGCGGCGGCAAAAGTGGCGTTTTCGTTAAAAATGCTGCCGCCACAGGACCGAATGCGACCCTTGCAATCCTGTCGTGGCAAAAGTAGGGGTAAGGAATATGTCCTCCGGCGGGATAGGGATTGGGCTCGGGCCGGAGGCCCTGCCCTCGGGGTGGGGTACGCCTATCTCCGGAACTACGGTATCAGCGAAGAAAAACCCTTCCGGAATGCGAGGTGCATTATCCGGAAGGGGATAATCATAACTTCAGGGAAAGCCCCTACTCGTAAAGTATCTTAGCGGCTCTCGACTTTGATTTCATAATTCTCTGCGTCGAAAACAAAGTAGCATTTAAGAGCAGAACTATAAACTTTGAATCCCTTTAGTCCCGTTGATTCGTACCCATAGAGGAGGAAGAGGGCAATATCTGTTGGCGCAATATAGGGACAAATCGAGGTATGAGAATGAATAAGCTCTCGAACGGGTTTGCCATCCATTGTGAGCGGTGCTGGAATATATGAATTGTGGTAACGGCGGAATTCCTTTACATTACCTTTGGAGTCACAGTCGTATGAAAAATCGCATCCAAATGGAATTATTCCACGCTGAGAGGTCCCGAGCATAAAGTATACCCGATAAAGGTCCTCGTCTATCCTTGTGGTCTCAACATTGAATGTGCATCCTTCGGGACACGCTGGGAGATTGTCGAGAGTACGGACCACATTGGTTATAGTTTCACGTATTTTGATTTCGTCTTTTTCATCAGCAGTTAGGTCACGAACAGAATCCTTTGATGACGTTTCTCCCGTTTGGAGATTGAATGTGGCTTCATACACGGCTTTGGTTTTTTCTTTATTGTAAAAGACCCCCTTGACAGTAATGCCATCTTCAGTAATAGGTACCCAACCACCAAAATTACTCTTGGCTTTGGAGTCGCTGCCAAAGAATTCATCCTCAAGAATCCACGCAATTTTCTCGTGTAGGTAAAGCTGATAAGCTTCTGCGAGAATACTATCATTTATCTCTTGCAATTCTTCGGTATTCGGCATCGTATTGGTATTCTGTGCCCCGGCGATGGGAATAAAACAAACTGCCCAAATAAAGAGAGTGACTAAGCGTTTCATAATGATGTCTTTTATAGTATAAACAAAGGTAACAACAAATACTCATTATCCAATGAGCACAAGACAAAGACGGACGCAAAGACAAGAACGGCAGAGTGATCAAACGCAAATAGGACAACGTATAACGTAAAGTCGCCCCGCCTTGCTTAGGTGGGGCGACTTTGTGTTATGTGTCGGTCAATTCGAAAATCTGGTTGATGGTCCCGTCTTTTTTGTAGATGATTTGTTTCACGATCCCGACGCCCCGGGAGACCCAGGTCTGGGTGTGGAACGGTCCGCTGCCCGTGAAGAACTCGTCGTCTTCGACCAGGAAGCAGTCGAACGTGCCGGCGGGGACCTCGATGCGCTCCCTTGCGGTCACGCGGCGGTTGGTATAGCGGTTGGTGGCCGTGAAGACGGTAAGGATCTTGATCTTGATCTCCGTGTCCTTCAGTTTGTCGCCGACCGCGATGTTGTCGGGGATGCTGCTGATGTCGCCCGCCGGCATATAGTCTCCCGACAGGATGGCCTTGGATACGTTGTTGACATAAGCCCGGGTCACCCCTTTTTCCAGGGTGACGTTGAATCCGAACGGCTTGTCGCCGACCACGGACTTCCTGCCCTGGTCGTAGAACATATAGGAATAACTGACCTTGGCGTTATCCCGGTCCCCTTTCAGGCTCACGAGTTTCTCGCTGCAATAGCCGAAAAGGCTGCCGGAGCCGTCGTGGATGACCCATTCGAGCGTCTTTCCGACCGTGCTGTTGAAATAGCCCTCCTGCGCGTGCAACGTACAGCAGGCCGTGCCCAGAATCAGGATCGAAAAGAGTCGCTTGAACGTCATAATCTGTAGTGTACCCGTTTGTAGAACCGGGCAAGTCCCGGTTTGAATCCCGCCAGGTTGAAGATCGCATACAGCAGATTCTTGAAGAAGCGGTCCAGCGCAAAGAGGCCGGTAACGACCTCGAGGACAATCAAGGCAAAAAGGTTGCCGGGAATCGCGGCAAGGGAAGGGAGGGAGGCCACACAAATCGCGGCCAGCAGGATCAGGAGGATCACCGGGTTCCTGAAACTGTAGGTGAAAAGGGTCTTTTTGAGATTGCTCAGGACGATGTGCCCGGTGTGCGAACACGGGTCCCGGTCGATGAGCGCTCCGGCTTCGGCGGCGTAATCGATGGTGGCTTCCACCTTCTCACCCCTGACGATCGTCTGCAGGTTCCGGAGGATTTGGTTTTCGGCGACGCAGAATTCCATCCCCTGCGGGATATAGATGTCGCACTGGCTGCCGCGGCAGATGAAATAGTCGACGCCGAGCAGCGCGCGCTTGTCGGAGGCGATCATCTTGGAAACGTATTTGTCCAGTGTATACACGCAGACCACGCCGTTCGCGTATTCCGTCCGGATAAAGGAATTGTTGAGGAAGCGTCCGTCGAGCCGGGTGGTCATGTCGCCGGCTTCCACCATCGAGATCAGCTCGCCGTCTTTGTCGTAGTGGATCTCGCGGACGATTTCCGAACCGATGTTGGTCACCGCATGGCAGTTGAACTTGTTCAGGAAGATCGTCACGTGGCCATAGGTCTTTTCCCCGTCGGCTTCCGCTTCCTTATCGAGTTCGAGCAGAAGGTCGTTGTCCAGGTAGTCGCATTTGCGGATGTGGGCCATCAGCGGCACATCGTATTCGAGGCAGGTGACTACGCCGTTCACCGGGCAGGCGACACCTCCTTCGTACCGGCCGTCGTCGATGGCCTTGCTGCCTTGATAGAATACGGTGTCATCGAGGCAGTTGTTGACGGCCAGCAGCACCAGGATGGCCAGCACGCTCCACACCGGCGGCAGGAAGAAACAGCCGATCAGCAAAGCCAGGGAAAGGATGTAACGGATCAGATTGAATGTTCTCATAACCGGGCCTGATGCAGGTTCGCGACAAAATCCTCGTACCGGTACCAGACGTCTACCCGGGCGAAATCCCCTTTGTACGCGGGGGTCGGGACGCCCGCAAAGGCATCGAAGGGATTGTATCCGCGGAACAGGTTGACGATGGAAGTACCGGAAATGCGCTTGGAATACTCGACGAAAAATACCTCGCCAGCAGGGTTCTCGATGAGCTGGATGTGGAAAATACCCGTGACAAGCAGCGGGACGGCCGTCTTGATCGTGTGGATGAATTCGTCCACGGCGGAGCTGACCTTCGAATCCCGGGGCAGGAAACGCAGGTACTTGTCGTATCCGTTTTTGATCTTCACTTCGCGGGCATAGACGGCGGGCTCTCCGGCAGTCCAGTTGACATCCACCACATACTCGCGGGCAATTTCGACGCGGCGGGTGATGCAGGTGTTCGCGAGTCTTCCGACACCGTGGCTGCCTGCCGACATCGTGTTGGGCCGCATGAACACGTCGTCCAGGGAGAACGTCTCGGGAATTCGGATCGTGCAGCCGTCGGTGACGGAAGCCAGCGTCTCGTTCATCCGGCGCTTGTCGTAGAACCAGTGGTCCACGGCGACCCGGGGGTCGCGGGCGGCCAGGTCGAAGACCGCCGGCTTGCCCTGCCGGGCCAGTTCGTCCGCGGGGAAAACGCTGCAGTCCGAAGGATCTGCCGCAATCAGCGCAAGCGCCTCATCCTCTCCGACGCGCCTGACTCCGGCGGGAGCGGGGCACAGCCGGTACGTCGGATCCATGTCGGCCAGGATAAGGCTGTCGCCTTTGTCCCGGCAGACGCGGTTGACGAAGAACAGCTCTGCGGAAAGGCCTGCGCGGCCTCCGGCTTCGAATACCAGGTATTTCATCGTATCATTTTTTGCAGATAGAACAATTCGGCGTATTTGACGCAGCACTCCGTCCCGCGCACCATGGCGAACTGCCTGATGCCTTCCGGATTCAACGGCGAGGGGCTCTGCTTGATCTGGCTTTGGTAGATCTTGAACAGTTCGATTTTTTCGTCCAGGCTGTCGGTGATGTCGTGATACCACAGGCCGCCGCTGACGTTGATGTTCTGGTTGAGGATGAAGGGATACTCGAAGAGGGCGACGAAACGCGGCATGAACCCCGGCCTGTAGCGGAGGGCGGCCATGGCGGAATCGTAGATCTTCTTGTGGTCCTGGTGCAGGGAAGGGTAATTGATGAACACCTCGTCGGGCCTGAAGCTGTCGAAGATGGCATCATACTGCGTGACGAAAAAGCGCGTCGGAATCATATCCAGTTCGCCGTCGCAGTTTTCGATCAGGACCTGGTGCGAAGCGTGGAGTTTCTCGCAGACCCGGGCGGCCTCGGTCACCCGGACCGCCTCTTTATCGGGATCGCCCTTGATTCCGATGGTGGCATAGGCAATGTGGATTTCGCTCCCTTCGTCACGCTGGGATGCAAGGTAGCCTCCGCAGCCGAGAACTTCGTCGTCGGCGTGGGGGGAGATGACAAGGATTCTTTTTCCCATAGGGGGATCGGCTAACGGGAGATGAAAAAGACGCCGACCATGACAAGAATGACACCGATCCAGCGGGTGACCGGAATCGTCTCGTGGAAAATCAGGGCGCCTGCAAAAAGACTGATGATGAAGCTGATGGCGGTCAACGGATAGGCCAGAGACAGGTCGTAACGCCTGAGTACGGCCATCCATTCGAGTACGCCTGCGATGGCTGTCAGTCCGGCGACATACAGTTGCCAGGTGGAGAGCGCTTCCTTGAAGAAGGCCCAGGTCCAGGCGAAATCGCCGATCTTGGACAATCCGATCTTCAGGAAACATTCCGAACCGACGACCAGGATGGCTTGCAGTAGAATCAGAATAAATAATTGTAACATGATTTTACGATTTATGATTTTCTATGACGCTGAGATAATTCTTATAGACACTTTCGGCGATGGCGTCCCAGGTGCGGTACAGATCGCGGCGGGCGCCCGTTCCGACTTCCGCGATGCGCCGGCGTTCGCCGGAGAGCCGGCGGATGCTAGCGGCAAAAGACTGTTCGTCGTCTTCGGCAATGAATCCGTTCACGCCGTCCCGGATGCCGTCGGCTGCCATGGTGCCACGGCAGAAAAGGGTAGGGGTGTTCTGGCAGGCCGCCTCGATTTTTACGAGCCCGTAGGTATCCGAACTCGACGGGAACAGCAGCAGATCGGTGCGGGCATAAACATTCATCAGACTTTCCGGGTCCGTGAGGATTCCGCCGAAAATGACGTTGTCTCGCAACCCGAGGCTTTGGGCCATCTCTTCCAGGAAGCCCCGTTTGTAACCGTCCCCGATGAACAGCATCTTGAAGTCGCCGAGGCTTTTCTTGAGCTCGGCCAGCGACCGGAGGATGAAGTCCTCCCTTTTCTGGAGGTCCAGCCGGCCGACGTGGGTCAGGACGAAATCGTCGTCCTTCAGCCCGAATCGGGCATTGACCTGGCTGCAGGCGGCGGCAACGTCGGTGACCGGCGTATGGTCGGTGGAATAGGGCATCACGCGATACGGCCGCTTCAGCCCGTAGTCCTTCTGAAACATCCGGCCGACTGCGTCGTTCACGGTCCAGCATTCGTCGCAGGCGTTGTAAGCGGTCATCATGAACCGGACGATCCGTTCGCCCAGCCCTTTGCCCAGCAGGGAGACCACATCCGGCCGGAAATCCGAATGCAGCGTGCCCACCATCGGGATGTGGTGTCTCCTGGCGAAGGACTTGGCAAACTGCCCCATCGGGTATGCGGAATGGATGTGGATGAGGTCGAGCTTCGCAGCCCGCACCCGGGCCTTGAATCCGGGGTCGAAGATCGGGAAACCCTGCGGATAGTCGTCGGTTTCGCGCATCACCGACTTACACCGGACGACTTCATAAGGGAAGCGGCTGTCATATCCGGGATCCAGGCCCCGGGTCAGCGGCGTGAATACCGTCACGTCGCATTTGCCGACGAGCCTCGAGGCATAGGCATCCGTCACCCGGATGACCCCGTCGATGACGGGAAAGTAAGCGTCTATGAAAAAACCTACGTGCATGCCGCTATTCTTCTGCATAGTTGCTGTAATATCCGAGTATCCGGTTTCGCAACAGATACTCGTACTTCGCCCTGACGACCTCCTCGCCGGCCGAGAACCACTTCATCCGGCTCTGGTTCAGCTCGAGGGTGGTGGAACGCCCCACGTCGTACATCTTCTTCTGGTAATCGTAGGCCTCCTGCGCGGCAGACTCGGCCTTGACGGCGGAGGTGTAGCGATCCCGGGCGGTCAGGGTCCGGTAGTACGCTTCGCGGAACTGGCGGGATATCTCCTTGCGCGATTCGTCGAGGGTCACCCGCGCATCTTCCAGCGCGACCTTGGCCTTGGAAACTTTCCGGTTGGTGGTCAGGTTGAGGATGGGAACCGAGAGTTTGACGCCCAGGGCGCCCCAGCCGGTCTTGTCGGGGTGGGAACCGATATGGATGTCCGGGTATCCGATGGGCAGGACGAAGTAGTTGTTGTAGTTCGCAAAGAGCGACAACTGGGGATAATAGGCGCCTTGGGCCGCCTTGACGCGGTACTCGGCGCTCGTCATGCCGTATTTCGCCGACAGGATGGCAGGATGGTGCTCGAGATCGTCCAGCAGCGGGATGACCGGGACGGGCGCGGTGTCTTCGACCTTTTCTTCCAGTTCCACGATTCCGAAGCCGGACTCGTCGTCAAGACCGATCAGGTTGACCAGTTCGATCCGCGACACAACGGCCTTGCCCCGGGCGGCAGTTTCGCTGAGTTCGGCTGCGCTCAGGGCTGACTTGGATTCGGCCAGATCGGCGTTCGTCCGCCGGCCCTCGGCCACCATCTTTTCCACATTGGCAATCTGCGCCTGGCAGAGGCCGACCTGTTCCCGGGCGATCCGCTCCTGGCTCAGGTCGCTGAGCAGCTGAAGGTATGCGGCGGCCACGCGGATGCGGACGTTCATCTTGGCAACCGCGATGTTTTCAGCCGAAGCCTTCAGGGTGTAGAGCTCCGCGTTCTTGGTGTTGGGGATGCGGCCTCCGGACAGGAGGGGCATCTCGAGAGTCGCGGCCAGCTGGGTCAGGGACATGGTGAGGTTTTCGTCTACGCTGTACATCAGAAGGGTGTTGCCCGCGTGCAGGGTTTCCTGCACGCCTACGCCGATGACGGGCACGCGGCTGACGGCGGTCTCGCCGAGCACTTCCTTCTGGGTTTCATACTGGAACTGGCGGTGAAGGATCTCGGGATTGTGGACGAGGGCATACTCCACACAATCGTCGATGGTCCACGCCTGGCCGAACGACAGGAACGGCAGCGAGAGCAACGCCAGGGTAAGGAATAAACGTCTCATCGGCCGATCAGTTCAATTTGTTTCCCCGGAGTTTCATATCCTTTGTCACGCCCTCTTTGATCTCGATGTAGATGCCGTCGCTAAGTCCGGTCTTGACGGGGATCCGCTCGAATTTCTGGGCCTTCCTGTCGGAAGAGACAAGCTTGTAGACGTAGGTCCCGCCGTCTTCGAACGAAACGGCGGTCTCCTCGATGGAAATGACGTTGTCTGCCTGCGCGGTGATGAATTCGGCGTTGGCGCTGTATCCGGCCCGCAACTCCGTGGTGCCGTCGTCGCTGTCGACCGAAGCTTTCAGGCTGAACATCACGGTGCCGCTCTCCTTGACGCCCATCGAAGAGATTTCTTCCAGCGTGCCGGTGATGTGGCGGTCGAGGCTCGAACCGACCGTGATTCGGGCGGGAATGCCGACGCTGAGCCGGTCGATCTCGGTCTCGTCGATCTTGCCGTCGAAGATCATATCGGATACGTCCGCAATGGTGGCGATGGTCGTGCCTTCGCTGTAGGGGCTCGTGCTTACCACGGAAGCACCCTGCTTGAGCGGGAGGTCGATGACCTTCCCGCTCATCGTGGCCTTGACGATGGTGGTGTTGACGGATCCGCTGCGCTGCGAGCTTCCGTAGAGGATGATGTCGAGCGCGGACTGGGCCTTGTCGGCTTCCGTCTTGGCGAGCGACAGGCGGTGCTCCACTTTTTCAAACTCCTCGCGGGAGACGACATCCCCCTGGAACAGGGCTTCCGTGCGGGCGTAGTCCCGCTGTGCCTCTTCCAGCCGGAGTTTCGACGCCTCTACGGCGCTCAGCGCCTCGTTGTACGATCCCATATCCGGAATGACGCTCACCTTCGCGATGACGTCGCCGGTCTTGACTTCCTGCCCGACCTTCACGTTGATCTGGGTCAGGATGCCGGTAATCCTGGGCTTTACGTTCACCACGCGGCGGGGCTGGATCTGCCCCGTGGCGATGGAACTCTGGCAGATGGTGCGTTCCATCGGTTCCAGCAACTCGTATGTCTCCGCAGCGGGCCTGGACTGACGCCATAGGAAATAGAAGGTCAGGATGACAAATGCGGCAACCAGCGCCCACAATACGGATTTGAAAACTTTCTTCATAATTACTTGTCGTCTCTAAGTGCCTCAATGGCCTTGATTTTAAGGGCTTTTCGGGCAGGCACATAGCCCGAAGCCAATCCGCCGCACACCAGGATGAGCAGCGATCCGAATGCATAGGCCGGCGGAATCATCGGCCGGGATATCAGCGCGTCCGTGCCTCCTCCCAGCAGGTTGTTCAACAGAATCAGCACCCAGGTACCCGCAATGATGCCTGCAACGCCGGCCACGACGGTCAGGGTGAGGGCTTCCAGCATGATCTGCGTAATGATCACGCGCGGCCTGGCGCCGAGCGCCCGGCGGATGCCGATTTCCTTCGTCCTTTCCTTGATGGTTACAAGCATGATGTTGGAGATGCCGATCAGTCCTGCAAGCAAAGTGCCGAGACCTACGATCAGGATCAGAATTTCAACGCCTTTCATCGTACTTTCGTACACCGAGACCGCATCGACCATGGAAATGACCTCCATGGCGGCATTGTCATCGGGGTGGATGTGGTGGTTCCGCTTGAGCAAGGAGGATATCTCGGCGTTCGCCGTCTCGATGTCGTATTTGCCATACAGGCCGACCGAGATCATGCCCGCCCGGTCCTTGTGGTCGAAGGCATCCTGTTCCGTGGTGAAGGGCAGAAGCACGCAGTCCTGCGAGAAGAACCCCACCGAAATGTTCTCATTGGTGTGTGTGATTACGCCGACGATCTTGTACACATTGCCGTCGACGGTCAGGTCCTCTCCCACGGGATTGTCGTGGTCGAACAACTCCGCGACGACCCGTTCACCGACCAGGCAGACTTTGCGGTGTTCGTCGATGTCGGTGTCATTGATGAAACGGCCGTAGATCACCTTCTGGGGGATGTCGATATAGTAGGTGGGAGTCACGCCGGCGGTCTGGTAGTAGCCGCTGTGGGTCCGGGAACCGATCTGCCGGAATCCGTCGAGGTTGGCCATCGTCACGTACCGCAGGCGGCGGCCCATCTTTTCCCGGATGTCCCGGATGTCTTTTTCCTGGATGTACCACGGACGGTCGGCGTTGAATCCGCTGTATGCCATGGAAGTCGTCGTGGGGGTGTAGACGATGCTGTTGGAAGATAGATTCATGAGGCTGCCGATCAGGCCCTTTTTCATGCCGAAGCCGCAGCCGATAAGCACCACCAGCATGAAGATGCCCCAGAAAACGCCGAACATCGTGAGAATGCTGCGCAGCTTCTGCCCCTTGACGGTCACAAGCACTTCCTGCCACATATCCTTGTCCAGCAGATTCATCGCCTATTCATTGGCCGCCAGGGCCTCCACCAGTTTAATGCTGACGGCTCTCTTGGCCGGCAGATAACCGGCCAGGAGCCCCGCAATGACCATAATCAAAGTCGCACCGAGGACGATGCTCAGATCGACGCTCGGGTTGAGGAATACACTGCTGCCGACCCCGGTCTTCAGGGGGTCCGTCGCCGCCGTGACGATGCGGTCGGCCAGTTTGATGACGCCGATGCCCAGCACCATCCCGACATACCCGAAGAACACGGTGACGATGACCGACTCGGTCAGGACGAGCGAGATGATGGAACGCCGCGATGCGCCCACCGCTTTTCTGACGGCCAGTTCGCGGGTCCTTTCCCGGACGGTGATCAGCATGATGTTGGAGACACCGACGATGCCGGCCACCAGTGTGGAAAGGCCGACGATCCAAAGGAACAGGTTGATGGTCTTGAACAGGCTGCCGATGTACAGGGCCAGATCGTAGGTGTTGGTGATCGTGACCGCCTTCTTGTCCTCGGGGGAGAACTGCTTGACGGATGCCAGGCAGGTGCGCAGCTTTTCCACGAAACCGCGGTTTTCGGCCTCCGTGTCGAGGCCTTCCACGGTAATGGAGAGCTTGGAGATGTCGTCGTTTTCGAAAAAGAGCGACTTGACCGTCGTGAAAGGCGCGACCAGCGTTTTCGAAACGTTGTAGGACTTGGCCGGCTTGTACACGCCCACCACGTTGAAGGCGATGTCGTTGACCGATACCGTGCGGCCGATGATCTCCCGCGGTTCGTCTGCCGGAAACAGCCTTTTGCAGAGGTTGGTGGATACCAGGCAGACCTTGCGTCGCTCGGCAATGTCCCGCTCGTTGATGTCCCGGCCGGAGAGGAGGACATTGTTGCGGATGGCGCGGTATCCGGGGTAGAATCCCGCCAGGTCGGTTTCGGAGTATTTGTTCCGGTAGCTCACCACGATGTCGCGGTCCAGCTCGGGCACGAAGCCGACGATATGGTCGGGGAAGGCTTCCTGCAGCAGCCGGCCGTCTTCCTCGCAGATGTTGATGCTCCGGCCGGTGGGGAGTCCCTCGAAAGGAAGCATCGTGGTGGACGGCTCGATGGTCACAACGTTGTCGTCTTCGTTGAGCCAGGCATTGGAGATCCCGTTGAGAATGCCGTTACCCGTTCCGAGCAGCACGATGAGCAGGAAGATACCCCACGCAGTGGAGAGTCCCGTCAGCAGGAACCTGGACCTGTTGTGCCGGATCGATGCCAGTATTTCGGAGAAGAGGTCGCGCATTACTTTCCCGTTTCGTCTTTGTAGATGACGCCGTCCTTGATGAAAATCCTGCGGTCGGTCTGGTTGGCGATGTCCTGCTCGTGGGTCACGATGACGATGGTCTGCCCTTGCTCGCGGTTGAGCTGGAGGAGCAGGTTCATCACTTCCTGGGTGGTCTTGGAATCGAGAGCGCCGGTAGGCTCGTCGGCCAGGATGATCTTGGGATGGGCGATGAGTGCCCGGGCAATCGCAACCCGCTGGCACTGACCGCCGGACATCTGGCTGGGAAGGTGATTCCAGTGCTCCCGGAGCCCGACCTTCTCAAGGTACTGCATCGCAATCTCATTGCGCTCTTCGCGTTTGACTCCTCTGTAGTAGAGCGGAAGGGCCACATTCTCCATGGCGTTCTTGAATCCGATGAGGTTGAACGACTGGAAGACGAAACCGATCAGTTCGTTCCGCAGCTTGCAGGCATCGTCTTCGGAGATGTTTTTGATGAGCCTTCCGGCCAGCCGGTACTCGCCTTCGTCATAGTTGTCCAGGATGCCGATGATGTTCAGCAAGGTGCTTTTCCCCGATCCGGACGCCCCCATGATACTGACCAGCTCCCCCTCGCTCACGGTCAGGTCAATCCCTTTGAGAACCTGTAATGGGGATGCGCCGTAATAGGTCTTGTAGATGCCTCTGAGCTCGATCATGAAGGGTTTTGCGGGTCTTTCTCTAACTTCCGCAAAAGTACACATTATTAATGACAAATCCCAATACACGCAAGGACCGTGAATTTCGATCTATGCTGGAAGATAAGCCTCTGATTTGCAGCGGGTTGCTAAAATTCGCCCACCCTGTTCCGGACTGGGCGACTTATTGTAACTCATTGATTGTGAAGAATATATCCTCCAGAGGGATAGGGATTGTGCTCGGGCCGGAGGCCCTGCGCATTAGCTCCCTGCGGTCGCTGCTTTCGGCCCAAGGGCCTCAGGTCCCTGGCTCCTCGCCGGAGGGGCCTTTTCGGAGCGAAGCGACAAAGCCCCTCTCCCGAGGAGAGGGG
>JAEEGK010015985.1_pt1 | contig 16552 bp, 17 predicted proteins | sample 8958771 | NCBI WGS metagenome assembly JAEEGK01 (sample SAMN16246547, study PRJNA631951) | gut metagenome | biome: gut microbiome; feature: rumen; material: SC-attached | host: Bos | place: Iran: Karaj | collected 2018-10 | reverse complement strand
GAACGCGCCGATGTGCGACATCCTCTTTGACGAGAAGATTGCGGGCAGCATCCACTTTACGCCGGGCATGTGCTACGAGGAAGCCCCGAACGGCAACAATTCCGCCATCCACTGGGACCTGGTGCTCATCATGCGCCCGGAATACGGCGGCGGTGAAATCTGGTTCGATGACAAGCTCATCCGCAAGGACGGACTTTTTGTGGTCGATGAGCTTAAGTGCTTGAATCCTGAGAATCTTGTTTAATTATATTTTTCTCACACAATTCAAACCTTTTTGTTACAAGGAAGCTGTATGAACTTTAAAAAGATGTTTGGTATCGCTCTTGCTTGCTTCGGTGTTGCTTTTGCACAGGGCACTTCTCAATCTATGAGCGAACAGGAATTGCAGAAGCAGGAAGAACAGGCTGCCGCTTCTGAAGATTTGACGGCCCCGGTTCCGTTTGTCGCTCCGGAAATTCCGAAGGATTCAAAAAAATCTTCTTTCAATAGAATATTACACGGCAAGTCCTATAATAGAAACAGCAATATGGCGGCCGCTAACAATACGGACCTTTTGCTTTCTTACCCGAACTTGTTCGCGAACCGCAAGTTCTTCTACATTGAGCCGACGAACAAACTCGGAATTCTCTCCCTTGGCTCGTTCTTTACGGCTTTCGATATTTCCAAGGCTACTCATGCTCTAGATACGGACTCCCAAAAAGAAGTCGGTCGCCTTACTCTTGGTTATGCGGCTCCGGGATTTGGCTTCTATTTCAGAGCAGGTCTTGGATCTTCCTGGTTTGAAAACGATGCTGTTGAACGCGATACAACCTATGGCGGTGACGACTGGGGTGCTGCGATTGCAAAAAGTTTCTTGGGCATGAATGTGGCTGCTAGCGCTGATTGGGTTACCCATAAGCAGAAAATTCATGAAGAACCGTCTGCAAAGGGTTCTTCAGAGACAAAAGATCGTTTTGACAGCCTGACCTTGAATCTCAGCTTGACAAACGCTCCGACTGCAAAGAACTTCACCTGGGTTCTTGGTGCTAGGTTTATAAGCTTCAACAGCGAAACGAAAGTGGATGATGAAGTTGTTAAAGATAATGATGGCTTAGATTCTTTCTGGGGAATTGATCCGTATATTCGCGGTGGTCTTGCTGTGCTTGAAAATGAAAATGCAAGAGTCCTTTTCGGAGCTGCGGCTATATTCTCCTACAGGCATTATGATGAGCCTAAGGATGCATTCTCCCTTGTTTCGATTATTCAGCCGAGCATGCTTGGTGAAGTTTTTGTAGGTGAATCGAAGAATTTCATGTTCTACGGCGAAGTTGGTTATGACTGGGTTGCTTTCCGCTATTATAATGAAAAGGAACCTAATGATTTGTCTGTGTTGGGCTATAACATGAATACTGTGAATGCTTCTATCGGTTTCCGCTATCAGTACAAGGATTTCCTTGCTGCTGAATTTGGCATTGGCGAAAAGCTCTTTACGGGTATCGGCAACTTCTTTACAGAAGATGGCACGTTCGTCGATTTCAGCGCGATGATCCGCTTCTAATAGCAACGTTTGTTTGCAACAAATAATGCCTCCCGGAAGGGAGGCTTTTTTGCTTTTTTTAAAAGGAGAAGCCCGGTCGGAACCGGGCTTGACAATGAAAAGTTGTCATCGCGGGGATTGCCCGCGATTCCCGATTAGAGGCGTTCTGCAATCTGGACGGCGTTGAGTGCAGCACCCTTGCGGATCTGGTCGCCAACAATCCAGATGTTCATGCCATTGTCGCAAGCGAGGTCCTTGCGGATACGGCCGACGTAGACGTCGTCCGTGCCCATGAGGTCGAGCGGCATCGGGTAGACGTTGTTTGCCGGATCGTCACAGAGCTGGAGGCCTTCGCCGTTCTTGATAGCATTGCGAACTTCTTCAACAGAAAGGGCGCGTTCCGTTTCGAAGCTGATGGCTTCGGAGTGGCAGCGGAGTGCAGAAACGCGGACGCAGGTAGCAGCGCAGCGAACGTCGCTGTGCATGATCTTCTGCGTTTCGTTGAACATCTTCATTTCTTCCTTCGTGTAGCCGTTGTCGGTGAACACGTCGATGTGCGGAATGAGGTTGTATGCGAGCTGGTGTGCGAACTTCTTCACGGTGACCGGCTTGCCTTCGACGATTTCCTGGTACTGCTGCTTGAGTTCTGCCATACCCGTTGCGCCAGCACCGCTTGCGCTCTGGTAAGAAGAAACGTGAATCGTCTTGATCTTGCTCAAGTCGTTGATCGGCTTCAAAGCGACAACCATCATGATGGTCGTGCAGTTCGGGTTAGCGATGATGCCCTTGTGGAGCTTGATGTCTTCCGGGTTCACTTCCGGGACGACGAGCGGAACGTTCGGGTCCATGCGGAAGAAGCTCGTGTTGTCAACGACGACAGCGCCTGCGTCAACAGCGATAGGAGCGAATTCCTTGGAAACGCTTGCACCTGCAGAAGAGAGCACGAGGTCAACACCCTTGAATGCATCCTTGCAAGTGAGTTCAACTTTGAGCTTTTCGCCCTTGAATTCATATTCGCGACCGACACTGCGTTCAGAGGCGAGGAGCTTCAAGTTCTGAAGTGGAAAGTTACGTTGTTCAAGAATCTTGAGGAGTTCCTGACCTACTGCGCCAGTGGCGCCCATGATCGCTACATTACGAATCATAGATTTAACCTTTTTCTTGTTGTTACGGTTGATTGTTCGTTTTTAAACTCTTGATGATTTTCTGATATTGATCGATGTGTTTCTTTGCATCGATCATCTGGTCTCGTGCCTGCGTATATTTTTTCATCTGTTCGCTAGGATCTTCCAAAAGACAGTAAGCATACAACGTATGTGTCGCATTGCGAAGCTTTTCTGTTGCCTTGACTAGCTCTGCATGTGCATCCCTTGTTTCAAGCGGATGGAAGAGTCCGATGGCCTTGCGGTTTATGGAAGTCGCTTTGTTATTAATCGCGAGAGCCTGCTGGCTCTTCTTTTCGCGTTCCATCTCGCTTGCATTAGGCTCCAGCGGTCCAAAGGAATCAATAGAACGCATGATGTCGAACATCTTGTTTACGACATCATCCGCTTTTTCGTCATAGGATTCAAGCCGATCCAACACATCGGGTGTGAGTTCGACATCGTCTGAATCTTCCTTGGGGAGAGCCTTCTTCGCTTTTGCAGATGCTTTTGCTTGCTTAGGCTTTTTTTCTTTTTGCTGGTCGAAAGACGAAATGTAATCCTCGTACTGCTTGTTTGCGGCAACAAGTTCAGCAGGGGAGTAGGCAGACGTAAATACCAAAGTCGGATGTTCAAAACAAGCCGTTCCAATGAAGCCAGTCAACATGCACATGGAAAAAAGCAAGAATGATATTCTAGAAGACCATTCTTCACTTTGGACCAGGCAAAGAAGACTGAATAGAAAAAGCAGAAAGAACGAGAGCAAAATACCACCTTCGACATTCTGGACGATGATGGTATCCTTTACGAAGTAGAACAGACAGTCTATCACTATCGTTAGTGTAGAGAGTATCGCTCCAATGACTTTCGTATTACGTCCAGAATGTGCTGTCGTGGCAAATATCGTTATAAACGATATTCCAAGAGGCAACACATAGATGAGCGCTATTTCTGCAATTCCTTGATTCATTCAGACCGTCTTGATTTAGAACGGAAGATCGACGTCTTCTTCTGCCATGCCGGCATCGTAAGACGGAGCACTGTTCTGCTGCATTCCGTTGAAGCTGGTGGGTTGATAACCGCTGGCCTGGCTAAATCCGGTTGCTGCCGGAGCACCGCCTTGACCACGCGGAGTGAGGAGCTGGAAGGTATCCATATTGATTTCGGTGACGTAACGCTTCTGACCGCTTGTCTGGTCCGTCCAGCTGCGGTTCGTGAGGGAACCTTCGACATAAAGGCTCATGCCCTTGCGGATGCCGAGCTGTTCAACGATATCGGCAATTTTGCCCCAGCCAATGATATTGTGCCAGTCCGTCTGTTCCTTCTGTTCGCCATTGTTGTCACGATAGCGGCGAGATGTTGCGAGAGAAAAAGAAACACGCTTACGACCACCGTTAGGATTGACGCGAACTTCAGGATCCTTGCCGATGTTACCGATGAGCATAACCTTATTCAAATAAGCCATATTGTTATCCTATTTTATTTTTTTTGAATTTTCGCAAACAAAAATACAAAAAGAAATATGACAGTTTTGTGTCAAAATTTAAAAAAAACGATTTTTTTGCCTAAGCAACCCAAAGTCTTTTTTAGAGTCTATAAAGTACGTCTTGCGGGCGGGGCCCCAGCTCAGAGTTGCGAAGGCCGCACGGGCCCCTCCCTGCACCCTCCCCATCCTTGGCCGACGCTTCCATTCTCTAAACGGCAACTTTACAATCCATTTATAAATCGAATTCGTCTCGCTTAAAACCAAATTATTGTTGTTTCGATTGTTTAAAGCCATGCAATTACTTTTAGTAAAGTAGTTTTTTGAAATGTATAAAAAGACAAAAACCATGTGACGGATGCCACACGGTCTTTGCGATATAGAGAATTACTGAACAAAAAGGACATTAATTAATATTCAAAGTTCACGCGGTAACGCTTATGACCGTTCGGGGAAACCTTAGCCCCCTTGGCATTCACGAATCCACGGTGTTCTTTGGCAATCGCCGAAGTCGTACGCATCGGGCGGATTGCATCCGAAACGCTAGAAGAACTTGGCGGCGTTACTTCACTGCTTGACGATGCTACGCTTGAAGAACTTGCCGGAACGCTGGAGGAGCTTGCGGCAACGCTGCTAGAGGACTTTGCGCTGCTAGAAGATGCCGGAGCTTCTTCACTGTCCTTCGGAACTTGACCGTTGAAACCTTCCTGACCTTTCTTGGTGAGGGCGATGATTGCCATGCCGTCCTTGGTAAAGATGTTGCTCGGGCTGATATCGACGCGGTTTCCGTCAAATGTCCAGTCACCCTTGCTCCAGCGGCTATTATCGAAGGTGTTGAAGTCGTCGGTCCAGAGAAGCTTGAAGTCTGTGCCGTTGTCGCCCTGACCCGGCTTGTATTCATAAACTTTCACCCAGTTGATGAACTGATAGACCGGCAAAATATTGTCGTTCCATGCGCCGACCCAACCGGCATCTTCGTGGGACCACAAATTAAAGCGGAGGCCCTGCGGCTTCTTGCCGAGATCCTGCACCTGGTTTTTGTCTCCCTGTCCCTTGACCGTTTTACGAACAACTTTACCATCGAGAGTCCAAGCAACGTAATCAGGAGTCCATTCCATGCCGTAAGTGTGGAACGATTGGTTCGATGCGGGATTGATGGTATGATGGTCTTCGCTAGTCACCTTGCGGTCTGGCTGTCCATCGCCGGGGCCGTAACCAGTGATGATGTTGGACTGGAAACTGTTAGGATTCTTGCCCAAGATTTCAATATCCACTTCGACCCAGGGTTCGTTACCGCCTAAGTAGGAATCGTTGTGGTAAAGGAACATGGAACTCACTGTTCCCGAGCCTGCTGCCATCTGCATGCGAGCTTCGAACTTGCCGTACATCCATGTATCGTTAGTGTAGAGTTCGGCTCCACTGTATTGCTTTGCACAGACTGTTGCTGTAAGCGCCGCTGCGACAAGAGCACTTTTGATGGCCGTCTTCTTGATATTCATTATTCCTCCACGGAAAGCTAAAGATACATCCCATACACCCACCAAGACATCCTATCTCACTGAACAAAAAAATACGTTTGTTTAAAGCATCCACCAACGGTTCTAAATAATTTCATATTACAATCTGTATCAACTGTACTAAATTACAGTAAAAAATTACCCCGGCTCACTCGGTGAGGCGGGGGTAGGCGGTTATTTACTTGCTAAGGCCAAAGCGAATTGCGTTTTCGCCCTGCACTCGAAGTACATAAACTCCGTTCTTAAGAGAACTCAAATTTACGGACTGCCCTGCAGAAACGTTCCCGGACATTGCAGTACGTCCTTGAAGATCTACAACGCTGTAGTTCAAGTTGCTTCCGCGAGAGACGGTAAAGCTCTTGTTGCCGTACTGCATTTGAATGATGGATTCACGAGCGATAACGCGCTTGCCAATAGATTCTGGCGAATTCGCCGAAGCGAGCCTGTAAAGGAAATCGAAAACTTTTGTACGTACCGGCTCTTCGTATTCGGGTTCATCATAAAATTCGTGATATGCCCTTTCTACAAAGTAAGATTCATGGTCAATCTTTTTAGCCGTTAAAAGTGAGTCTATGACAAAACTTCCGTAAAGCGTAGGCGTTCCGATATCCAACTTCAATAGCGATGCCAACATGGCCATGCTGTTGGGGAGCATGTTCGCAATCATCTTACTTGCGTTTGCCAATGGACGGCCTGTCTTGAAGAGCACAGTTTCATCATCAATTCCATGAACAAGGAAAACAGGAGTCTTGTTGTCGCCAATGATATTCGGATTATGGACGGCACCCCACAAGGCAACGGCACCATTAGCATGGGAATCAAAGCCTTGTTCCCCGTAAGTATCCAAGCTACCAAGGTCTGGCGTATTTTTCTTTTGGATGTAATTCGGGAAATCGGTTTCCTTTGATGTATAAATGTTTTCAAGCGAAAGGATTGCTCCGGCACTGTTACCGACAAGATAAATCTTATTGGGGTCGATGCCAAGCTTGTCGGCGTTCTTGCGCATGTAGCGGACTGCGGCGTTGATGTCCTGGACTCCACGATAGACCGAGCGAGCGAAATCGACGCTGTCGATGCTGTAGCTTAAGCCGCTACCTTCCATGGTAACGCCCAAACGGTATTCAATAGATGCCGCCACAAAACCGCGTGCGGCAAGAGAATCGCAATAAGTGACGGATTGCTGGTCCGTATCGTCTTTCGCGCCGGCGACCATTGCTCCGCCGTGGCTCACGATGACGGCGGCACGCTTCTTTTCGGTGTCTCCCTTTGGCGTGTAAAGGTCCATCAACAGAGGCTTGAGTTCAACGTCATTTTCGTTGGTAAAAAAATAGACGTACTGGCCTACTTCTTCGATAAGCGTCTGGGCTAGCGAATGCAAAGAACTCAAGTGAGGGACATTCGTTGCGTAAGTAACGTCCTTTGTTTTTTCGACGGAAAAAAGGCGATCCTTGTAACGTTCCGCGGCATTGGATGAAATTGCCAAAACGCCCATGGCGACTAATGCAAACGGAATCGTTTTACGGGAATAAATTTTCATATATCCCTCCTATGGGAAATCATAACAAATATAATTTTTTCATTAAACAATATCAAACATGAACAGCAAATGCCCAAAAAAAGTGACCCGGCTCAAAAGAACCGGGTCGAAAAGTAAGCTACGTTATTTTACGGTTGCTTGGCTATTTTTAAGCCGTCGCTGAATGCCTTGCCGACAATTTCTCCGACAACGCGGTAGGAATGCGATGCGGAATCGTATGAAATCGGTTCGACTTTCCCGAGGTCAACCTTGCCTTCACCGTTGAGAACGCTTTCGTCGGCGCTGGTGTTCACGACTTTCCCCACGATGTAGGTGCTTCCGTCGAAATCCGGGCTGCATTCCAAGAGTTCGCATTCGAGCGTGAGCGGAAATTCTTCGAACATCGGAGCATCGACGTGGGCACTTTTGATAACGTGAACGCCGGATTTTTCGACTTTGTTGGGCATTTTCTTGCCGCTCACAACGCCAAAGAAATCTGAAATCGTCGCTGTATTTCGAGTCCCGAAACTTACGGTAAATGCTTTGCGGGCCTTGATGTTTGCTGTCGTCTTGTGGCTTGTGCCGAGGCAAATCGCAATTTCGTCTTCTTCGCGCTGGCCGCCCCAGGCTGCATTCATGGCGTTAGGGGTTCCGTCCTCGTTGTATGTTGCGATAATGAGGACCGGCAGGGGAGTGATGATTGCTTTTTTTCCAAAATCTTTACGCATAGTTTTAGTTGTTGGTTGTTAGAGGCTAGGGGAGTTTTTATTCTTCATCATCATCAAACGGAATGACGCCTGTCTTTTGAATTTCTTCACAATCGCTATAAAACTGAGCCGCAATTGGAGCCATCGGATTTAACTTTGATTCGGATAATGTGGTCGAAATCTCTGTTATTACGTTCCCTTCGCAGGTGACGACATCATCGCCTATAGCACCTGCTTCTTGCATCATTTTTTTTATTTCATCGGCCTCGGCTTTGGCTTCGGCACATTCTGTATCCAATACGCTTTGCGATATTTTCGGATCAAATACAACCCTTTGTTTCAACTCGTAGATATAGTTTATAAAAGAGGCTTCTAAGGTCATTGTCACAGAATCGGGAACAACAACAATCATTTTAAAAGCAGTGTCTATATCTGTGATGACATCGCAAGTTGGCTTAACTAGATTCGGCTTGTTTAGATTTGTATCAGGTACGTTTATGGGGGGAGTGTAAATCGAGTCATCGACTACAAGAGAGTCGGTACCAATATAACGAATTGTATCATAAACAACAGATGACGAAGATAAAGCGTCATTTGCATTTTGAATTGCCGAAGAAGAAGGAATTGTAGAAGATTGAATTGCAGACGAAGAAAGATTTAAAGAAGGCTGAATTGAGGACGACGATGGATTTTGCGAATATTCCAGAAGCGGATTTGTTGCATTTTCGGATGTGCAAGCGATAAAAGCAAGCGCAGATACGACAGAAAAAGCGAGAATTTTCTTGATCATTTATAATCCTTTCTAATCAAAATAAGATATTTCTTTTGAATAAATATACAAATAGGGGAGGAATTATACGAAAAAAGAACCAGTTGTAAAGAAAAATTTTCGTATTTAATATTTGATAAAAAAATCTAATTTTTATCTTTAAAATGGAATTTCGAGGTTAATATGAAACATCTTTTTGCAGTCTCACTGTCTGTTGCTGTGATTCTTGTCGGTTGCGAATCCAATAGTTCTTCTGCCGATTCCTACACTAAAGGTGATTTGGTGTATGAACGTAATATCGAACCGAATCTTGTCGGTTCCATGAGTTGCAAAGTTTATGCAACGGATGACGTTGTTACGGTAGATGAGATTACAAATTTGTTTACCGACGATTCTAATATGGGATTCAAGTTAGAAACTAATTTTGGAAAGAATCCTGCGACTTATCGCGGTGAATATATAATGGATGGAGCCTTTTTAGTGTACAGCGATCAGGAATGCGAAGACGCAAAAGAACAGGTTGCAAACAGAAAAGACGGAAAAACGTCGTGCTCCGATAAAAAAGTTACTTTTTCGGCAACATTGCCCGAAGTCAATGAAAAGAACAAGTCTTCTTATGTGACTAATATGATAAAATCATTGAAAGAGTATTGTGACAAAGCTTACGATACTATGGGGCAAAAGTTTGATGAAATGATAAATCAAGTTAATTCAAAAGATAAAGAAAAAGAAAAAGCAACGTCTTGCAAAATTCAGAAAAAAGATAATAATGACTTGCAAACGGTAATTATATATACCGATAAAAGCTATGTTTCTAAGGCAACAAATTTGGGAAATAATAAATATAGCTTCCGTGAGGAATTCACGGGACTTGATGATGCCACCTTGGAAAACATTTGTAAAACCTACAAGAAAAAAGAAGACTTGAGTAACGTTAAGTGTTCCGGTTCCGTTTTCACGTTTGAAGAAATGTTGTCGGATATCGAGACCGTTATAGAAGCAATTACAAAGGTTCAATGCCCAGCAATGCTTAGTGGCGGACTGCCTTTTGAATCAATATGGGAATGATTTAGATTAAAGTAAAACGACATTAATTTTTTTTGTGACTTTTGTCACCCCGGCTTAAGGTTCGTGAGCTAAAGCTTGTGCTGAGCTTGTCGAAGTAAATCATGCCGGGGTCTTTTTTTTTGTGAAATTGTTTGCTGTTTGTAAACAAAAATTTTCGTTATTTCTGCAAAATGAATAATACTTAATTTGTAATTTAAAAAACAAAATATCGAGGTAATCATGAAACATTTCTTAACTATTCCCCTCTCCGTAGCCGCTGTTCTTGTCGGTTGCGATTCTGGCACCACATCCCCAGATCCATATGTCAAGGGAAATTTGATTTACGAACGTCATATAGACCCCAATGGAATCGGTTCGATGACATGCAATGTTTATTCGACGGGTGATGTCATTTTGGTGGAAGGAAATGTAAACCAAATTACAGACAATTCCAATATGGGATTCAAAATGGAGGGCAATTTCGGTAAAAATCCTGCCACATATCGTGGAGAATACACTATGGACGGGGCTTTTTTAATGTATAGTGAGCAAACATGCGAAAGTACCAAGGCGGAAGTTGCGAAAATGGACAATGGAAAAACGTCTTGTTCTGATAATAGTGTTTCATTTTCGGCATTATTCGGTGATGTAAAAGAAGCGGGCAAATCTTTTGCTATAGCCCGTATGACAAATGCCATGGAAACTTATTGTGACAATATTTACGATGAAGCAATTCAGAAGTTCAACAAGGCGGCAAATCAAGTTGACCCAAAGGGAGATGTTGCAGAAAAAGCACTGTCTTGCGATATTCAAGCTAATGGAAATGTTGTTCGTCAAACAATTACATACCCCAATAAAAGCGCTGTTGCTACGTCTACATATTTGGGGAACTACAAATACAGTGTTCGTGAAGAATACACGGGTATTGATGACGTGACGTTAGCTAAGGTTTGCGAAACTTACAAGAAAGATGAAGATAAAAGCAATGTAGTCTGTTCTGGCTCCGTTTTCACGTTTGAAGAAATGTACCCAGATATCGAAACTCTTGTAGAAGGTACCGAAAAATATCTATGCCCGGCATTGCTTAGCGGTGGAATGACGTTTGAAGATTTGTGGTTCGAAGAAGATTAACGAAACACGGAAAAAAAGGAGGAAAGGAAGGCGATGCGAAAGTATCGTCTTTTTTATAAATTTATAATGAATTATGAAAATTTTTAAACTGTTACCGATAATAGCTATTGTGCTTCTTGTGGCTTGCAGATCGACAGTGCCGCAGTCCGAAAGCCTGCTCGAAGAACATACTTCGTCGATAGTCGAGAGTAGTTCAAGTGTAGCTGTGGAGGTAGATTTTTCGAAACCGCGATTTTTAAGCCCGGAAGATTCTGCGGCGATTTTTAAAGATTTAAGTAAATACGTTTTTGATTCAATTATATTTGATATGTCGGAAAATTTTTTAGATGATTTTCGTGGTGGTTGCGATGGAACCCCATCTTTAGCATTATGCGATATCCACTATGACAAACAGAAAATTCATTTAAACATACTAAGTCAAAATAAAAAATATCAGTTTAATTTGAATATTGAAAATGGGATTGCTACCGTACAAAAAATGTTCTTTGATTACGATGATGAAAAAATGCGCAATTTATGTACCGAACACAAAAACGACTCGACGAAGAAGAACGTTACATGCAATAATAAATCCATATCATTTTCGTTCAAAGACAACATTAATGGATATGATTTACGCAATCTTGGCGGTGAATATTATGAGGATTGCGTGTTTGGATTGACTCATGTGAATGTGAACTGCGGGATTATTCATAATTTAAAAATTAATGAAGTTGAATGGGAAGAAGATGAAAATCCTTAAAATTCTACCGATAATCGCTGTTGCGATGCTTTCTGCTTGCAAATCGACTGTACCGCAGACTGAAAGCCTGCTCGAAGAACGTGTTTCGTCGGCGGGGGAGATCAGTTCGAGTTCAGTAACGGAGCTTACTCTAGAAAGTAGTTCGAGTTTCAGCTCTAGTTCTAGCGCAATAGTACTTCCTATAGCATGGGATACTTTAACTTTAGACGATCATATCGATTTCGGCGATACTTGTATTATGTGGGGGAGTCTTTTCTGTTGGAATTATGATGAACTTCTAAAAGATTCACTATTGAATTTCAGAATAGCGAAATATTCGTTATTATCTTCCTTATATCATGCACTGCATCAAGGTGCTTATGTCTATTTTCAAGAAAGTTGCGGTGGCACTTTTTTGATTTCAGCGTGCGAAGTTTTATATAAAGACAATAAGCTCCAATTAAACGCGTCATCTGCTGGAAGTGTGGTGACAATTTCTGTGACAATAACGAAAGGTCTCGCAACAATACAAGAAAAAATCAACTATTCACAAAAAGAGTTTTTTGATAGAATCTGTAGTTATCACAAAGAAGACCCAAAAATAGAGCATGTTGAATGCATTGAAAATACAATAACGTTTACCATAAAAAATAATTTTAGCGATAACGATTTAAAAATCCTTGCTAATGAACTCGACAAAGAAGCTTGCGACGCCTGGCATATGGATCAAACACGTTCACAATGTTATTTCGGTAATGGTGAAAATTAAAAAATTGGGATAACATGAAAATCCTTAAAATTTTACCTATAATCGCCATTACGCTTCTCGCGGCCTGCAAATCGACTGTGCCGCAGACTGAAAGTTTGCTCGAAGAACACGTTTCGTCGGCGGGGGAGATCAGTTCGAGTTCTGATGAGTTGTTAGACTCTTCCATTATTTTTGAACGCATAAAAAATTACGTTTTCGACTCAGTTTTGTTTGATATGAAAGAGAACTATTATGTTAAAACAGATTGTGGTTGTGGCTGTAGTTGGCCAGACGTTTTCTCATGCGATGTCCAATATGACAAAGAGAAAGTTCATTTAAACATGTTAAGTCTAAATAAAAAATATCAATTTATCTTGAACATTGAAAATGGTATAGCGACTGTTAAAAAAATTTTCACCGATTATGACGACGAAAAAATTAACGATTTATGCGCCAAACACAAAAGCGATCCGAAAAAACAGAATGTTGCATGCAATAATAATTCCATAGCATTTTCGTTCAATGATAACTTTAGCGGATATGATTTACGCAACCTTGGCGGAATGTATTTTCAAACCGATTGCAATTTTGCAATGGCGTTTTTAAGAGGTATATGTAATTCGAATTATATGAATGAACAAAACCGCCCCAATATCATTGATGAACTTGAATAATTAATGAAATATTTCATCAATTTGTTTCACTTTATGGTCTTTGGCTTCCACATTTAGAAATACCGAAAAAACACTAAAACACCTTGATGAAAATGTACAACTTATGATAAATATCTATTTAACAAAAGAAAAAATCTCAAAAGTTACTTTAGTTTACATAATCCGCATTATCGGCAATAAAGAATTTAGAAAAAGGGGAGAGAGGTTTTCGTTTTTGTTTCATTATTAAACGTATTTGTTGATTTGATAATTGGCACGTTTTTTGCTAAATTTGTGTCGAAAATGTAAAACACTCGCCCGAACGACTAAATTATAGGAACTTAATTATCATGGCAGAAGAAATGAATCCGGAACAGAACGCAGAACCGACAGAAGCCGAACGTGCAAAATTTGAACAGGACGTGCTCAATGCCGCCCAGGAAGCGATGAATTCAGACGCAAGCTCGCCAGCCGGGCAAAATGACGAAAGCAGCGCAACGCCAAACGAAGGCGATGCTGGGAATTCAGCCGAACAGTCCGCAGAAGAAAATCAAGCCTCCCCCGCAGATGACGCCGCCAAAGAATCCGATGCCCAAAATGCGGAAATCGAATCCCTTAAAATAGCTCTTGCAGAAGCAAACAATCGCCATTTGCGTTTGATGGCCGAATTCGAAAACTTCCGTCGTCGCAGTGCCAAGGAACAACTCGACCTCATCGAAACCGCTAACGGCAAGCTCCTCGAAAAACTTTCCGAAGTGCAGGACAATTTCGAACGCGCTTTTGCTGCCGAGAACAAGGCCCAAGACCTCGAAGCCTTTGAAAAGGGCATGCAGATGATTTACAACCAGTTCGCCAAGGTCCTCACGGACGCAGGCCTCGAACAAATCGACCCGACAGGTAAGGAATTCGACCCGAATTTGCACGAAGCTCTGATGCAGCAGCCCTCCGAGACGATTCCTGAAGGCCATGTGGTCACTGTTTTCCAGAAAGGCTACAAGCTCAAGAACAAGATTTTGAAGACCGCGAAGGTTATTGTTTCCTCTGGAAAGTAAGCAATTTCGCGACAAGCAAAGCGCCCGCATCAAGCGGGCGTTTTTTTTGTTAGCCCCTCTCCCCCACTAAAATCGTCAAAGAAACTGGAATAGCTCATGAAATAATAGCCACCCTTGATGTCCTTGATAAAGCCATTTCAATAACGAGCAAAACCCAAATAAGATAGCATAACATACGTTTCATAACAACCATGACAACCAATAGCCAATAACCAAACCCATATTTAAAAATTATAAATAAAAGATAAAAAAATTGTTTTTTGCAAAGTTTTTTTGTAACATTTCCCATTGACAATTTTCTATATTACCGCTCGGTTGACGATTTGATAAACAAACCGCCACGTTCAACATTTAACGCGAGGCAAAAAATTTGGATTTGAAAATACTTCCTCAGCCAGACGATGTTACGTGCGGACCGACTAGCCTACACGCAGTTTACTCTTATCTTGGCTATAAAATTTCCTTGAACAAACTCATTTCTGAGATTGAGTTTTTGGAAGAGGGTGGAACGCTTGGCGTATTCCTTGGCATTGATGCCCTCAAGCGCGGTTTCAAGGCTACTATTTATTCTTACAATTTGAAAATTTTCGACCCGACGTGGAGCAAGCTCAAGATGCCCGAACTTCGCGAAAAGCTCGTCGCGTTGCACAAGGCAAAACACGCTCCCAAGCTTAAAAAGGCGATTGATGCCTATATCCGGTTCATTGACTTGGGAGGAACAGTTGCCACGGCGGACCTCCGTGCAAGCATGTTCGAAGGATACTTCAAGCGCGGCATCCCCGTGCTTTGCGGCTTAAGCGCCACGTATCTTTACCGCAGCCCCCGCGAATACACGAACGATAAAGACCAGTCCGTCTTTGACGATATCCATGGCGACCCGATGGGGCATTTCGTGGTGCTTTACGGACTCGATGAAAAAAAGCAGTTCATGGTTGCAGACCCGGACTGTACGAACCCCATGAACAACGGTCCTTATTACAAAGTAGATAAGTACCGCCTGATTCACAGTATTTTGCTTGGCGTCATGACGTATGACGGCAACATTCTTGTAGTGGAGCGCAAATGAAAAACACCCCGGCACTGATGATTACCTGCGAACACGCGAGCAACGCTCTGCCGGGAATTGTCGTACGTGCGTTTCGTGAATGTAATATAGAAGAGGCAAAACGTCTTGGCCTTGAATCCTGTAATACCTTTGGGATTCCCGAAGAAGTCCTCGCCTCCCATCGCGGCTACGATATTGGTGCGTACAAAGTTTTTTTCAATTTGGTCAAGCGTCTAAAGCCCGATTTTCACTGCCTGGGTTCATTCTCAAGGCTTGTCGTCGATTTGAATCGCAGCTCGACAAGCAAGTCCTTTTTTTCGGAATATACGGTTCATTTGCCAGAAACGGTCAAGAAACACATAACCGGCCTTTGGCAAAAGTATCGCGAAAAAATCGAGAACTTTGTAGCGAAAGCGATTCCTGAAAAAATGCGTAAATCCGAAGATGAAATTCCGCTCAAGGTCATTCATCTGGGTATCCACAGCTTTACGCCTATATTAAATGGTGTTGAACGCGATGCCGATGTCGGGATTCTTTACGACCCGAGCCGCCCCGCCGAAGCAAAACTTGCAGAAATTCTCATCAAGAGCATTCACGAACGAGAGCCATCACTCCGCATCCGCCGAAACTATCCGTATTTGGGCAAGTCCGACGGCCTTACCACATCGCTCCGCCAAAAGTTCGGCCCTGCCTACGTCGGGCTTGAAATCGAAGTAAACCAAAAATTGCTAACCAAGTAAAGAACCCCGATTTTCGCTTTTTTTTTGCCAAAAACTTACAGTTTTTCCTACCAATCTTATTTATTTTTAAGCATGTTTTGGACTTTATGCGTAAGCCTACGGTCTTGGGAGAAGATGATTCGATTTTCGTACATAATTCTAGCACTTTGCCTTTTCTTGATATCCGCAAAATCTTTTGCCGGTGGTATGCCATTTCCTTGGGATTTGTCTGTTGGCGGCGGATCAAACATGTTTGCCATAGGCGTTAATTGGATGCTATTCGGTTTCGACCGCAATGACATCCCCCGTAATATACCGGTTTGCTCCTGGTAACGTGATTACTTGGACTGTTAGAACCCGATAGTTTTAGGCGTACCTTTTGTCGTATTATTTGGAATGCTTTTATCTAAATAATTGCTCGCCTTATTCTTAAAACGAAAAAAGCCTCTTATTTCAGCATTTTTTCAAAAATTTATTGTTCCAACGCTTTAATCTTATTTAATTTTATGCGTGGATTTTTGCCCTTCATGCGTGTAACGCACGCCGAAGGTGTATATGATCAGATTTTTTTCGAAAAAACCTAAAAACTGGAGATATCCATGGCAAAAAAGATGATTGCGTGTGACGGTAACGAGGCCACCGCTAGCGTTGCGTTTGCGGTTAGCGAAGTCGCGGCAATTTACCCGATTACACCGTCTAGTCCTATGGCTGAGCACGCCGACAACTGGAGTGCTGCAGGCAAGAAGAATATTTGGGGACAGGTTCCCCGCGTGTTTGAAATGCAGT
>JAEEGK010015983.1_pt1 | contig 16553 bp, 13 predicted proteins | sample 8958771 | NCBI WGS metagenome assembly JAEEGK01 (sample SAMN16246547, study PRJNA631951) | gut metagenome | biome: gut microbiome; feature: rumen; material: SC-attached | host: Bos | place: Iran: Karaj | collected 2018-10 | reverse complement strand
CCCCAAGCAGTTCATCCCCCGCTGCCATGTGCACACCGCCATCCTGGAGGGGCACGCGGAGTGGCGGGGCCTCCAGTGCTTCTCCTCCAGCCAGCAGCCGGGGCCCGGGAACCACCGGTATCCCACCCAGCAGTATCAGTTCCAGGAGATGAAATATCCCCGGGACGGCATGAGCCGGGTACACATGATCTGGACCGACGCTCCCTGCCAGGTGACCTGCTGGAACGACGGAAACCTGAGCATCCAGGCCTACCGGCACGAGAGCATCGAGACCATCATCGCCCAGCATCCCTGGCTGGAGAACGACTGCTACTTCGCGGATCTGATCTTCCCCGTGGCCACCAAGCACGAGATGCCGGACCTGGCCAACGACTTCTCCAGCGGCGCCTTCACCAGCATCTATCTGGTGGATCCCTGCTGTCCTCCCGTGGGAGAGAGCCTCAGCGATTTTGACGTGTGCGCCAGGGTGGCGGAGAAGCTGGGAAAGGAATACTACGACGCCTATACCGGCAGGCTCACCCACGACGAACGGGTGCGCTTCCTCTACAAGGCCAGCGGCTGCGAGGACTACCTCACCTGGGAGGAATTCCGGAAGCAGAAGATCTTCGTCATCCCCTGCAAGACCCAGGAGGAGCTGGACGCCCTTCCCGCCGGTCTGCTGGAGTTCTACCGGGACCCGGAGGCCAGTCCCCTCTCCACCCCCACCGGGAAGCTGGAGTACGAATCCACCCAGATCCGGGATATGACTCCCGATGATCCGGAGCGGCCCAGCGTGCCCCATTGGATCGAAAGCGGCCCCAGCCACGACGAGCGCCGCTCCTCCCCCAGGGCGGAGAAATACCCGCTGCTGTGCATGTCCAACCACGGACGCTGGCGGATGCACGCCCAATGCGACGATATCCTCTGGACCCGGGAGATCGGGACCATGAAGGTCCGGGGAGAGGACGGGTACCTGTACGAGCCCGTCTGGCTCAATCCCGCCGAAGCTGAAAAGCGGGGCATCGCGCACGGAGACATCGTCAAGGTGTTCAACGAGCGGGGGATCGTCCTCTGCGGCGCCTACGTCACGGAGCGGCTCATGCCCGGGGTCTGCTATGTGGACCACGGCTCCCGGCTGGATCCCATCATCCCCGGCTGGCTGGACCGGGGCGGAGCCATCAACACCATCACCCCCACCGCCCCCACTTCCCGGAACGCCACGGGCATGGCCGTCAGCGGTTTTCTCGCCCAGGTGGAGAAGGTCAGCCCCGAGGAATGGGCGGAGTGGAAGCGGGACTATCCGGAGGCCTTCGCCCGGCATGTGGACGAGGGCTGCGGCGTCTGCCTGGAGGGCTGGCTGATCGGAGATGAGCGCTGACGATGGCGGAAAAACCGACCCGTGATCCGGGAGATACGGCGGCAAAGCACAGGAGGAAAATGATCGCTCCGATCCTCGTCACCGTCCTCGTGATCCTGTACTTCGTTCTCTATTTCAGCGTGCTGATCTCCCTGCTGCACAGCACGCTGCTCAGGCTTCTGCTGGGCATTTGTCCGGTGCTTCTGGGCGCGGCCATGATCGGCGTGTGCGTCCAGCGGCTCAGAGAGATAAAAGGAGGAGAAGAAGATGATCTTGGTCAATACTGATTATATCAGCGGAAAAGAACTGGAAATGCTGGGCCTGGTCAAGGGCAGCACGATCCAGTCCAAAAACATCGGCAAGGACATCTCCCAGGCTCTCAAAACCCTGGTGGGCGGCGAGCTGAAGGAGTACAATGAGATGATGAACGACGCCCGGGCACTGGCCACGAAGCGCATGGTGGCGGAAGCGGAGGCGCTTGGCGCCGACGCGGTGGTCAATATCCGGTATGCCTCCTCCGCCGTCATGCAGGGCGCCGCGGAAGTGATCGCCTACGGCACCGCCGTCAGGTTCCGCACCTGACCTTTCCGGGGGGCACGATCATGATCTATCCCCTGCCGGAAGGCAAGCGGAATTTCGTCTTCCTGGGGGAGGCGGGCTGCGGCAAAAGCGAGCTGGCGGTGAATCTGGCCTGCCGTCTGACGGCCGGAACGGACCCCGTTCATCTCTTCGATCTGGATATGACCAAGCCTCTGTTCCGCACCCGGGACCTGGGGGACGCGCTGGAAAAGGCCGGGGTGGAGCTCCATTTTGAGGAGCAGTTCATGGACGCCCCCACCGTTTCCGGCGGCGTGATGCGTCTGCTGCGGGACGAAAGCGCTTTCACCGTCCTGGATGTCGGAGGGGACTATATCGGCGCCCGGAGCATCGGGGGCTACGCGCCTCTGCTGAACCGGCCGGAAACGGCGGTCTACTATGTGGTGAACCCATACCGCCCCTGGTCTGGCACCCTGGAACGGCTGGATCAGGTGCTGACGGATATTCTCACCGTTTCCCATCTGCGCTTCGAGAACCTGCTGCTGGCGGCCAACCCGAACCTGGGAGACGGGACGACGGCGGAAGATATCCTGGAAGGGGTCCGTCAGCTGGAAGCCCTGCTGGATGGACGCTGGCCCATCCGCTTTGCGGGGGCGGAGGAAAGCCTTGTCCCGGAGACGGAGCCCCTGCTTCCCTGCCCGGTCTTCCCTGTGAAGCGGCATATCCTTTATCCCTGGTAAGCAAAACACAATTCACATAAAGGAGCGAAAACAATGGCAAAAGTGGAGATCGTGGCGGAGCGCTGCAAGAGCTGCGGCTACTGCGTGCGTTTCTGCCCGAAACACGTCCTGGAGATCGGCCACACGGTCAACTCCAAGGGTTACGAGGTGGTAGAGGCGGCCCGGCCGGAGGACTGCGTGGGCTGCGCCATCTGCGGACAGATGTGCCCCGACGGGGCCATCGACGTGTATCGCTGAGAAGGAGGCAGAGGGATGAGCAGAGTATTCATGAAGGGCTGCGAGGCCATCGCCGAAGCAGCGGTACGGGCGGGCTGCCGCTTTTTTGCGGGCTACCCCATCACCCCCCAGAATGAGATCCCCGAATACTTCTCCCGGCGCATGCCAGAAGTGGGCGGCACATTTGTCCAGGGGGAAAGCGAAGTGGCCTCCATCAGCATGGTATACGGCGCCGCTTCCTCCGGCACCCGGGCCATGACCAGTTCCTCCAGCTGCGGCATCGCCCTGAAGAGCGAGGGCATCTCCTACTGCGCCTCCGCCCGGATCCCCATGGTCTACGTGAACGTATCCCGGGGCGGTCCCGGCGTGGGCTCCATCCAGCCCGCCCAGATGGACTACCTCCAGGCCACCAAGGCCAGCGGCAACGGCGGCTTCCAGATGCTGGTCTTCGCCCCCTCCACGGTGCAGGAGGCGGTGGACATGACCTATGCCGCCTTCGACTACGCGGACCGGGACCGGAACCCGGTGCTGATCCTGGCGGACGGCGTCATCGGCACCATGATGGAGCCGGTGGAGCTGCCTCCCATGCGCAGCGACGAGGAAGTGAAGGCCATCAAGGAGGGCAAGCGTCCCTGGGCCATCGTGGGCCATGAGCTGGATTATGCCCACCGGGCCTGGATCGAGCCGGGCCAGTGGTCCACCGCCGTGATGCAGCGCACCAACGAAAAGGCCGCCGCCCTGTACGAATCCTGGGAAAAGGATCTGCGCTGGGAGGAATACCGGCTGGAGGACGCGGAGCTGGTCATCGCCGCTTACGGCATCTCCGCCCGCATCGCCCGGAGCGCGGTGAACCTGCTGCGGCAGGAGGGATATCCCGTGGGTCTCATCCGGCCCATCACCGTGAATCCCTTCCCCTACAAGGCTTTCGACAAGATCGATTACGGCAAGTGCAAAGCCGTGCTGGACGTGGAAATGAGCATCCCCGCCCAGTTCCTGCGGGACGTGTCCATCGGGGTGAAGGACCGCTGCCCCATCACGACCTGTCTCTGCTCCGGCGGCAACATCATGAGCCGGGAGAGCATCATCGAGGCGGCCAAGAAGAGCTTGGAGGCGTAACATGGAAAAGATCTATACCCGCACCAAAACCATTCAGGAGGACAAGGTCTCCGGCTTCTGCCCCGGCTGCATGCACTCTACCGTCATGAAGCTCATCGGGGAGGTGCTGGAGGAGCTGGACCAGGTGCAGAATACGGCCTGCGTGCTGGGCATCGGCTGCTGCGGCCTCCATATGGACTACATGGCCTACGACAACATCACCGCGCCCCATGGCCGGGCCTGCGCCGTAGCCACGGGCATCAAGCGCACCAATCCGGGCACCCTGGTCTACACCTACCAGGGAGACGGCGACCTGGCTTCCATCGGTCTGGCGGAGACCCTGTCCGCCGCCAACCGGGGAGAGAATTTCTCCGTCATCTTCATCAACAACGGCATTTACGGCATGACCGGCGGCCAGATGGCCCCCACCACCCTCATCGGGATGAAGGCCACCACCGCCCCCAAAGGCCGGGATCCAAAGGAGCACGGCTACCCCATGCACATGTGCGAGATCATGAACCAGCTCACCGCCCCTTATTATCTGGAGCGCACCAGCTGCAACAATCCCGCCAACGTGCGGAAGACCAAGGCAGCCATCAGGAAGGCTTTCATGAACCAGCTGGAGGGCAAGGGATTCTCCATGGTGGAGATCGTTACCAACTGCCCCACCAACTGGGGAACGGACGCTCTGGGCTCCCTGGAGTATCTGGAGCAGAACATGCTCAAGGAATTCCCCCTGGGCGTGATCCGGGACAAGAGCCTGGAAGAGGAGGGCAAATAATGGAGACCAATCTCTGTGTAGCCGGTTTCGGCGGCCAGGGCGTCATGACCCTGGGCAAATTCCTGGCGGAGGCTGCCTGCGAATCCTCCGACCGGAACGTGACCTTCTTTCCCTCCTACGGGGCGGAGCAGCGGGGCGGCACCGCCAACTGCTTCGTGGTGATCTCCGACCAGGAGATCGGCGCTCCCCTGGGTGACCGGATGGACGACCTGATCATCATGAACGAACCCTCCCTCAAGAAGTTCCTTCCCACCCTGAAGCCCGGGGGAAGGCTCTTCCTGAACAGCTCCATCGTGACGGACGACCCGGGCCGGGACGACGTGACCATCGTGAAAGCTCCGGTGACGGAGCTGTCCCTGGAGCTGGGGAACGCCAAGGTGCTGAACGTGATCATGCTGGGCGTGTACGTAGGCTATACCGGCATCGTGGACGAAGAGCTGGTATGGCGGATCATCGAGCAGAAGCTGGGGAGCAAACCCAAGCTCCTGCCCCTGAACAAGAAGGCCTACGAGGAAGGGCTTGCCCTGGGAAAGAAGCAGAAGCAGAACTGACTTCATTGACTTCTCTGCCGCGGACTCCGGTCCGCGGCAGACTCTTTTGCGGAGACAAAGACCGGCATCGTTTTCCATTTTTACTTTTCAGCGGGCCGAAGTTATGGTATAGTAAACTATCTGATCAGTGCAGGAGGAGGACAGGAGATGGAAAATCTGCCGCCGCTTCGCTATCCGGAGCCACAGACCGTGCTGACGGTGGAGGATATGCGCCGCTCCGACGCCGCCTGCATCGCCGCCGGGACGTCGGGCACGGAGCTCATGGCCCGGGCGGGCCGCGGGGTGTTCGAAGCGTATCCCTGGCAGGGACCCGTGGCCATCCTCTGCGGCACCGGCAACAACGCCGGGGACGGATATGTCCTGGCGGCCCTTCTCCATGAGGCGGGGATCCCCTGCCGGGTGTTCCTCCTGCGGGAACGGTTTTCTCAGGACGGGGCCTATTATTTCAAGCGCTGTCTGGAGCTGGGGATCCCCTGGTCCCTCTGGGAGCAGGGGATGAAGCTGACCCGCTATCGGGAGATCGCGGACTGTCTCTTCGGCACCGGCTTCCATGGCGCGGCGGAGGACAGCGCGGCGGACATGATCCGGGCCGCCAACGAGAGCGGCGCAAAAGTGATCTCCGTGGATATCAACAGCGGGCTCAGCGGCGTCAGCGGTCTGGCGGAAGGGCCCTGCGTCCGGTCGGACCTGACGGTCTCCGTCGGCTTTCCCCAGCCGGGCCACTACCTGGGGGAGGCCAAGGATATGCTCCGGCGGCTGGTCAACGTGGATATCGGCATCCCGCCCCTGGGCCGGCCCATCCGGCTGGCGGGGCCCGGTGATTTTTCCGAGCTCCTTCTTCCCCGGCGGGAATGCTGCAATAAGGGGGACTTCGGCACCGTGACGCTGCTGGGGGGCTGCACCGCCTATTCCGGAGCGGCGAAGCTGGCGAACCTGAGTCTTTCCGCTCTTCGGGCCGGCTGCGGCGTGGCCAGGCTGGCGGTCCCCGCCTCTCTGGTGCAGGGCATGCTGCCCTACGTGCTGGAATCCACCCTCTTCCCTCTGCCGGACCGGGACGGGAGCATGATCGACGACCCGGACGCCATCGACGGCGCTCTGGACCGGACGAAAGCCGCCGCCCTGGGCATGGGCTGGGGTCGGAGCCCGGCAAACGGCCGCATCCTGCGGCATATCCTTCGGACCTATCAGGGAAGCCTGGTGGTGGATGCGGACGGTCTCAACACCCTGGCCGCGCTGCCGGACCGGGACGCCCTGCTCTATTCCGCCGGCGCGAAGGTGGTGCTCACCCCCCATCTCCGGGAGTTCTCCCGGCTGACGGGGATGAAGCGGGAGGACCTGCTCCGGGATCCGTTGACCCATGCCATGCGGTATGCCGGGGAACGGAACGTGATCCTTCTGCTGAAGGGCAGCAGCACCATCGTCACCGACGGGGAGACCGTGTTCCTGGTGAGTCGGGGCTGTCCCGGCATGGCCACCGCGGGAAGCGGGGACGTGCTTTCCGGCGTTCTGGCCGGTCTCCTGGGCTGGGTCTCCTGCACTCCCCTTTCCGTGGCCTGCGGCGCGTATCTGGCCGGGCTGGCAGGAGAACTGGCCCAGGCGGAGAAGGGGGATATCTCCATGGTGGCCTCGGATACGGCGGCGAAGCTGCCGGAGGCCATACGCCTGACGCGGGAAACACAAAACAAAGGATCATAGAAAGATCACATAAAGGAGGAAGAACATGGTCAAGTACAAGCGCCTGCCCCTGGAAACGATGGTGAATACCCGGGATCTGGGAGGCTATGCCACCCAGGACGGAAAGATCACCAAGTACGGCGTATTTCTCCGTACGGACTGTCCCATCAATATCAGCGAACACGATAAGCAGTATATCATCGACTATGGGATCACCCTGTCCATCGACCTTCGGGGCGTCGACGAGGTGGAAACGACTCCCAGTTCCTTTGTCGATGTACCCGGCCATACCTATCGGCACATGCCCATCAGCGAGGAGCATCGGATCATCCGCGGTGAAGGGGCCAAGCAGCCGGGTCCCCCCCAGCCCCCGAAGGACGGGAAAAACTTCGACATGGGAGACGCGTACATCGGCATCCTGGAAGAGGGCAAGGAGTGGGCCAGAAAGGTCATCACTCTCTGCGCCGAGTGGGAAGGCGGCGTCATGTTCCACTGCTTCATCGGCAAGGACCGGGCGGGCACCATCGCCGGTCTGCTCCTGGGCGCCGTGGGCGTCGGCATGACGGACATCATGATGGATTACAGCGCTTCCATGAGCTGCCTGCGTCCCAAGTACGACAAGATGGGCGCCTCCTTCCTCCCCCAGAAGCGGGGCAGACCGGATTACAGCTGGGGCTTCTTCGGCTCCGTGCCGGAGAGCATGGAGGCCGTGTGGTACTATCTTCAGGAGAAGTACGGAGGCTATACCGGCTATCTGAAGGCCTGCGGCGTGACGGATGAGACCCTGCAGAAGCTGAGAGACAAGTTCCTGGAGGATCCGGTGTAACGCTTTTCTTTCCTGAATAAACGACACTCCGTGATCCGGGAGGTCGGCATGATCGCCGGCCTCCCGGTTTCTTTTTCCGGGGATCCGGACACAGGTTTCGGGAATATTTCTCAAATATGACTGTCTCTTTGCCAATATATTGTTTATTAATTTATACATGTGTCATTTTATCTATTATCACATTTATTCTTTACATTTTGGCCGATAGTGTGTAGTATAGGCTTATCCTCGCGAAATTCAGAAAGGAGAAAAGCGAATGAAGAAAGCACTTTCCCTGGTGCTGGCTCTGCTGTTCGTTCTGGCCCTGTTCGCGGGCTGCAACAGCGGCGGCAGCACCACCCCCACCGCGGCTCCCGGCAGTGCGACTCAGGCTCCGGCCTCCAAGGCTCCGGCGACCCAGGCTCCCAGCGGCAATGAGCCCGCTGCCACCGCGGAACCCGAGCCCGTGGACGAAGGTCCCTACCACTTTGCTGCCGGCAAGTATGAGAAGAATGCCGATGGTTTCCCGGTGGAGAAATACGTCTATGAGCAGCCCCTTACCGACAACGACGACGTACTGAGCAAGTGGACCACCTGCTACACCCCTCAGTACATCCCCGAGGACGGCTGGGGCAGCATCCCCGTCTGGCAGGGCGTTGCGGAATACACCGGCGTTCATATCGAGTACAACATCGTTGACTCCGCCAACCGCAGCCAGAACTTCTCCGTGCTCCTGGCCTCCGACGACCTGGACGATATCTGCGACCAGGGCGGCTACTTCTACTCCGGCGGCACCATCAAGCAGGCCATCGAAGACGGCTACTTTGTGAACCTCTACCCCTACAAGGACTACATGCCCAACTACATGTGGGAGACCTACGACCGCAGCCGGACGAACCCGGACGTCATGAACACCGTGTTCTATGACAGCGAGACCATCGGCTCCTGCTCCGGCATGCTGGTAGAGCCCGCCCCCGGCATGGGCTACTTCATCCGCGAGGACTGGCTCCGTGACCTGAATCTGGGCACCGCTGCCGACTACAGCACCTATGATCAGCTCCACACCGCCCTCGTCGCCATGAAGAGCGCTTACAGCACCACCGAGCGGGAGATCTTCCCCTTCTTCATCAACAGCGTCATCGAAAACGGCGCCGGCGCCCTCTTCGGCGGCTACGGCACCTGCGTTTACACCCGCATCGGCAGCTACATCCGCGCCCGGGACGGCGTCGTGGAATTCTGCGGCACCACCGAGGACGACCGGGAAGCCATGACCCTGCTGAACACCTGGTTCAACGAAGGCCTCATCTCCCCCAACTTCCAGACCTTCGTGGCCGGTGAAGATTACGACGCCGGCACCAACACCGACGGCCTGGGCGTCAACCTCGGACCTCCGTCCGGCTGGCAGAACATGGAGGATGCAGGCAAGGAATACAACCCCAACTGCCAGTGGGAATGCCTGAAGCGTCTGGTCAAGAAGGACGGCGACATCATCCACTACGGCAACAAGATCGGCGGCTTCCATTACGGCTCCGCCATCGTCAGCGGCAACTGCCCCAACGTGGAGCTGGCTGCCAGCTGGCTGGACTGGTGGATGAGCGAATGGGGCTCCTGGTGGACCTCCTGGGGTCCCGAGGGCACCCTGTGGGAGTACAACGAAAAGGGCGAGATGCGCCTCACCGACTGGTGCATGAACTGGGAAGGCGGCATGGCCTGGTGCATGTGCATGTACGGCTGCAACGGCCTCGTTGAGTTCTGCCTGCAGATCCACAAGCGCAACTACTACTACGACGGCGGCGAGCGCGCCCTGACCGCTTTCGACATCTTCACCCCCACCGGCTACTACGACGGCGCCTGGGAGTGGGCCTCTTCCATCAAGCTCACCGACGAGGAGCGGGAGGAGACCTCTGAGCTCATGAGCGATCTGAGCACCTACTACGAAGAGAACTATGTGGCCTTCGTGGACGGCTCCAAGCCCATGAGCGAGTGGGATTCCTACATCAACGATCTCAACACCTTCGGCTATCAGCGGATCCAGGAGATCTATCAGGGAGCCTACGACCGCTATATGTCTCAGCAGTAAAAACGCTGAGCAGATCGTTCAGATCCGCACCTTTTTCCGTCCCGGCTTCTTCGGAAGCCGGGACCTTTTTGCTCTCCTTTCTCTCTATTCTGGTTTTCGTTCATAAATCGCAAAAATTACTTTACATTTTCCAAATCATAGAGTAATATCTACTATGCTAGGAAATAACCGGCAAAATAGGAAAGGAGAGATGACCCGATGAAAAAGACGCTGAGTCTGGTGCTGGCTCTGCTGTTCGTTCTGGCCCTTTTTGCGGGCTGCAACAACGGCGGCGGCACACCCGCGACCCAGGCCCCCGGCAGCGCGACTCAGGCTCCGGCTACCCAGGCCCCGGCCACCAAAGCTCCAGCGACCCAGGCTCCGGACAGCAGCGGCGAACCCGCCGCCACGGAAGAACCCGAACCCGAGCCTGTGGACGAAGGCCCCTACCATTACGCCGCGGGCAAGTATGCCATGAACGACGAAGGCTTCCCGGTGGAGAAGTACGTCTATGACAAACCCCTCACCGAAAACGACGACGTACTCACCAAGTGGTCTACCTGCTACACTCCTCAGTACATACCCGAGGATGGCTGGGGCAGCATCCCCGTGTGGCGGGGCGTGCGGGACTACACCGGCGTCCACATCGAGTACAATATCGTGGACTCCGCCAACCGCAGCCAGAACTTCTCCGTGCTGCTGGCCTCCGACGACCTGGACGATATCTGTGACCAGGGCAGCTACTTCTACTCCGGCGGCACCATCAAGAACGCCATTGAAGACGGCTATTTCATGAATCTCATGCCCTATCGGGAGTACATGCCCAACTACATGTACGAGACTTACGTCCGCAGCCGCGGCAATCCGGACGTGCTGAGCGCCGTGTTCTATGACAGCGAGACCATCGCCTCCATGGCCGGCATGCTGGTGGAGCCAGCCCCCGGCATGGGTCTGTTCCTCCGGCAGGACTGGATGACCAAGCTGGGCTTGGGCAACGCCATCGACGTGACCACCTATGATAAGTGGCACGAGGTCATGGTGGCCTTCAAGAACATGAAGGCTGAACTGGGCGAGGATATCTTCCCCTTCTTCATCAACAACTGTGTGGAAGTTCAGGCCGGTCTTTTCTTCTGCGGCTATGACACCTCCGTTGTCACCAGCCGTATGGGCAACCTGCGGGTCCGGGACGGCGTCGTGGAATTCTGCGGAACCACCGAGGACGACCGCACCTGCATGACTCTGCTGGCCCAGTGGTTCGCCGAGGGCCTGATCTCCCCCAACTTCCAGACTTTCGTCGCCGGCCAGGATTACGACGCCGGCCTTACCAGCGACGGCCTGGGCAGCATGTGGCTGACCCCATCCGAGTGGGAGACCACCGAGGATACCAACACCGATCCCAACACCGACTGGGAACCCATCAAGCGTCTGGTGCAGAAGGAAGGCCAGACCCTTCACTACGGCAACAAGTCCTCCAACTTCCACTATGGCTCTGCCATTGTCAGCGGCAACTGCCCCAATATGGAGCTGGCCGTTTCCTGGCTGGACTGGTGGATGAGCGACTGGGGCTCCGAGTGGACCTCCTGGGGTCCCGAGGGCACCCTGTGGGAGTACAACGACAAGGGCGAACGCCGCCTCACCGACTTCTGCCTGAACTGGGAAGGCGGCATGGCCTGGTGCATGTGCCTTTACGGCTGCAACGGCCTCGTTGAGTTCTGCCTGCAGATCCACAAGCGCAACTACGCCTATGACGGCGGCGAGCGCGCTCTGGCTGCCTTCGACGTGTTCACCCCCACCGGCTATTACGACGGCGCCTACGAATGGCCTTCTTCCGTGAAGCTGAACGACGAGGAGCGGGAGGAGACCAACCAGCTCTTCACCGATCTGAACACCTACTATGAGGAGAACTACGTAGCCTTCGTGGACGGCTCCAAGCCCCTCAGCGAGTGGGACAGTTACCTGAACGATATCAAGTCCTTCGGCTATGACCGGATCCAGGAGCTGTATCAGCAGGCTTACGACCGCTACATGTCCGAGCTGTAATGCTGAACAAGGCGGTTTGACCGCCGCGCATGCCCTGCGCCCCCGCCTCATGAGGCGGGGGCGTTCCTTTCTCTCATGTTCCTTTTTTTCCCTTTTCAGTTTGGAAAAGCTTTACTTTTTCAGAAACATAGTGTAATATATGAGTCATGCCGAAGAAATCAAATGGCAAAATTCAAAAAAGAGAAAGGAAACGAGCATGAAAAAGACACTGTCTCTGGTGCTGGCTCTGCTGCTGGTCGCGGCCCTGTTCGCAGGCTGCGGCGGCAACGGCGGCACCACGCCGACCGCAGCGCCGGCGACCGCAGCTCCCGGCGGCAACGAACCCGCCGCCACCGAAGCTCCCGTAGACGAAGGCCCCTACCATTTCGCCGCCGGCAAGTATGAGAAGAACGCCGACGGTTTCCCGGTGGAGAAATACGTCTATGAGCAGCCCCTCACCGAAAACGACGACACCCTCAGCAAGTGGACCACCTGCTACACCCCCGAGTACATCCCTGAGGATGGCTGGGGCAGCATCCCCGTCTGGCAGGGCGTCCGGGAGTACACCGGCGTTCACATTGAGTACAACATCGTGGACTCCGCCAACCGCAGCCAGAACTTCTCCGTGCTGCTGGCCTCCGACGACCTGGACGACATCTGCGACCAGGGCGGCTACTTCTACTCCGGCGGCACCCTGAAGAACGCCGTGGAGGACGGCTACTTTGTAAACGTCAAGCCCTATCAGGACTACATGCCCTGCTACATGTGGGAGACCTACAACCGCAGCATCGTGAACCCGGATACCATGGACCGGATCTTCTACGATAAGGAAACCGTCATCTCCCTGCCCGGTTACCTGGTGGAGCCCGCCCCCAGCATGGGCTATTTCCTCCGTCAGGACTGGATGGATAAGCTGGGCCTGGGCGAAGCCATCGACGTCAAGACCTATGACCGCTTCCACGAAGTCATCGTGGCCATGAAGAACATGAAAGCCGAGCAGGGCGAAGACATCTTCCCCTTCTTCATCAGCAGCAACGTGGAATCCGTCGCCGGCTTCTTCTTCGGCGGCTATGACACCGCGATCTACACCGGCAACATGAGCTATATGCGCGTACGGGACGGCAAGGTGGAGTTCTGCGGCACCACCGAGGACGACCGGGCCGCCATGACCCTCCTGACCACCTGGTTCTCCGAGGGCCTCATCTCCCCCAACTTCCAGACCTTCGTGGCCGGCCAGGACTACGACGCCGGCCTTACAAGCGACGGCAACGGCTGCATGATCCTGACCCCCTCCGAGTGGGAGACCACCGAGAAGAGCAACAGCGATCCCAACACCGATTACGAGCCCATCGAGCGCTTGGTGAAGAAGGAAGGCCAGACCCTCCACTATGGCAACAAGCTCACCGAGTTCCACTACGGCTCCGCCGTGGTCACCGGCAACTGCGAGAACGTTGAACTGGCCGTTTCCTGGCTGGACTGGTGGATGAGCGACTTCGGCTCCGAGTGGACCTCCTGGGGTCCCGAGGGCACCCTGTGGGAGTACAATGAAAAGGGCGAGCGCCGCCTCACCGACTGGTGCATGAACAACGAGATGGGCATGGCCTGGTGCATGTGCCTCTACGGCAGCAACGGCCTTGTTGAGTTCTGCCTGCAGATCCACAAGCGCAACTACGCCTATGACGGCGGCGAGCGCGCTCTGGCGGCTTTCGATATCTTCTATCCCTCCGACTACTATGACGGCGCTTGGGAATGGCCCAGCGAAGTCAAGATGACCGACGAGGAGCGGGAAGAGACCACTCAGCTCATGACCGACCTGAACACGTATTATCAGGAAAACTACATCGCCTTCGTGGATGGCTCCAAGCCCATGAGCGAGTGGGATTCCTACATCAACGACATCAACTCCTTCGGCTATCAGCGTGTCCAGGAGCTGTATCAGCAGGCTTACGACCGCTACATGTCCGAGCGCGCCTGATCGCAGGCATCAGAAAACCAAAGATCGGATCCGGTTTTCCCTCCGGGGGGGCATTGCCCCCCGGAGGTTTTTTGTTGGCCTGATATCCTTGCAGGCGCAGATTATGAACATCCAGACCGAATAGCGCAAAATTTTCTTTACAAATCTTTCATATTTGTGTATTATATTGCCATCAAACTTTAAAAAAGGAGAGAAAGCCATGAAGAAAACCCTGTCCCTGGTGTTGGCTCTGCTGTTTGTTCTGGCCTTGTTCGCAGGCTGCAATAACGGCGGCGGCACACCGGCCACCCAGGCCCCCGGCAGCGATGCCACCGCGGCCCCGGCCACCAAGGCTCCGAGCGGTGGAAATCAGCCCGCCGCTACGGAAGAACCCGTTGACGAAGGTCCCTATCACTTCGCCGCCGGCAAGTATGAGAAGAATGCCGACGGTTTCCCGGTGGAGAAGTACGTCTACGACCGTCCCATCACCGACAACGACGACGTACTCACCAAGTGGACCACCTGCTACACCCCCCAGTATATCCCTGAGGACGGCTGGGCCAGCATCCCCGTCTGGAAGGGCGTCCGGGACTACACCGGCGTGCACATCGAGTACAACATCGTTGACTCCTCCAACCGCAGCCAGAACTTCTCCGTGCTCCTGGCCTCCGACGGTCTGGACGATATCTGCGACCAGGGCGGCTACTTCTACTCCGGCGGCACCCTGAAGAACGCCGTGGAGGACGGTTACTTCGTAAACGTCAAACCCTACCAGGATTACATGCCCTGCTACATGTGGGAGACCTACAACCGCAGCATCGTGAACCCGGACACCATGGACCGGATCTTCTACGATAAGGACACCATCATCTCCCTGCCCGGTTACCTGGTGGAGCCCGCCCCCAGCATGGGCTACTTCCTCCGTCAGGACTGGATGGATAAGCTGGGCCTGGGCAAGGCCATCGACGTGCATACCTATGATCAGCTCCACAATTGCCTGGTGGCCTTCAAGAACATGAAGGCCGAGCAGGGCGAAGACATCTTCCCCATGTTCTTCAGCAGCAACGTGGAGTCTGTGGCCGGCTTCTTCTTCGGCGGCTACGACACCGCCGTCTATACCGGCAGCTTCAGCTACATGCGCGTGCGGGACGGCAAGGTGGAGTTCTGCGGCACCACCGAGGACGACCGGGCCGCCATGACCCTGCTGAGCACCTGGTTCTCCGAAGGACTCTTCTCCCCCAACTTCCAGTCCTTCGTAGCCGGCGAAGACTATGATGCCGGCACCACGACCGACGCTCTCGGCTGCCACATCCTGACCCCCTCCACCTGGGAGACCACCGAGTCCTCCAACTCTGACCCCAACACCGACTGGGAGCCCTTTGAGCGCCTGGTGAAAAAGGAAGGCCAGATCCTCCATTACGGCAACAAGCTCACCGAGTTCCACTACGGCTCCGCCGTGGTCACCGGCAACTGCGAGAACATCGAGCTGGCCGTAAGCTGGCTGGACTGGTGGATGAGCGACTTCGGTTCCGACTGGACCTCCTTCGGCCCCGAAGGCACCCTGTGGGAGTACAATGAAAAGGGCGAGCGCCGCCTCACCGACTGGTGCATGAACCATGAGGCAGGCATGGCCTGGATCATGTGCATCTACGGCAACAATGGCCTGGTGGAGTTCTGCCTGCAGATCCACAAGCGCAACTACTACTACGACGGCGGCGAGCGCGCTCTGCACGCCTTTGAGGTCTTCTATCCCTACGACTTCTACGACGGCGCCTGGGAGTGGCCCAGCGAAGTCAAGATGACCGACGAGGAGCGGGAAGAGACCAACCAGATCATGACCGACCTGAGCACCTATTTCCAGGAGAACTACGTCCAGTTCGTGGACTGCACCAAGCCCATGAGCGAGTGGGACAGCTACATCGCCGATATCAACACCTTCGGCTATGAACGGGTGCAGGAGCTGTATCAGCAGGCTTACGACCGCTATATGTCCGAGCACGCATAAAGAGACCGCAAAAAGATCCGATCGGACCGGTTTCTGCTCCGGGGGGCACTGCCCCCCGGAGCTTTTCATTGTAGTTTAAAATCCATCTTTGTATATCTGTTCCATTAACTTAATATATATTATTTTCAAAGAACTCTTTACAAATCCGTCTCCTTTGTGTATCATGTCTTCATTATTCCAAAAAAGGAGAGAAAGCCATGAAGAAAACCCTGTCCCTGGTGCTGGCTCTGCTGTTCGTTCTGGCTCTGTTCGCGGGCTGCAACAACGGCGGCGCCACCACACCCACAGCGGCTCCCGATGGTCAGGCGACTCAGGCTCCTGCCACCAAGGCCCCTGCGACCCAGGCTCCGGCCACCCAGGCTCCCAGCGGCAATGAACCCGCCGCCACGGAAGAGCCCGAGCCCGTAGACGAAGGCCCCTACCACTACGCTGTCGGCAAGTATGAGAAGAATGCCGACGGTTTCCCGGTAGAGAAGTACGTCTATGAGCAGCCCCTTACCGACAACGACGATGTGCTCAGCAAGTGGAGCACCTGCTACACCCCTCAGTACATTCCTGAGGACGGCTGGGGCAGCATCCCCGTCTGGCAGGGCGTTGCGGAATACACCGGCGTGCACATCGAGTACAACATCGTGGACTCCGCCAACCGCAGCCAGAACTTCTCAGTGCTCCTGGCCTCCGACGACCTGGACGATATCTGCGACCAGGGCGGCTACTTCTACTCCGGCGGCACCATCAAGCAGGCCATCGAAGACGGCTACTTTGTGAACCTCTACCCCTA
>JAEEGK010015982.1_pt1 | contig 16554 bp, 15 predicted proteins | sample 8958771 | NCBI WGS metagenome assembly JAEEGK01 (sample SAMN16246547, study PRJNA631951) | gut metagenome | biome: gut microbiome; feature: rumen; material: SC-attached | host: Bos | place: Iran: Karaj | collected 2018-10 | reverse complement strand
TTTGGTGAAGATGAAATCGTCAGCATCGTGAGCCGCGCTGCAAAGATTATGGATGGGAATAGTCGCCTTTACATCATGGAAACCTTGTGGGATAGACAAAGATTCGAGCCGGCTGCGTTCTGCCTCACCATGACGAGCCTGTATTTCACCGCTATCGCCAACGGCAACAGCAAGATGTACCACAGCGATGACATGACCCGTCTGGTCGAAAAAGCTGGATTGGTTGTGGAAACGATTCACGACAACCTCGGGCAAGGACATAGCATTATGGTTTGCAAAACAGTTGGCAGTTGACAGTTGTTCAGTTATCAGTTAAAATAGTCCCGTTTCTCGCGTCCCGAAGTCCCGCGTCAAAAAACAACAATTCAACGATTAAACAATAAACAATCAACATAAATGAACAGACAAGAAATAGAAGCAAAAGTCAAAGAGTTCCTTATCGAAGACCTTGAGATTGACGAAGAGAAAATCAAGCCGGAAGCCCGTCTGAAAGAAGACATAGGCATCGACAGCCTCGATTTCGTTGATATCGTGGTCATCGTCGAGAAGAAGTTTGGCTTCAAGATTAAGACAGAAGACATGGCTAAAGTGAAGACATTCAGCCAGTTCTGCGACTACATCGAAACCAAGATTGCCTGATTTTGAATGGCCGACACCCTGCAACATAACGAATGGTCAGGCAAGACGGACGGACTGCCTTGGATGCAACGTTCGCTCATCGCCCTGTTCCGTGTGCTGCCCCTTTGGCTGCTCTACGGCGTGATGGCCTTGGTGGTGCCTTTCTACATGCTTTTCAGCAGGAAAGGCTATCAGGCCATGTACCATTTCTTCCGTGACAGGATGAGCTATGGCCGATGGAAGTCGTTTTGGATGGTGTATGTCAACCATTTCCGTTTTGGTCAGGTTATTTTGGACCGTTTCGGCGTGTATGCAGGCAAAAAGTATCAGTTTCTCACCGAAGGCCAAGAACTTATGGACGAATTGGAGACCCATCCCGAGGGTTTTATTTCGTTGAGCAGTCATGTCGGCAACTACGAGATTGCCGGGTATTCATTGAAACCTAAAAACAAGACATTCAATGCTTTGGTGTTTGCTGGTGAGACAGCTACGATAATGGAAAACCGCCAACGGATTCTGTCGCAAAACAACATGAACATGATTCCAGTGAAAGACGACCTTTCGCATCTGTTTGCCGTCAATGCGGCATTAGACAACGGTGAAATCGTCAGTATGCCTGCCGACCGCATCTTCGGTTCACAGAAAAGTGTTGAATGTCAGTTCTTTGGTGCGACGGCGCGTTTCCCTTTAGGTGCTTTTGCCATGACGGTACAAAAAGACGTTTCGGTATTGGCCGTTTTCGTGATGAAGGAAGGGATGAAAAAATACCATGCGTATGTACGTGAGATTCAATGTGACAAGCATGCCAACAAGCGCGAGCAGATGAACCAGTTGGCCCAAAACTTCGCCACCGAACTCGAAAACATAGTGCGCCGTTATCCCACACAATGGTTTAATTACTTTGATTTTTGGAAACAATGAGGGCATTTGAAGACATAACCATGAAAGAGCTGATTCCGCAGCGACCGCCGTTTGTGATGATTGACAAACTGCTTTCATTCGACATGACGGTTACGGTGACGCAGTTGGAAGTCCGTGCCGACAATGTGTTCTGCAAAGACGCACATCTTTCGTCGGAAGGCTTGATGGAAAACATTGCCCAGACTTGTGCCGCCCGTATGGGATACATCAATCTAAACAAAAACGAAGCGGTGAAAATCGGTGTCATTGGAGCGGTTAACAACTTTGAGGTTTTCCGTACGCCCACAGTCGGCGAACTAATTGTCACCACTATCGAAGTGATTGAGGAAATGTTTCAAATCACGATGGTGAAAGCCGTAATCAGGTGCGGCGACGAAACGATAGCGCAAGCCAATATGAAAATTGCATTAATGGATATGGATTCACAAGATTAAACGCCATGGGAAAGGAGAAGATATTATCGGTTACCAAGCCTTTTGAAATCCGCTTTAGCGAAGTGGACTCGATGGGCGTGGTGTGGCACGGCCATTATGCAATCTATTTCGAGGACGCTCGTGAGGCTTTTGGAGCAAAGTATAACTTAGAGTATCTGATGATGTATGGCAAGGGCTTTTTTGAACCAATTGTGGAACTCAATTTCAAGTACAAACGCCCGTTGATTTACGGAATGAAGCCTGAAATCACCATCACCTATCGCCCTTGTGAGGCGGCCAAGATTGTGTTTGATTACGAGATTCGCGACACAGAAACAGGTGAAGTCGTGGTGACAGGCCATTCCGTGCAAGTCTTTATGGATGCGAAGAGTCATCAACTTGTGCTGACAAGCCCAGATTTCTATGAGGAATGGAAGCAAAAATGGGAGGTAAACGTATGATTGTCAAGGTGTCGGACAATATTATTTCGCCCTTGGGCATGAGTACGGCTGAAAACTATGCAGCAGTGAAGACGGGTCGCTCCGAGCTGAAGCGTCGTGACGGATTATGGAACCTCCCCGAGCCTTTCACGGCCTCGCTGATGGACCGCGAATCGGTGAATGAGATTGCGGCACAACAACATATTGACGATAGATATACCTTCTTTGAAAAAATGATCATTCTGTCGGCAGCTAGGGCGTTGGAACAAACCGACATCGACCCGACATCAAATAAAGTGTTGTTCATCCTCTCCACCACTAAAGGCAATGTTTTCCTGTTAGACAGACGCGAGACGGATTTTCCACAAGAGCGCGTTCGATTGGGCATGGCAGCAAAACAAATGACGGACTATTTCCATAATCCCAACGCTCCGATTGTGGTTTCAAACGCTTGCATTTCGGGTGTTTGCGCCCAGATACAGGCCATGCGAGAATTGGAAGGTGGCCATTTCGATTATGTCGTGACGGTAGGTGCCGATGTGCAGTCGGCCTTTATCGTGTCTGGCTTCCAGTCGTTCAAGGCCTTGTCGGTGGAACCCTGCAAGCCTTTTGATGCCAACCGCACAGGCCTCAACCTCGGCGATGCTGCTGCAACCATTGTTTACACAAGGAAAGACACTGTCAGCCAAAACGACTGGGTGGCCTGCCGTGGTGCTATCCGCAATGATGCCAATCATATCAGCGGTCCATCACGTACGGGTGAAGGCAGTTACAGAGCTTTGCGAGCTGTTCTTGGTGACATGAATCCCGAAAAACTGGCCTTTGTCAACACCCACGGTACCGCCACGTTATACAACGATGAAATGGAGTCTGTCGCCATCGAAAGGGCGGGGTTGTTACAAGTGCCAGTAAATGGGCTGAAAGGCTATTACGGCCACACGATGGGTGCAGCAGGTATCTTGGAAACCATCCTCTCCATGCAGGCCATAGACGACAATAACATATTGGCTACCAGGGGCTTCGAGACCATCGGGGTTACACATCCTTTGATACTTTCCAACCAAAATCAACCGACCGACAAGCAGGCTTTCATCAAACTGCTTTCGGGTTTCGGCGGCTGCAATGCGGCCTTATTGATGACGAAAGGAGGTGCGGCATGATGCAACATTATGTCCATATCACCTCCCATTCCGTCAACGTAAACGGCAAGCTACTGAACCACAATGAGAAAGGTGCCGCTTTGCTCACGGAATTGTATCGCACTCATATCGGCGACTATCCCAAGTTCTTCAAGATGGACACGCTATGCAAGTTGGGTTTTGTGGCTTCAGAATTGTTATTGCAGGCTGAAGGCACGCCGCGTTTTGAACCGCGTGAAGACAGAGCCATCATCTTCTTCAATCGCAACGCTTCCTTACAAGCCGACACTGCTTATCAAGCCACCATTCAAGACCCTGAAAACTTTTTCCCAAGTCCAGCAGCCTTCGTTTACACCTTGCCCAACATCGTGACGGGCGAAATCGCCATCCGCAACAAATATTTTGGCGAAACCTCCTTCATCGTCATGGAAAAACAGAATGAAGACATTATGGCACGGGAATTGCAAAATGCCTTCCAAGACCCGAAGACGCAAAGTATCCTTGGCGGCTGGCTCGACTGCACCGACGAAGACCATTTCGAGGCCGAAATCTATCTTCTATACAAATCTTGAAATTTTGAAATCTTGAAATTAGAAATAATTAGAAATCTTTGAATATTAAATCTTTAAATACAAAATCATGGACGAACTGATTTACACCCTGAAACAACAAATCATCGAGGCACTGAATCTCGAAGACATGACCCCTGAAGACATCGACGAAAACGCCACTTTGTTTGGCGAAGGCCTCGGCCTTGATTCTATTGATGCACTGGAACTCATTGTGCTGATGGAAAAGGACTACGGTATCAAACTGCAAGACCCCAACCAAGGAAAGGAAATCTTCAAGTCGGTGGCTGTAATGGCTGACTACATCTCGAAGAACCGCACCAAATAAACGATGGAGCCAATTCTGATTACGGGCATGGGGGTCGTTTCGGCGATTGGCCTCGGCAAAGCGCAGACTTTGGAGGCTTTGCTGAACAATCGTTCTGGTGTGGGGCAGCTGAAGTACCTCAAAACGGAGCACAAGGAGTTCCCCGTCGGCGAGGTGAAACTGACCGATGCCGAGATGCGGGCACGACTTGGCATTGCCAGCGATGCAGTCACCACACGCACCGCGCTGATGGGGATGTTAGCCTTGGAAGAGGCCTTGCATGACGCTGGTCTGACCACCGAAATGTTACCCGAAGTAGGCTTTATTTCTGGCACCACGGTGGGCGGTATGGACATGAGTGAGCAGTTCTACCTCGACTATATCAACAGCGAGGCGCACAAGGAATACATTGCTGCGCACGACTGCGGCAGCTGCACGGAAATGACCGCCAACCATTTCGGAAAATTCGCCTTCTTGACTACGCTTTCCACAGCCTGTTCTTCAGCGGCCAACGCCATCATCTTGGGTGCCAACATGATACGTCGTGGCGAAGCCGACATTGTCGTGGTGGGTGGAAGCGAGTGCATCACCAAGTTCCACCTCAACGGCTTCAATTCGCTGATGATACTCGACACCGAACGCTGCCGACCTTTCGACGCTACACGTCACGGGTTAAACTTGGGCGAAGGCGCGGCCTATCTCGTTCTGGAATCGGAAAAAAGTGCCAAAAAACGCGGCGTGAAAGCACAAGCCTTACTTTCGGGCTATGGCAACGCTTGCGATGCTTTCCACCAAACGGCTTCCTCACCCGCGGGCGAAGGTGCCTACCGTGCCATGAAAGAGGCTTTGGTATTGGCAGGTTTGCAACCTGTCGAAATAGACTACATTAATGCACATGGCACAGGCACACCCAACAACGATGCCAGCGAAAGTCAGGCCATGAAACGACTCTTCGGCGAAAACGTGCCGCCTGTCTCATCGACAAAACCTTTCACGGGACACACGACGAGCGCTTCGGGTTCCATAGAGGCCGTGTTCTGCATTTTGGCTTTGCAACATGGTTTCCTGCCCGTCAATTTGAACTGGTCAAAACCGATGGAGGATGGCGTTGTTCCTGTTTCTCAACCTGTTAGAAAAGCGTTGAAGCACATCTTGTGCAACGCTTTTGGCTTCGGCGGAAATGACTCGTCAATTCTGCTCTCACGAGCAGGACGCGAGACACGAGACTTTGAGACACGAGACGAAACTATGTCCCGCGTCCCGCGTCCCGAAGTCCCGCGTCCATTATACGTTCTCTCCGCCAAGCAAATCTCTATTCAACAGCCCTTGAGCGAAGATTGGATGCGGGAACCTGTAGTGTATGATAAACACTTTGCCCGTTCCATCGATCCAAGTTTCAAGGACTATGTGTCACCCATCGAGGCACGACGCATGGGTAAAATCTTGAAACGCGCTTTGGCCACTTCCAAAGAAGCCCTGAAAGACGCCCATCAAGAGACCGTCGATGCTATCATCACGGGCACGGGTTACGGTTGCATCGAAAACACCGAATTGTTCCTTGACGCACTCTCAAAAGAAGGCGAACAGTTGCTGAAACCGACTTATTTCATGCAGTCGACGCACAACACCATCAGTTCGTTGGTGGCCATCCAGACGAAGAACCACGGCTATAATGTCACCTACGCCCATAAAGGCATTTCTTTCGACAGTGCCTTGCAGGACGCTTGGTTGCAGTTCCGCCTCGGCAAGATCGACTCGGCCTTGGTAGGCGGTCACGACGAGATGACGGAAACCTTCTACCATATCCTGAAAAAAGGCGGTGTGATGGGCCACGACGACGAAATGTGTGGCGAGGCTTCCATTTCCGTAGTGTTCTCTCGTCATTGCGATGAGGAACGACGAAGCAATCCAGACTATCTTTGCAAACTAATCGGTTTCGAGATGCTTCATCAGCCCTCGAAAAACGCCTTAAAGGATGCTGTGGACAAGATATTGCAATCCGCAGGAAAAAACCTTGCCGATGTCGATTACATCCTCACGGGCATCAGCGGCAACCACGACAACGACAAGGCCTATCTTGAAGAAACAAAGACGTTCTTCGGCGACAAGCCTTTGCTGAAATACAAACACCTCTTTGGCGAGAGTTTCACGGCATCGGGTTTGGGCTTCTATGTGGCGACTCAATGTCTCAAAGCGGGCAGGGTGCCGGCATCGTTGTTTGTGAACAAGGATGAGGCTTGCAACAAGCGGCCCAATTGCATCCTGTTGTACAACCGTTCCGACGAAAAGAATGTTTCATTAACCTTATTGGAGGCTGAATCATGTGGAAATTAATGGGTTTGGTGGCCTTGCAGACGCTCTTCCTCTCCGGAGGACAGGTGTTGCTCAAATTAGCGATGCAGCAGTTGGGCAAGTTTGAGTGGACTTGGGCTTATTTCAAAAGCGTGCTCACCGACTGGTGGCTACTGGCCTGCGGCATCAGTTTCGGTGCGGCCACGGTGCTTTGGTTGTATATCCTCAAAAAATTTCCGTTCAGCCAAGCCTACCCCTTGACCAGCCTTTCGTTTGTGTTCGGCATGATTGCCGCCTGGCTCGTTTTTGGCGAGAGCATCCCGCTTTCGCGTTGGATTGGCCTGGTTCTTGTAGTATTGGGATGTTTCCTAATCATGAAATGAGATGAAAAGAATAGTGTTGTCCGTCCTGTTTGTTGCCTTGGGCCTATTCGCTTCGGCGCAAACGCAACTTTCTGAAACACAAAGCCAAGAGATAATGACTACATTAACCGAGGCCGCCGCTTCGATGCAAACCATGCAATGCCGTTTCGTGCAGGAAAAGACCTCTTCAATGCTGACCGAGCCGTCAGTATCGGAGGGCAAGATGTATTTCTCCTCGCCCGACCGCCTGCGTTGGGAGTATCTCACCCCCTACCCTTTCGCTTTGGTGGTGAACGGGGAACAAATCGTTAAAGTAACGGACGGTAAAGCTGAAGTTTTGGACAGTAATTCGGGGCGGATGTACCAAGGTATCACAAGCATGATTATGGGTAGCGCCTCGGGCAAGAAGTTGTTTGACGCCTCGGCGTTTGATGTATTGTTATACAATGACGGCGTGTTTTGGAAAGCCGAAATGACCCCAAAACGCCGCGACATGAAACGGATGTTCAGCCAGTTGGTGTTTCGTTTCGACAAAAAGACCAACGGCATCAGCCTCGTGGAGTTTATCGGCTCGAATGGCGATGTTACTTTGATTCGGTTTGAGGATATTCGGCTGAACGAGAAAATAGGGGAAGAACGGTTTCAGTAAGGTTCAAAAACCAAAACGATAGTAGTCGGAATCGCACTTTTTTTTCGAGATTCCGACTATCATCGTTTTAAGTAAACAGGTCATCAAGTGTAACTTCTTGTTGTATTAATCCGCTGTAAATATTGCGTTTAACACCGAATGTAGTAATCATCGTTGGTACGATGGACTTGCGTGTTTTTATCGTGGATTTGAAGGTGGTTATCTTATTTCGAAGTTTGAGCGAATAGTCTTTGTCGATGGTAAATTCGCCGCTGTAAAATTTGGCCTCGCAAAGGTTGATGGCTTTGTCGCGGCGGTCGATGAGCAAATCGATTTGGGCACCCGACAGGTTTTCATCGTCAAGATTTCTTTTCTCGATGAACCAACTGGATTGTTGGGTCAAAACCGAACCGATACCCAAGGCACGTTTTACTTGTTCGATATGTTCTTTAATCAGTTGCTCGAAACTGTAGCCCACCCAAGCGTTCTTTTTGGGATTGTCGAGCATGTGAGTCCAGAAATGCTCGTCTTGACCATAGTTTTCTTTGATGAACCGCAAATAAAACAAGGTGTAAAAATCGGCTAATTGGTAGGTCTGGCTCTTGTTTTTGTGGCCAAAGTATGGATACGCCCTCACAAAACCGCATTTGACGAGGTCTTTCAAAGCGCGAGAGGTCATGCCATTGTCGGGCAATTTCGTCACTTTGATAATTTCCTCGCGCGTCAGGCCGATTCGTTTGCTGGCCAAGGCTTCCACAATGCGCACATAGACCTCGGATTGGGCGAATAAGGTTTCATAAAGATTGTCGATTTCATCCCAAAGTTTGCCGTTGTTCCTAAAAAAGCAGTTGTCAATATTATCGGACAAAGTGCGTCTGGGTTCCAATTGTTTCAGGTAATAAGGAATGCCGCCCATCATCATGTAAATCAGCGCAATATCGTATCTTTCCCATCGGATACCTTGCTTTTGGAGGTATTGCTCGGTCTCGGCCAAGGTGAACTGGCGAAGGAACATTTTGCTTCCGGCGCGGTTGTAGAGTCCACCTTTGTGCTTGAACAGTTTGTTGATAATCCAGTTGGTAGCGCTTCCGCAAACGATGAGCAACAAGTCTCCTTGAGCGCAGCCCCAACTGTTCCAAAACCATTCAAAGGCTTCAAGGAAACGACTGCCTTTGGTGTCCATCCACGGCAATTCGTCGAAGAAAAGCACACGTTTTTTTCTCCTTTTGGTCTTTTTCAGGTAGTCTTTCAGTTGGCCAAAGGCTTCCATCCAACTTTTTGGTGTTGGCCACGAATCGTTGCCTGAATATTCCCGCAAGGCCGATGAAAAATTCTCCAACTGAACGGGCAACTTGCTCTTATACAGCCCTGTAATTTTGAATGAAAACCCTTCTTTGGCAAACACTTGATTGACCAAATAGGTTTTTCCAACGCGGCGACGACCGTACACCACGACCATCTCTGCCTCGTCTGATTCATAGAGTCGTTTGAGTTCTTTTTGCTCTTGTTTTCTTCCGATGATAGCAGCCATAAAGTACTGGTTTTTAATGCCTGCAAAGATACGACTTTTTCCAAAAACCAAAACGATAGTAGTCGGAATCGTACTTTTTTTTCGAGATTCCGACTATCATCGTTGAAAGAGGCCTTTTTCTGTTGCCGGTTTCCCGACAAAAGAAATAATTTCTTATTTTTGCCTCTTAATAATTCGGAGTAACGATGAACTTCCTAACCAACCTCTTCATTATAAAATCCACCGAGGAAACCGAAACAGGCTTCACCGCGCAATTGCTTTGCAATCCTACGCATCCGGTCTATCAGGCACATTTTCCAGGCAACCCCATCACACCGGGGGCTTGCTTGCTACAAACGGCGGGTGCATTGATGCAGCAGCAACTGGGCCGACCGTTGTATTTGAAAGCGTCCAAGAACATCAAATATCTCACTATCCTGATTCCCTCCGAAGATAAAGAGGTCAGGTTCAGTTTCTCGCATGTTGCGAAAGGCGAGACTGAATGTAAGACGCAAGTCGTCATCGCCGACGAAAGCACTGTTTATTCAAAGATGTCGCTGACCTTCAGTTATGAACCCTTCTGATGCCATAGCAACACGGGGCAAGATGCGGCAGCTGAAAGTCTGCACCGTCATGCCAACTTACAACAACGGCGGCACTTTGCACGATGTGATTGAGCGCGTGCTTCCATTTTGCACCGATGTCATCATAGTCAACGACGGCTGCACCGACGATTCGGTAGAGATTTTGGCTTCCTTCGAAGAGCGCATCACGGTGGTCGATTACGGCAAAAACCGAGGCAAAGGCTATGCCTTGAAACAAGGCTTCAAGAAAGCCAAATCTATGGACTTCGATTATGCCCTCACTATCGACAGCGACGGACAGCATTTTCCAGAAGATATTCCATTGTTTGTCGAAGCCTTGGAGCAACATCCCGATGCCCTGATTGTGGGCAGCCGGAACTTGAACCAAGAAAACATGCCAGACAGCAACACCTTCGCCAACAAGTTTTCGAATTTCTGGTTCAAGATACAGACAGGCATCAGCCTGCCTGATACTCAAACGGGCTATCGCCTCTATCCTTTGCAAAAGCTGCCTCTCATTTTTAGCGCACGCTACGAAGCTGAATTGTCGCTGTTGGTCTTCTCCGCTTGGCGCGGCACGGATTTGGTACCTATCAAAGTCAACGTATGCTATCCCGAAAACCGCGTCACGCATTTTAGGCCATTTTTGGACTTTTTCCGCATCAGCATACTGAACACCGTTCTTTGCCTAATGGCAATTATATATGGTTGGCCTTCAATTCTAATGCACAAACTATTTAGGAAGAAAAGCGCATGAACAAGTTTTTCCTTTCCATATACGACCGCCTGTCAAAAAACAAGCCACTGTCAATCGCCTTGCTGCTGGTGATCACGGCTTTATGTGTGTTTTCAGCACTACGGTTGGACTACAAGGAGAACATTGCTGACTTCCTGCCCACCGACCCTGAAAAAGAGCGTTACACCTCGGTTTACAACGACTTGAGCGATCAAGGACAAATCACGGTCATCTTCGCTGCCGATTCCACCAAAGTCATGGGAGACGAAGCCTTGGATGCCATAATGGATGCCATGGATGCCTTCGAGTCAAATTGGAGAACTACAGATACTGCATTATTGGTCAGCAACTTACAGTGTAAGGTCGACGGTGGTCTAGTATTTGATGCCATCGATTTCATCCGAGAGAACCCGCCGCTATTTCTTACTAAAGCCGACTACCGCCGCATGGATTCTCTGTTGGCCGAACCGGATTATGTGGCCACCTGCATGGGCAACATCAAGAGGATGCTGGCTATGCCTACAATCAGTTTTGTAGTTGACGGCGTGAAATCCGACCCGCTCAACCTGTATTCACCCGCCTTGCAACGCCTCAACGCGCTCAATCCGACACAAAACTACCGCGTGGAGGACGAATACCTTTTCAACGAGCGTGGCGACATGGGTTTTGCCTTTTTTTCCTCGCCGTTTGCGGGTAGCGATACCCATGGCAACGCACAAATTATGGCTTTGATTAATAAGGTGATTGAGCAAACCGAGGCAAACGCTCCCGATGTGCATATCTCCGCCGTGGGTGCGCCCACCATCGCCGTCACCAACGCCCAACAAACAAAAAAAGACAGTTTCCTTTCCATCGGGTTGGCTCTAGTGTTGATTTTCGGAATTTTGATGTTCACGATGGCGCGCAAGCGCAACCTGATTTGGTTGGGCAACTCCGTTCTCTTCGGTTGGATTTTCGCTTTGGCGGTTATCGCCCTGTTCAAGTCGAGCATTTCCATCATAGTGGTCGGTATCGGCTCGGTCATCGTGGGCATCGCGGTCAATTATCCGCTTCATTTCCTCGACCACATCAAGCAGCAGCCTGACAAACGCGAGGCCCTGAAAGATGTCATCCAACCTTTGGTCATCGGCAACATCACCACGGTGGCAGCCTTCGCCTGCCTCATTTTCGTGAAAGCCGAGGCCATGCGTGATTTGGGCCTTTTTGGTGCCCTGATGCTGGTCGGCACCATCCTCTTCGTGATGGTTTTCCTGCCTTTGTTTGCTGTTGCGCCCAAGAAAACCAAGAAACTCTTCGTTGACGATGGCAAGGCACCGTCAGAAACATGGCGCAAAGTCACATTGTACGCCTTTTGGCCTTTGGTCATCATCACAATTGCACTCGGTTATTTCAGCCGCGAAACCGCCTTCGATGCCGACCTCCACAACATAAATTACATGACGGTACAGCAACAAAAAGACTTGGCTATTTTAAGCGAGTCGTTACAAAAGGAAGGCGAGACGGATTTGATATATGTGGTTTCAGAAGCCATTGATTTACAAGATGCCATCAAACAAAACGAAGCCTTGATGGCCAAGTTGAGAACCTTGATGCCTGACACGGAATACAGCATTTCGGGCTTGGATGGCTTGTTGCCTTCTTTACAAAGACAGGAAAAGTCGCTCGAGATGTGGCATGATTTCTGGCAACGACACTCTGATATTGTTGAACAAGTGAAGACCGAATCCACAAAAGTCGGCTTTACCGAAAACGCCTTTGCGCCTTTCATCAATCGACTCACAAGCGAATACAAACCTTTGAGTGAGAGCGAAATGGAGCCTTTGCGGACGTTGTGCCAGACTTATACTTTACAGCATGATAGCATTGCTCGAGTGGTCAATTTTGTGCGGGTGCCGGTGGCAGTCTCTGAACCGCTGAAACAACAGTTGCGACAGACTATGCCTAATACGGGTTTTGCATTCAGTATCAGCGATGTAGGCAACAATTTGGTTTCGGCATTGTCCGATGATTTCGACTATATCCTTTATGTGTGCAGCATCGTTGTATTCTTTTTCCTTTGCCTCTCGTTCGGGCGACTGGAACTCTCCATCATGGCTTTCTTGCCGCTGACAGTGGGCTGGATATGGATTTTGGGGGTTATGCACTTGGGCGACATCAAGTTCAACATCGTGAACATCATTTTGGCCACGTTCATTTTTGGTCAAGGCGACGACTACACCATTTTCATCACGGAAGGCTTGCTCTACGAGTACGCCTACGGCAAGAAGATGCTGAAAAACTATCGCAACAGTGTGATTTTGAGTGGAATATTGATGTTCATCGGCATAGGGACGCTAATTTTTGCCAAGCATCCCGCCATGCGTTCCCTGGCAGAGGTGGCCATTATCGGGATGGCCGTCGTGGTTTTCATGGCCTGCTACCTGCATCATGTTATCTTCGGCTGGCTGACCAAGAAAAAAGGCCAACTGCGCCAAGTGCCGCTGACGCTCAAACGAATGATTTACACCTTCCTGACTTTCTTGGTGTTTTTCATCGCCGCTTTCGTCATCGTCACACCTTTGACGTTAATTTACATGCTTTTAGGTCCGAATACGGAGAAAAAACGCTACCGCTACCACCAGATGATTGCATGGGTGATGCGCACGGCCTTGAAAATATTGCCCGGCGTAAAGTTCCACCTGAACAACAAGGTCGGAGAAACTTTTGAGAAGCCTGCTGTCATCATTGCCAACCACCAGTCGCATCTCGATTTGCTTTGTACGATGATGCTCAATCCCAAGGTGGTGTTGCTCACGACAGATTGGGTGTGGAAAAACCCAGTATATGGAGTAATTATCAGATTTGCAGAGTTTTATCCCGTTTCCGATGGCTATGATAAGAATGTGGAACGCCTGAAAAACTTGGTGAAGCGCGGCTATTCCGTAGTCGTTTATCCAGAGGGCACACGCTCCGAAACGGGCGAGATACTCCGTTTCCACAAGGGCGCGTTCCAGTTGGCACAGGCGCTGAATGTGGATATTTTGCCCGTGTTCGTCCATGGCGCGAACCATGTGATGCCAAAGAAGGATTTTGTGCTGCGCGAAGGTCAAATCTATGTGGAAATAGGGAAAAGGATGTCCGCCGAAGAGGTAAAATCCAGAGAGGCGCGCGCTTTGGCTTCGCGGTTCCGCCAACATTATATCGAGCATTTCGAAGAGATTCGTCGCCAGCGCGAAGACACGGAATATGTGCTGCCTTTTGTACGCTACAAATACGTTTACAAAGGGAACGAGACGGAGCGCGAATGTCGCCGCAACCTGAAACGCATCCGTGCCCATGCCGCCGAAATAGATGCTTTGAGTTTTGGAAGCATTTTGCTGAAAAATAGCGGATTGGGAGAATTGGCTTGGACCATTGCTTTGGTGCATCGTGATACCCAAGTCTATGCCGTGGAAGCCGACATGGACAAGCATCTCATCGCTTTGCATACCAGTTACATCCCCGAAAACCTACATTTCTTGCGCGATGGGGAAATGGAGCCACAATTTGAATATAGTATTGACTGCCAAGAATTTTTGAAATGAAGACTTGCTTAATCATCGGGGGCGGCATTGGCGGACTGGTTTCTGGGGCATTGTTGGCCAAGGAAGGCTACAAAGTGACCGTATTGGAGAAAAACGCTATCATCGGGGGTGGTTTGCAGACCTTCAAACGGCACGGAGTAAGTTTTCCCACGGGGATGCACATTTTTGGTGGTTTCCAAGAAGGGGGCAACCTGCGCAAAATATTTGAATATTTGGGCGTTATGGACGAGATTTCGCTCCGTGCAACGGATGAAAAGGCTTCCGATGTGGTCATGGTGATGAACGATGGCGCAACCTATCAGCTACCTCGGGGCAAAGAGTCGTACATCACCTATCTTGCAGAACAATTTCCTGCTGAAAAAGAGCATATTAAGGATTATATTAACCGCCTTTTTGAACTTTCTGGAGAAGAAAATTTATTCTATCTACGCGAGACTTCAGCAGACCATCTTTCGCACAGCGATGATTTTTTGGGTGCGGTCAATCGGTTGAGGGACAGATACATCACAGATCCGAAATTGAAAGCTTTGTTAGGGTATCTTAATCCATTGTTTGGTGGCAACCCACAGACCACGCCAGCCTATATTTATGCCTTGCTCAATACGCTGCATATCAATGGAACTTATCAATTTGTTGGTGAGAGTTTGCAGTTGGCAGAAGCCTTGGCTAAAGTGATAGAGAATGCTGGTGGTCAGGTGATTGCGAATGAAGAAGTAACAAGAATCGAAGTAGAAAATCGCCAAGTGACAAGCGTGCTTACTTCAAAAGGCCATCGCTATCAAGCCGAAAGTTACATTTCTGACGTGCATCCCGACGTGTTGCTGCGCATCATTGACCCTCAAGCGTTTACAACGGCTTTCAAAACCCGGGTCCAGTCGGTGCCAGAGACGACATCGAGTTTCAAGGTCTTCATCAAGTTCAAAGAGGAGGCCTTTACTTATCAAAACCACTCTCATTTCTGTCTTTCAGATACCAATGACTGGCCATAGAATTTGATGTTTGTGACACCGCCTGTTGCTCATCAAGGCGAGTTTGCCGAAACGATGGTCATCATTTCTCCTATGGAATTTAACGTAGTAAAACAATGGGAAAACACCTGCACAGGACATCGCGGCGAAGCGTACGAGCTGTGGAAACAAAAAGCAATAAACAAGGTGTTTGATTTCATGGAACGCCTTTATCCCGACTTTCGTGAAAAAATCGAGTTTTCTTTTGCCTCCTCTCCCCTCACCATCCGAGACTATTACGGTAACAAGGAAGGCTCCAACTACGGTTTCCAGAAGAACAGCAACAACCTAATGCTTTCGCAAATGTCTGTTTCAACGAAAGTTAAGAATCTTTTCCTGACGGGGCAAAATGTCAATATCCACGGTTTGTGTGGGGTTTCGCTGACCGCTATCGAGACCGCTGAAGCGCTAGTCGGACAAAATTCTATTGTCCGTAAAATCAACAAATTTTGGTTGAATCATTCATAATTTGTACTTTTGCAAATTCAATGATTTAGATATGGACACGATAAAACTGAAACTGATATATCCCAAGTGGAATAAACTGCCGGGTCAGACGACCTTTAACCTGCCTCCCCATGGCCCCGTGGCGTTTGCGGCTACCTTGCCTGAATATGTAGATATTTCGTTTACCGACGAGAATGTAGAGCCTATCGATTTCGATGAGGAATGTGACCTCGTTGCCCTTTCGATGATGCTCACCACACAGGTGAAACGCGGTTGGGCCATCGCTGAAGAATACCACAAACGCGGCAAGACCGTGCTGGCAGGTGGTATTTCTTCCATGCTCCACGCCGAAGAGATGGTCAACCATGTCGACAGCGTCTTCTTGGGCGAGTCGGAGGGACGATCCGAGCAGGTCATTCAAGATTGGAAAAATGGCTGTCTGAAGAAGATATACAATTACATGGGCAACCAGCCCGACATCGCCTCGGTGGGTCCCTGTCGCCGCGACCTTTACAAACGCGAGCTGTATAACCACAAGGGCGTGCAGATGGTCGACCTGTTCAATGCTTCACGCGGTTGCCGTTTCAGCTGCTACCCTTGTGCCGTGTCGTATCTCGGAGGTCGAAAATTCCGTCCGCGTCCCGTTGACAAGGTGGTGGAGGACATGGCCGGCATCGAGAACAACCGTGTGTTCATCGTCGACAATTCGTTGGCGCAAGACAAGCAATGGGAGATGGACCTGTTTCGCGCCATTGCGCCCTTGAAGAAGAAATGGATCAGCCACACCATTGAGGACGACCCCGAGGTGCTTGACTTGGCCGCCAAAGCGGGTGCTTGGTATGTGTATCAGGCCGTTTACGACACTTCTGACTATATCAAGGAGCGTGTAAAACGTTATCATGATTATGGTATTGGCGTGGAGGGCACCATACTCTTTGGCCTCGATAACCAAACCGAAGACGACATCAAGAAGTTGATTGATTTCTTGGGCGAAATCGATCTTGACTTGGCCGAATTC
>JAEEGK010015981.1_pt1 | contig 16554 bp, 8 predicted proteins | sample 8958771 | NCBI WGS metagenome assembly JAEEGK01 (sample SAMN16246547, study PRJNA631951) | gut metagenome | biome: gut microbiome; feature: rumen; material: SC-attached | host: Bos | place: Iran: Karaj | collected 2018-10 | reverse complement strand
TGTCGATGGTGCCGCCATAGGGGTTGGGCATCCAGGAACCGCTGAGCTTGACGATGGTGGCATAGTCGGCCTTCAGGCGGAAGGTGACGCTGTCGTTCTGGATTTCCGGGGAAATCACGGGACGCTGGCGGCCTCCGAAGTTGAAGTTCGCCAACTCCTGGGCATGCAGGAAAGTCATGGCCAGGGAAAGGGCAAGGATGGAAAGGATTCGTTTCATATGATTTAGGGTTTAAAAGTTCATTTGAATGATTTGCCGGCTTTTTCCAGCGCCTTGGGCAGGCAAACCTGCCAGAAATTCCAGTCATGGAACCCGTCACGAGCGACGTAATCCACGTGCAGTCCCTGGCCGTCCATGTAATCGGCCAGATCCTTGGCGGCGGCGTTGTCCACGACCACGTCCTGGTTTCCCACCTCGACGGTGAAACCGGGGAAAACGCGCTTGTCGGCCTGGGCGTCGACCAGAGCCTTCATCTCGCCCATCACCGCCGGACTCATCGCATAGGCGTACAAAAACTTGCCGGGATGGCTCAGGGCATGGTAAAGGGTGCCGTAACCGCCCATGGACAGACCTGCGACGGCCCGCTTCCCGTTGCAATGGAAGTCCTTCTCCACCTCCGGAATCAGTTCCTGATGGAAATAGCTCTCCCAGGTGCCGGAATAGAAGGAGGTCAGGCCGTCAGGCATCACGATGACCATCGGCGTACCGCCCTTGGCCACGTATTCCTTGGCGATCGACCGGGCATTTCCCTTGTCCAGCCAGGAATTGTTGTCGTCCCCGAGGCCATGCAGCAGATAGAGGAAGGGGTACTCTTTCGAGGAATCGTATCCGTTGGGAAGCCAGACGGTATACGCCATCTTCCGCTTCATCCAGGTGCTGGTCAGGCTCTGGTCCCGGTACAGCCGGTCTTCCGCATTCAGGATGTCCAGCAGGTTCTGCCTGGCGTCCTGACCGTCCGTCGCGGCCTTCTCCCCGCAGGAAACGAGGAGAAGCGCCGCGAAGACGACCAAAGAGAGGCGATACCGCATTTTACTGGACCTTTACGAGGACGGAGAAACCGGTGGACACCGCGAAGGAATACATTCCTTCGCCGATGGGCGTCACGTTCACCACGTCACCGACCGCGAGGTCGGTCTGCACGCCGCCCGAGACGTAGTGGGAACCGCCGGCGATCCCCCAGTCGGGGAAGCTCCAGCCGTTGCTCACGACCCAGCCGTCGGGATTGTTCTCCGCATACTCGATGCAGGTGTAGGAACCGGCGAAACCGGAGGCGTCGCCAGGCGCATACAGTTCGAAGTAGGCGCTGTCGCCGGACTCCTCGTCCACGACGTTCACCACGAACTTGTTGGTGCCGGCCTCGGTGGAGGAAGCCTCCACGGAAGCCTGTCCGGGGACCACGATGGCCTCGCCGGGAACACCGCCCACGATGACCTCGACACCATCGATGGAGATGGCGTACGCCGTGGCGCTAAGGGCGGCCACGCTGACGACCTGGCCGGGCTGGATGTCCACATGGGCACCGTCCTTCATGTAGTAGGAACCGCCGGCGATGCCCCAGTCAGGGAAGCTCCACCCGTTGCTGACAACCCAGCCGTCGGGATCGTTCTCCGCATACTCGATGCAGGTATAGGAGCCGGCGAGACCGGTCGTGCCGGGGGCGGCATAGAACTCGAAGTAGGCGGCGACGGCGTCATCGGCATCCAGGATGGTGACGACATGCTTGACCGTGCCGGCATCGGTGGTGCTCACTTCCTCCATGAGGGTATTCTCGACGACGATGTCACCCTCCACGGGGTCCGGATAGAAATCCAGGTTGCCGCTCCAGGAAAGGGTGTAGGGGTCGCCGTTTTCCAGGAAGAGGACGGCGGAGATGTCATAGTGGTTCTTGATCTCGTCAATGGGAGTATGCGCGACCACGACCTTGCCGGAACGGACGCGGGTCCCGTTGACCGTGGTCTTGCCCAGGATGAAGTTGCCCTTGCGGGCCACCACTTCCTCCGCCTCGATGTACGTGTTGGCGGGCAGATAGTACTTCTCGCCGGCCAGAACCAGGTGGACGGCATTGCCGCCTTCCTGGAGGTCCAGGGAGAACAGATGGTACGCGTCCTGCTTTTCAGCCGTGGCGGTCACCTGGGTGGCGTTCACCTGGGTGGGAGCGGGGAATTTCCCCTCCAGCGGGTCCAGCACCGACTTATAGCAGGAAGTCAGACCCAGGACCATGCATCCGATCAGTATAATGCTCTTTTTCATAAGGCTCATGTATTAGACGATTAATAACCCGGGTTCTGCCTGATTTCCGAATTCAGACGGATTTCCGTGGCGGGATAAGGAAGATGCTCATGCTTGCCGGCCTTGAAACCGAACGCGGGGTTGCCGCAGCTCACCCAGGTCACCTGACCGTTCACTTCCAGCTGAGGATACTTGTCTCCGTTCTTGGCCATCTTGGCGCCCTCGCCCCAGCGGAGGAGGTCCTGGAAACGGGTGCCCTCACCGAAGAGTTCGATGCGCTTCTCCCGCTTGATGTCGTCGATGGTCGCCGTTCCCACGGTCGGAGCCTGCGCACGGCGGCGGATCATGTTCAGATATTCCGTCGCCTTGGCGGTATTGCCCGCCAGCAGATGGGCCTCGGCACCGCAGAGGAGAACCTCGGCATAACGCATCCAGATGGTGTTGTTGGCATAGACGAAGTCATTGCCCATTCCGCGCTCCTCGGCCAGGATGCGGAGTTTCCACATGAAGTAGCCTTCGCCGATGACCGGAGCCTTGAGGGTGATGCCCAGTTCGCTGCCGATCTGGTCCAGAGTCTTCAGGGAATTGTTCAGCCGGTAACCGTTGGCGCCTTCGACGGCCACGAAATCATTGTACAGGCTGGACGTGGGGACACGGAAACCCCAGCCGGTGTTCATGATCGGCGTGTCGGCCGGCCAGTTCATCTTGTCCATGCGCCAGTTGGTCATCAGGGCGTACATGGAGAAGTTCTGGAAGGAATCGTTGTCGTCATGCACGCGGTTGCTCTCGAAAAGGGACTCGGGATTGTGCTTGTGGGAGCTGCGGAAAATGACGCCGTAGTCGTCCATCAGGCGGTATTTGCCGGAATTCACGACCGCGTCGAACTGGGCGGCGGCCTCGGCGTTCTTGCCCTGCCAGAGATACACCTTGCCCAGGAGGGCCTGCGCGAACTGCTTGGTCACGTGCCAGGTGAGGTTGTCATCGGCATTGGTTTTCTCCTGCAGGAAACCGGAATTGATGGCCTCGGTGAGGTCGGTCTCCATCAGGCTCCACAGCTCTTCGTCGGAACCGTTGGGAACATTGTACTCGGACGGAGCCAGTTCGTGGTCCACGAGCGGCGGGTTGCCCCACATCGTCTTGAGGTCGAAGTAGGCGAAAGCGCGGAACACCTTGGCCTCGGCGATGGCGGACTTGGCGACGTTCCCAAGTTCCGGATCCACGTGGCCCAGGATGACGTTCGCCTTGTAGATCAGCGTGTAGAAGGTGGTGAACATATTCTGCACATAGTCCTGCTCGGCGTCGAAGGTGAACTCGTTCAGGTGCTCCAGGTCGGTGTTGTCACCCCGCATGGAACCGCCGGCCCAGAAGTCGTCGGTGAACATGGCCTTGCACAGTTTCACATTGTATTCCCAGCCGCGGACCTCCAGGTACATGGCCATTTCGGCCGACCGGATCTGGTCATCGGTCTGATAGTAGGTGTTATAGTCCAGCACACCGTGCTGAGGGATGTCCAGTTTGTCGGAACAGGCGGCAAAGGTGCAGACGGCGGCGACGGTCAAAAGGATATTGCGTGTTTTCATAAGGCTGTCGGATTTAGAAAGTGATGTTTACACCGAAGACCACCTTCTTGGCGGTAGGATAGCTGCCCTTGTCGACACCCAGGCTGCTGCCCGTGCCGGTGACCTCGGGATCGAAGCCCGGATACTTGGAGAAGGTGAACCAGTCGTCGAGGGAACCGTAGATGCGGAGGTTGTCCACATGGAACTTGCGGGTGAGCGCCTGCGGGAAGGTGTAGCCCAGCTGGATCTGCTTGATCTTGGCGTAGGAGCCGTCGAAGACCACGGCGTCAGAGGTGAGGAACTGCTGCCAGTTGCTGGCGTTCGCGGCCGGCATGGTGCCGTTGGTATGGGACGGAGTCCAGCGGTCCTTCGTAAGGAAGCTCAGGCGGTTGGACGGATAGTCGACCACCGTGAGGCAGTTGTAGATCTTGCTGCCGGCGGCACCGGTGAGGAAGACGATCGCGTCGAGCCCCTTCCAGCCGGCGGTGAGCGTGAGACCGTAGTTCAGCTTCGGAAGGCCGGAACCCAGATCGATCTTGTCGGACTGGGTGGCGCCTTCCACGCCGTCGTAGTCCGCGAACATGGCATCGCCCGTCGCCGGGTCGATTCCGGTGAAGTGGTAGCCGTAGAAATGCCAGGCGGGATAGCCCTTCTCAAACCGGGTGATGGTGCCGTAGTTACGGACACCGGTACCGTCGATACCGTCGGAAAGGGTTTCGTGGAGGTAGGTCACTTCATTCTTCAGGGTCGAGAGATTGCCGCCGATGCTGTAGTTGAAGTCACCGATCTGGTCACGCCACTTGAGTTCGAATTCAAGACCGGTATTGCGCACGTTGCCGGCGTTGACCGGAGAGGCGGCGACACCGACCACGGTGGACGGGGTGATGCCGGTCACGATCAGGTCCTTGGTCATTTTGTTGAACCAGTCCGCGCTGAAGGTGAGGCGGTCGCGCAGGAAGCGCAGGTCGACACCGAAGTTCAGCTGTTCGGAAGTCTCCCACTTAAGCTCGTCGTTACCGGAGGAAGAAGGAGCGTAGCCCAGGATGTATTCGAGGCCGTTGCCGGTCGGATACTTGCCGGTGGACGCGATCACGTTGGCGTAACGGTAACCGCCCAGGCCGGCGAGGGAGCCGTTCTGGCCCCAGCTGGCGCGGAACTTACCGAAATTCACCACGTTCTTGAGGGAAGCGAAGAAGGGCTCCTCGGAGAAGGTCCAACCGGCGGAGACGGACGGGAAGTAGCCCCAGCGCATCGGTCTAGGAAGGACGGAAAGGTCGGCCGCATCCGCGCGGAAGGAAGCCTGCAGGTTGTACTTGCCCGCATAGGACCAGCCGACACGGCCGAAGTAGGAGAGTTTTCGGCCGAAGTTCGGCTCGGCGCCGGAGACCGAAGGAACGGCGTTGGCGGAATGATAGGCGAAGTAGTAGAACAACGGATTGTCCTGGGTCACGCCGAGGTCGTCGTCGCTGCCGCGGTAGCTGCCGCTCAGCGAGAAGCTGCGGTTGTTGGAATAGGAGGTACCGGCCATGACGGTGACATTGTGCCGGCCGAAGTTCTGGAACCAGTTGGCGAAGTTCTCCCACTGATAGTACATGCTGTTGCTGTCGGAACCGGACAGGCCGATGTAGTTCTGGTAGGCGTTCTGGTTGATGTAGTATTTCAGGCTGTAACCGTAGTTGTCACCGGCGGAAAGGCGGTAGCCGATACGGGACGTGATGGTAAGGTTCTTCCAGGGCATGAAGTTCACGGCCGTGGAACCGTTGATGTTGAAGCCGTTGGATGCGGAATAGCTGCGGTCGCGCATCACGTGGGGGTTGACGTTCTCGGACGGGTTGAACCAGGAGATGCCGTAGTAATCGCCGTTCTCGTCCTTCATCAGGGTACGGCCGGCGTCCAGCATGGCCTGCATATGGGCGGGAAGGTTGTCGGCCGAATAGCTGGGGGCGGTCAGCGGGTCCAGCTGCAGGGCGGCCAACACGGCGGAGCCGTAGTCGCTGCCTTCGGAGACGGAACGGGCCTGGTAGTATTCGACCTGGTTGTTGGTCTGGATCTCCAGCCACGGCTTGAACTTCCAGCTGCCGTTCACCATGAAGGTGAGACGCTTGTACACGTCGGCGTCGCCCTTGAACATGCCGTTGTTGTCCAGATAGCTGGCGGAGATGTAGAGATTGCCACGGTCGGCACCGGCGCTGAACGACAGGTTGTGGTGCTGCATGAGGGAATTCTCATAGGAGTAGTCCAGCCAGTCGGTGTTGGTCTTGAAATCCCAGTGCTCGTAGAGGTCGGACAGCTGGAAGCGTCCGTTCTCCATATAGAACTGGAAGTATTCCTCCGCGTTCATCACCTGAGGGATGTGGTTCAGGCTCTGGGAAGTCAGCTGATAGGAATAGCTGATCTTGCCGTCACCCTGGCCGCGGCGGGTGGTGATCATGATGACGCCGTTACCGGCCTCGGCGCCGTAGATGGCGGCCGAAGCGCCGTCCTTCAGGACCTCCATGGACTCGATGTCGTTGGGGTCGATGCCGGCGATGGAATTGGTGCGGCGGCCGTCCACGACATACAGCGGGTTGGAAGAGCCGTTGGAGGAGATACCGCGCACCTGGATGCTCGGCGCGGCGCCCGGACGGGCGGAACTGGAGAAGACCTGCACACCGGCGGTCTTTCCCTGGAGGGCGCTCTCCGGCGAGGTGATGGTCCGGTTCTGGATGTCCTCGGACTTCACCTGCGAGATGGAGCCGGTCACGTCGGACTTCTTCTGGACACCGTAACCGACGACGACCGTCTCTTCGATCATCTGATTGTCAGGCATCATTTTGATTTCCAGAGTCATGTCCTGGTCGATGACCCTTTCTTCCTGGAGATAACCGATGGTGGAGAAAACCACCGTGGCCCCCTTGGGAACCACGAGACGGAACTGGCCGTCCAGATCGGTGGTGGTGCCGTTGGTGGTGCCTTTCTGCACCACGCCGGCCGCGATCATAGGCTCATCCTGTTCGTCGACAACCCGTCCCGTGACGGTGACGTTCTGGGCGAACGCCGCCACCGCGGTGGAGATGGACAATGCCAGGATTGCCAGAGACTTCATTGCTGAATTTCTCATAAGTGAATGGTTAATGGTTAGTTGATGGTTGATTCGATGTCAATGGCAAGCGTCTTCGGATAAGGGGCCCAGTCAGGCATCCCGTCGGCCTCCGGCTTGCCGGTTTTCGCGAACGAGGTCCAGAGGCGGCTCACGCGGTGGCCGAGCTCGACAGCGTCGTCTCCCCCGCCCGTGAACGTCCGGTGCAGGAGGACGTTGTCGAAGACAAAGGGAATCTCAATGCAATGAGTGCTGCCCAGGGCGCCGTCCAGCACGGGCGACTCCCACCTGAACTGATACATATACACGGGCGCGCAACCCGCGGACGCGCGATCCTGCGCCTGCTGGAGGGCCAGGGGCTTGAAGATCGGGTCTTCCTGGTCCCGGGTGAACTCGTGATAGACCGTGCCGATGATGACCGGGATGTCCTTGGACAGAGACAGCGCCTCGGCCGTACCGGGCTGGGCGGGAATGATTTCGCCGTCCACCACGGGCACCTGGCCGAACAGGATGGCGTCCAGCAGATTCGCCGGGAAAGCGCCGTCCTCCCGGGCCTCCTCTCCGACCTTCTTCATGGCCGCGTCATAAGCCGCGAGAAGCTTGTCGTAAGGGACGGAAGCGATATCTTCGATGCGGGAAGGGGTCAGGCCCAGGTTCGCAACCGTGGCCGCGCCGATCCGGCGGGAATACTTGGGAGAAAGGAGGTTGGTGATGGAACCGCTCTCGACGATGGCTTTGGAGAACAGGCCTTTCGCGGAAGGCATCGCCATCAGGGTGGACACCTTGCCACCGCCGCCGCTTTGGCCGAAGATGGTCACGTTCGCGGGATCGCCGCCGAAGTTCGCGATGTTGTCGCGGACCCATTCCAATGCCTTGACAATGTCCATCATCCCGAGGTTGCCGCTGTGCGCGTATTTGGCGCCGAAGGCGGACAGATCCAGGAAACCGAGCACATTGAGCCGATGGTTCAGGGAAACCACCACAACTCCGTGGTCACGGGCCAGGTTCGTGCCGTCATAGCAGATAAGCTCCTGCCCGGAGCCCTCGCGGAAACCGCCGCCATGAAGCCAGACCATCACGGGGCGCTTTCCGCTATCGTTGATTCCGTTTGTCCAGATGTTCACCCGGAGGCAGTCCTCATCGTGGAAACCGTCATCCCAGTGCATCGTGAAGGCCTGGTCGTCGGACCACCAGCCGGAACGGGCCGGAGCCGGAGCCGTGGGGCCGAAGGCCCGGCTGGGACGGACGTCCGTCCACGGGTCGGGATCGACGGCCGGGGCGAAACGCTCCGCCTTGGCGTAGGGAATGCCCTTGTAGATGAAAACACCGTCATCTATGTAACCGGCGACGGGGCCGGACACCGTCCGGACGGTCGTCAGTTTCGCGGAAGTCTCCAGGGCGCCGAGGCATTCGACACGCCTCCGGGACGGCTGTCCGCAGGAAACGGCCAGTGCCGCGACGAGCAAAAAAGCGAGGTAGGGTTTCAGTGTCATAACAAACGGTTTTCGTCCGATGCAAAGTTGCGAAACAACCCGCGCATTCTTTTTTTGTACTTTTCAATAGTTTTCGCATCCGTACGCCCCTCCCCCGCTTTTGTTCAATCTTCTTTCTATTTGTTCAAAAATCACTATCTTTACACAAACTAACCGGATTGAACCCTATGAAATACCCGTTTGCGACCTTTTTCACCCTCCTGGCCGTCCTTGCCGGCTGCGGACGCAGCACACCGCCGGTTTCCGCTCCCTCCGGGACCATCGTCGTGGCCGACCGCCTCTCCAACCAGCGGGTGAACGCCTTCGCCGAGGATGCGGACGGGCATATCTGGATCGCCACCTCCCGCGGGCTCAACCGGTTCAGCGTACACGAATACCACCAGTACTTCAGCGCGGACGACACGCTGGGCCTCCCCGACAACCAGGTGAATGATGTCTATCGCAGTTCGAGCGGAACCATCTGGGCCGCGACGAACGGAGGCGTCGCCCGTCTGACACCGGAAGGCCGGTTCCAGTGCGTGCCAGCTCCCGGGCGACCGAACGCCAACCGCATCTGGGAGACGCGGGACGGAAAACTGCTGATGAGCAATTCCGCCATCCTCTATCAATATGATACGGACGGAGACCGCTTCCGGCCGGTCATCCGCGACTTCAACGCCTTCGCCTACCCCTATTCAGTCCAGGACGGCAACCTCCTGTGGGTCCTTTCCGGGAACGGGAGCGTACTGAACTGCTACAATACCGACGATTTCTCCCTGGTCGCTTCCTACCCCATCTCCTACACGGCCTATCACCTTTGCGACGCGGGGAACGGGGAACTCTGGATGTCCGGCATGGGACGGATGAGCATCTTCGACACCCGTGCCCGTACCTGGAAAGAACTGCCCGACGCCATCCGGAACGAACCCCGGCTGATGCAAGGCGACGTGGACATCATCTACAACGTCGACGACCGGTCCATCCTGCTGAACGTCATCGGCAAGGGCATGTTCCACTATTACCGGACGACCGAGCGCGTCCTTTTCCAGGACGATGCCGGCTTCCCCTTCGAACTGCCCGACACCGACATCCGCACCATTTTCCGGGACAGCGGGCACAACCTGTGGTTCGGAACGACCGACCAGGGATACACCGTCTCATACCTATACAGGAACCAATTCAACAGCAACAAGTTCCTGACATCGGCCTTTGATCGGAAGACAGTCACTTCCCTGTGTCTGGACCAGGAGCAGCGGCTTTGGATCACAACCCTGCGTGACGACCTGTGGCTGTACGACCTGCGCAAGAAGGACCTGCGTAGCGTGAACGTAGATTCCCTGCTTCCGGATACCAATGTAGGCTACCACCGCTGCACGAAGGTATTCTGTGATTCCGCAGGTGACCTGTGGCTGTTTTTCCAGGAGAAATACTGGGTGGTACGGTGCCGTTACGATGGAAACCGGTTCCAAGTCCTGGACAACCTCTTCGTAGCGAATGCAAGCGCCATCGCCGAGGACAAACAGGGTCGCATCTGGCTGGGCGGCATGAGCAACAACCTGATTCGATACGACAAGTCGACTCGTCAGACGACCCCCGTCACACTCTGGAATGATGCCGAGACTCCCTATGTGACCGACCTGGAAATGACGGAAGAAAGCGGGCTCGTTGTCGCCGGTCTCAACCGGATGCTGGTCAGTGTCGACACCTTTACGGGCGAAGTGACCGAACTGCCCATGACCGAAGAGGAAAAGGCCGCCTGCGCCCGCCACTCCGCCCTTCGTGCCACCTGCCTCCTCAAGGACAGCGCCGGCGAGTTCTGGACCGGGACCACGGCGAACGGTCTGCTCAGACACTCTAAACGAGGCGACGTCACCACACCGGTGGCTGGAGTACCCTGCATGGACATCTGTTCCATCGAAGAGGACCGCCAGGGCAACATCTGGGTGTCCACGATGAACGGGCTCGGCAAGTTTGACCGCACGGTGGGCAGGTTCGTCAACTACTTCGAGGAAGACGGCATCGGCGGAGACCAGTTCTCCGAACGGGCTTCCTGCGTCCTGCCGGACGGCACGCTGGTGTTCGGCGGCACCCACGGCCTCACCTGGTTCAACCCGCTGGACGTACCGCAGATACGCTCGGTCCCGCTGGTGTTTGAGGATTTGAAGATACACAATGTCCTGGTGGAGCCCGGCAAGGGCGCCGCCATCGATCGGGAACTCCGGGACGAGCCGGACATCCTCATCCGAGACGACCAGAACGCCTTCAGCATCTCCTTCGCGGCGCTGGATTTCAGCGGCCTGGAGCGGACGCACTACTTCTATATGATGGAAGGCTTCGACCGTGGCTGGGTCGATGCAGGCAACGATCACGACGCCTATTATTCAAACCTGCCGGCTGGCCGTTATAAGTTCCGCGTCCGCATCACCAACAACAATCAGAGCATCGTTGAAACGGAGAAATCCTTGAACGTCAAGGTCTTGCCACCTTGGTACGGAACCTGGTGGGCCACCCTGCTGTTCATCCTGGCGGGAATCTTGTTCCTGGCGGCCATCTTGCTGCTGTTCCGCCGGATCAACCGCGTCCGGAAGGAAGCGGCCCGGCGTATCCACGAAGTGCGCCGCGAACGCGAGCGCGTAGAGAAGGAAAAGGAGCAGGAGAAGCGGCTGTCAAAGATCCAGATGAACTACTTCTCCAACGTGGCGCACGAGTTCCGCACCCCCCTCACGATGATCGCGGGACCGGTTTCACAGCTGGCGGAATCTGAAGGCGTGAAAGGCCAGGATCGCCAGCTCGTGGGCATTATCCAGCGCAATGCCACCTGGATGCTCTCGCTGGTAAACCAGCTCCTGGACTTCAACCGCATCGGCGACAAGAAACTCCAGCTGCGTGCCGCGCAGGGGGATATCGTCGCTCCGCTCAAGGGCATCGCGGACCTGTTCCGCTTCAACGCCGGCGCCAAGGGAATCGAACTCCAGACCCACGGATTGGAAGATTCCTTCCCGATGTGGGCCGATGTGGACAAGGTGCAGAAAATCGTCATGAATCTCCTGTCCAACGCGATGAAATTTACGCCCACCGGCGGACGCGTGACACTTTCCTTCGATGTCATTCCGCGCGAAGAAGCGGCGGGAACCTTCCCGCTCACGAAGGCCGACACGGACACCCAGTTCGCGCTCATCACAGTGGCGGACACGGGGCGCGGCATTCCCGAAGGCGAATTGGAGAAGATTTTCGAACGGTTCTACCAGGCTGGCAATCAGGGAGATACGCACGGATCCGGCATCGGTCTGTACTATGCGCGGGCACTTGCCGGAATGCATCACGGCTATATCAAGGCGGCGAACCGGGAAGAAGGCGGGGCCGTCTTCAGCCTCCTGCTCCCCGTCAGCGCCTCTTCCTACACCGAAGACGAACGGACGGAAATCAAGCCCGTTTACGACATCCCCGCCCCGGTCGCGGACGTGGCCGACCCGGCGGCGACGGACGAGGCCGACCGCAAGCGGATTGCCGTCGTGGACGACGACATCGACATCGCCAACTACGTGAAGGTGCTGCTGAGCCCGTACTACAACGTGTCCGTGTACTTCGACGGCGCTTCCGCCCTGAAGGGCATGGAGGATGAGATCCCCGACCTGGTGATTTCCGACGTCGTGATGCCCGGCATGAGCGGTTACGAACTGTGCAAGGCCGTCAAGGCGGACCTCCAGTTGAGCCACATCCCCGTGGTGCTGGTCACGGCGAAGGTCGCCGTGGAGAACCAGGTCCAGGGCCTGCGCGAAGGAGCCGACGCCTACGTCACCAAGCCCTTCCAGCCCGCCTACCTGCTGGCCCTCGTCAAGTCCCTGCTGGACAACCGCGAGAAGCTGCACAAGCAGCTGGGCTCCATCACGACGACGGAGGACATCGAGCCCGAAGCCCTCTCTCCGCGCGACGCCGCCTTCATGAAGGAGCTCTACGAGCTGATGGAAAAGGAACTGGCCAACATCGACCTGGACATCACCCGCATCACCGAGATGATGAAGATCTCCCGCACCAAGTTCTACTACAAGGTGAAGGGCCTCACCGGCGAGAATCCCAGCGTCTTCTTCAAGCGCTACAAGCTCAACCGTGCAGCCGACCTTCTCAAGGAGGGCAAGCACAACATGTCCGAAATCGCCTACATGACCGGCTTCAACACCCTCTCCCACTTCTCGACTTCCTTCAAGAAGCAGTTCGGTGTCCCGCCGTCGGAGTACGTGGGATAAGGACGGCTGATTCAGCGTTCCTCCAACGAAACCACCTTGCCGTCCTTCCAGACCAGGTCCACGGTCGTGCCCTTGCGGGTGCGGAGGCCCTTGACGGAGCCGGAGGGCCAGGCGGCCGGGAGCGCCGGGAGGGGCTGCAAGGTGCCGTCCGGGCCGCTGTAGAGGAGCATTTCCATGACGCCGGCGCAGCCGCCGAAGTTGCCGTCAATCTGGAAAGGAGAGTGGGCGTCGAAAAGATTCGGATAGGTTCCGCCGCCGCTTCGGTAGTCCTGGCCCCGGAAGTTGTCGGGACTCACATAGCGGAGGAGGCGCCGGTACATCTTGTAGGCGCTTTCGCCGTCACGGAGCCGGGCGTACAGGTTCACGCGCCAGCCACAACTCCAGCCGGTGGTTTCAAAGCCCTTGATTTCCAGCGTTTTCAAGGCAGCATCAGCTATCGGGCCGGTTACGTACTGGTGGCCGGGATAGGCACCGATGAGATGCGACTGATGCCGGTGCTGAGGCTCCCAGTCGGGCCAGTCGTAGTACCATTCCTGCAAGTTTCCGGCGGCGCCGACCTGGTAGGGGCGCAGGCGGGAGAGCGCATCGGTGGCCTCGGCGACGAAGTCGTCATCCACCGCGAGCTCGCGGGCGGCTGCAACGGCGTCCGTGAGGCACTCCCGGATGATGGCGAGGTCCGCCGTGGCTCCGTACAGCGTGGCGCCTCTGAAACCGTCCGGGGTGATGTAGATGTTTTCCGGCGAGGTTCCGGGCGAAGTGATCAACTCTCCGTTCTTTTCCACCAGCCAGTCCAGGCAGAACTCTGCGGCGCCCTTCAAAACCGGATAGTCATCCTGCAGGGCCGCCCGGTCGCGGGAATAGAGGTAGTGCTCCCACAGGTGGGTGGACAGCCAGGCGCCGCCCATCGTCCAGTTGGCCCAGGACGGGGCGCCCGTGCCGAGGCCAACGGGCGTGGCCATGGCCCAGATGTCGGAGTTGTGCCCGGCGTTCCAGCCGCGTGTCGTACCGTAGAGGCGACGGGAAACGGGCTCACCGTTTTTGCTCAGGTTATGGATGAAAGCGCGCAGGACGTTGTGCATGTCGCCCAGGCCTGCCGCCTCGGCGGGCCAGTAATTCTCCTCCAGGTTGATGTTGATCGTGTAATTGCAGCTCCACGGCGGGTCCATGCTCTCGTTCCATAGGCCCTGCAGGTTGGCCGGGACGCCTTCCGTCCGGGAAGAAGCGATCAGCAGGTACCGGCCGAACTGATAGTAGAGCGCTTCCAGTTCGGGATTCGCCTCGCCCAGGTCCGTGTAGCGCTTCAGCTGGACGTCGGTGGGCAGGACACGGACGGAGTCCGGCGTCGCGCCCAGGTCGATGGACACGCGGTCGAAATAGCCCTTGAAATCGGCCTCGTGGCGGGCTTGGAGTCGTGCTAGACCCGCCTCGCGGACGCGCTGCAAGTTTGCATCGGCCAGGGCCCGATACGGCTTTCCCTCCTTCACGGGATCCTTGTCGAACCCGTTGAAGCTCGTGGCATTGACGACATACAAAGTCGCTTCCCGGACACCGTCCAGCACCAGAGCGCCGTCGGCCGTAGAAACGTTTCCTCCGGAAACATCGGCAAATACTCGTGTGCGGAAATGGATGCCTCGCTCCGGGTCATACAGGTATCTCTCCGGACTGACTCCGCTGTTGTCGAAATAGCCCGGATAAGTGTGCCAGGCGGCATAGCCGTCCACCGTCAGGCCATCCTCGGAAACCGAGGCCTCGTGCGGCAGGGCCGTATCCAGGGAAACCCGTGCATTTACAGGCTTTTCCGAGACGATATGCACCACAATGACCGAGTCCGGTGCCGAAGCGAACACCTCGCTCCGGAACAGGGCGCCGTCACGCAGGTACGAAGTGGTGGCGACAGCCCGGGACAGGTCCAATGTGCGCTCGTAGGAAGACACCGCGCAGGTATCATAATCAATCCGAAGCGTGCCCAGCGGCATGTAGCTTTCGCTGAAATGCCCTTGCAGGCCTCTCTGGAGCCGTTCCGCGGCCGCATAATCCTCGTTGTCCAGGGCTTCGCGGACGGCTTTCAGGGCCTCCGTCCCGTCACCGGACAGACCCAGTTTGACCAGGTCCGGATGTTCCGTTCCCTGGTCCGGTTCGCCGGTCCACAAGGTGATATCGTTCAGGGACAGGTGTTCATGGACGGGATCTCCGTACACCATCGCGCCCAGGCGGCCATTTCCCACAGGCAGGGCTTCTTCAAAGAAGGACGCCGGACGGTTGTAGTGCAGGGTCAGTTCGCGCTGCGGGCCGGCCGTGCAGGCGGCCGTCAGCAGCAGGAGAGGAAGGAGGCGTTTCATCATTCAACGGGTTTGTTCTCCATCGGCCAGCCGGTGAGGGTGGAGACGACAGGAATGAGGGAATAGGCTTTTTTCAAGTGGCCGGTATAGTTCGGATGCCAGGAGGCGCCGAGGTCGGAATCGTTGTTGTGGACCTCGACGGGGAGGCCCGCGTAATAGACGTTCGGCAGGCCGCAGGTTTCTACGACGCGACGGATGTAGTCGTGATGGTCCAGGGAGTGCTTGGGCGCGACGCACAGGATGGGATGCGCCTCGCCATAATGGGCCTTGACGGCCTGCAGCAGCCGGTCATAACCGGCCTTGAACTCCGGGAATCCCGGCTGGCGGCCGGTGGAGAAATCATTGGTTCCCAGATAGATGACGGTGATGTCAGGCTTCCCGCCCTGAAACTCCCAGGCGGGTTCCTTCGCCAGGTCGAAGGTCTGGAGATACCGCTGCGGCATATGCCATCCGCGGCCGGCTTCGTTGTAATTCCGGTCGATGCCCTGGCCGGAGTGCGCGGTGCGGATGACATCGGCGCCGAAGTATCGGCCCAGGATGTCGGCATACGTTTTCGAGGGGTTCTCGTCCTCCGGACGGAACGGGTCCTCCCGGACACTGTTCTCGGAACCGTATCCGCAGGTGTAGGAGTCGCCGATGAACTCGATGACACGTTCGCGGAGACCGTCGGCCTGGAGGAATGATCCTTCGACCTCAAAGGCTCGGAAGGTGGCGCGCCCCTGCTCGGCCTCGGTCCTTTTCTGGATCACGACCCGATGCGTCTGCGGTTTGCGCTCCTTCTGCTGAAACAGCACGACGGTGGCGTCCCCGTCGATCACCACAATCTTGTCCGGCTCCGCGGACGGCTCCCGGTCGATCCAGACATTGAAATAATCCTTGCCGGTATCCCCGGCTTCCAGGGCCAGATAACCGCCGGTGAAGGCGATGCGTGCATACACGCCGCTCCAGTCGAAGGAGACGGCGCCGTCCCGGGCGACGAGGGTGCGTCCGACAAAGGTGATCCGGCTGTCGGAGGCCGGGACCTTCTCGCGGGCGGCGGCGGTGACAACCGCGACGGCGAGAAGCAGTGCGAAGAGAATCCGTTTCATATCCGAAAGATAGTTATTTTTCGCCCAGTGTTCAAATTTATGCGCACCTTGTTCAAATAACACCGGAACGTTGGCAATTCCGGTGTTTCTTTCGTAAGTTTACATCAGAAAAACCCATATTCGAACACGATGAAGAGAATCACCCTTCTGCTCGCCGTCTTCGCCGCCCTCGCGGCTTCGGCGCAGCCCAGACTGAACAAGAACAACATCGACGAAGTCCTCCGGGCGATGACCCTCGAGGAAAAGGCCACCCTGCTGGTCGGCACCGGCTGGGGAAGCATGGTAGGCGGCCTGACCGGCTCGGACGAAGTCCTCGTTTCCGGCGCCGCCGGCACCACGCGTGCCGTCCCGCGCCTCGGCATCCCGCAGACCGTCCTCTCCGACGGTCCCGCCGGCCTCCGCATCAACCCCACCCGTCCCGGCACGGACAAGACTTTCTACTGCACGGGCTTTCCGGTGGGCACTTCGCTGGCATCGACCTGGAACACCCCGCTGGTGGAGGAACTCACCACCGCGATGGGCGAGGAAGTGAAGGAATACGGCGCC
>JAEEGK010015979.1_pt1 | contig 16555 bp, 9 predicted proteins | sample 8958771 | NCBI WGS metagenome assembly JAEEGK01 (sample SAMN16246547, study PRJNA631951) | gut metagenome | biome: gut microbiome; feature: rumen; material: SC-attached | host: Bos | place: Iran: Karaj | collected 2018-10 | reverse complement strand
GCTTGCCGCCGTTGTCGAGGTCGATGAGGACGTAGTCGTCGCTGCCCATGCCGAGCTCCTTCATATAGCTGAGCTGGCGCAGGCCGTGACGGGTCTCAATGCGCTCCACGAAGTGCTTGTGCTCCTCGTCGTGCATGGCATAGATGATATCCACGCAGGCCTTGTCGAGGGCTAGGATGTCGGTAGATGAGAGTATGCCCACGTCCGGAGTCACGACCGCCTCTGCCTCAAGGCCTTCGCAGTCGCAGGACACCGACATGTTGCGCATCACGTTCACGTAGGTCACGTGCTCGCCGAAGTGGTCGATGGTGGCCTTGGTAGATTCGGTCATGCGCTCCATGAGTTCCTCCTCGGCTATGCTCCACTGCTCCTCGGAGCCCTCGGCGGTATGTATCCACGCCTTGCCGATGCGGCCATCCGCGCAGCCAATGCCTATATTCTTGTTGCTGCCGCCGAAGCCGCCCATGGTGTGGCCCTTGAAGTGAGTAAGGGCTACCATTGAATCGTAGTTCAGCAGGTTCTTGCCAACGGACATTTCTTTGAACCACTTGCCGCCGTTAACGGGCAGAAGGGCCGTGCCCTCAGCATCCATGATGTCCACGGGGCAGAAGGTCCAGCCGTTCACCTCCAGCGTCTCGCGATGCTGCTCGGTAGTGTAGCGGTCGCCTTCGTAGTAGGTGTTGGTCTCGATGATGCTGGCATCGGGCAAGTCCTTCTCTATCAGGGCTTTAACCCATTCTCGGGGGATGATGTTAGGGCCGTTTTGCTCACCCGTGTGGAGTTTGACGCCAATGCGGCCTTCGATCTTGCCGTTAACCTTTTCATAGGCCTGGATCAATCCCTCGGCGGACAGATTGCGGGTAAAATAGACCACGGCCTTGCCTTCGGTCTTCTTGCAGCAACCGGCAAGCGTGGCCAGCAATGCGGTAAGTATCAAGCTCATAATGGATAGGATGGGTTTCATGGGTGGAAAGGTGCTAGTATACTATTCTCCGTAGTTCACCACATTCCAGTTGCTTGGGATTCCGTTGGCATTTCTGGGCCATGACGTCATACCTGATGCCTTGTAGAATGTACGTGTATTGTTGTTGGGTAAACCTGACAGCCAATTGTAAGTACAGTTAGTCGCAGAAATATTTGTAGCAAGACAAGTAATGCTTAGAAGATTGCTGCAGTCCGAGAACATCTGTCGATAGCAACGCGCTTCTAGAGTGGTAGCACGTAAAATAGGTGCAGAGGTCAAATTACCACATTGCCTGAATAACTCACGGCAACAGTCGGTTGCCATCGTCGTAGCCCCGAGATTGATATTTGCAGTAGTCAGTCCATTGCAAAGCCTGAACATATTCCAATAGCAGCCAGGTGAAGCTGTTTCGGCTGGAAGGTCAGGAACAGACGTAAGGGACGAGCAGTTACGGAACATCTCCCGATAACACTCTGTTGATGTAAAGGATGGAAGTAAAAGAGGATCGGCCGAGTCAATGTCCACCCAATTCACTTCAGCCGGAGTGGTTACAGCGTCTACACAGGTGCCGTTGGAGAATGCGCTTCTGAAGGCGTATGAAGCGAACTGGGTTTGGTCGGCAAGAAGGCTTGTGATGTTACCGCCGATGTAACATACCTGGTCGGCGGTAAAGAGCTGTGTGGCGCCGATGCAGTCGCAGTCCTCCCTGTTGCCCTTGAAGTAAACCACATCATTTTTTGACAACGAAAGCGAACTGCCGTTATAATTGGTCCAGTCGTCCACGCCGAGATCGAAGCTTAAGTACTGAATGCTTCCGTCATCGTATTTGAAGGTAACGGACGTCGTGCCGTCTTCCTTGGCCCGTATGTGGAAAGGATTGCCAAGATCGATCGTAGTGCGGGAAATCGTGTAGTAATTGTTAACGGCCAAATCCTTGTCGTTTATGGCAAACTCCTTATGATCATTCTCCCCGTTCCCCCAGATGACAGACAATTCGGCATCGGTCAGTGATGAACTGCCACCGGGGAAAGCAACTACAAAATCCACACTGCTTCTGCCACTACCTAGAGCAGCTGCGTTTATCACGTTCTGCCATATCGGATTCGCTTCGTTGTTATTGAACACTTTGACCGTTACGGGTGTCGACACCAGAACTTCTGAACGTCTAAAAATGACGGTAAATTTCAGGAACGTTGACTGTTGGGAAAGGGTAAACGAAGTAGCCCCGAAAGTGGTACTGCATGTGAAATGACTGAACTTCTGTACAGCGTCGGCAAGGGTAGTAGCATACTCGTCCGAGGGATATGCTGTCTCGGTTAGTTTTCCCCCGCCGGTAGTATGAATTCTGTCGCCGGAACTTACCAGGGTTACATTTATCGGAGTGTCGGAAGCGGGATCAAACTCATCTACACCGACAAGGTCACCCTCAAAATACGCAGTAGTCGCGCCGGAACCGTAAATAAGCTTCAGGACTCCGAAAAGCAGCGTGTCGCCGGATACGGGATCCGTGGAGACGACGTAAAGGGAATCCGTGGCCTGGAAGACGTATTTGGTGTCGTTCTCGGCAGTCGTCGCCTTCGAGTCGTCGGAACTCGAAACCTGAACCTTGTAATGGATGGTCCTGAACCCAGTCTCCGAAGGATCATGCCCGGGCGAAGGCTCCCTTGTGCAGGAAAGCGCCAGGGTTGCCAACATCAGCAGTATGAAAACAAATCTCTTCATCTGTTTACAAATTACCTCCATTTATAGGATCGTTAATGCTTACGCCGCCTCCAGCAGCGTTGGTTTCCGTGCCGTTGCGTACGGCACGGACGTAATAATATGTTGCCCTGGAGCGATGGGTCCCCTGGGTAGAACCGATATAGAATGTGTCGGATGACAGGATTTGCGCAAGGCTCTCCGCAGCATTGGACGGATTCCCGTCCTGACCTCCTTCATTCCAGTTGGCGGTGTCCATCCACTGCCCGTTCCAGAATGCTCCAGCCTTCTCCAGGCGGAATAGCTGGGGGTAAGCAGGATCCGGCATGTAGTAATTCCCGCTCTGAAGCATGAAACCGGTGCCTGCCCCGCCCTTGAACAACTTATAGTTGGTTCCATTGGATTTGTCTGAACCCGTGCTTTTGGAAATATTAGGACGCAACCAATCTCTCTGCGGGTCGTCATTGGAATCGTCATGAGCCGGATAATATATATGGTAGACATACGGAACAGTAACTTTGTTATTATGGTCCGTGTCCGTTATGCCTATGCTTATGATGTTATCTTTACCAAGAGTCTGGTCATTGTCTCTTATCTTATTACCCTTGTCGTCCAATATAAAATCGCCCGTATCAGGATCCGTCTTATATACAATATAATAAGAGCAGTTGCTTAGATCAATGTTAGCCTCGATGAAGTCTCCGGAGGCCATATTCATTCCAGTCACCACATCCGGCTCCCAGGAAACAGTAATGTCGGAGGCCTTTTTGTATCCATCATCCCCGGTATGTCCTGGATTAGGCACGTAATTGATTCTGAGGACATCCATTTTGGCAATATTGGAGAGCGTATGCTTGCCATCCGCAGTAATCACATCAAGCTGGAAAGAGTATGTGCCGGTAGCCAGGGAGTTCAGACTGTACGCGAATTGCCAGGTGGTGTTCCAATACCTGGCATCCGAACAGGCGGCAAGGTTCAAGGTATGTGTCTCATTGTCCGGGTCCTTGATCATCAGTGTCCACCTTCTGATGTCGGAACTCGGAGAATGCACCGTAAGCAACACGGGATATGAAGGATTCTGCGCTCCGTTATACACACAAGGCAGGAGACGGACTGATGCGAACACCGGGGAAAGAATCCTGATAGGTGTCTCCAGCACCTTTCGGGTGCCGGCGTTATTAACGACTATCGCCCTGATACTCATATTCCCAAGAAGGGAAAGGTCGGAAGGAACTTTCCAGTTGACCGACTCGTCCTTGATAGCTACGCCACTAAGCTTGATGCCGCTCAAATCGATGCTCCTGGTCTCTTCGTTGCCGCTGGCGCTCACAAACACAAGGTACAGGTTAAGAGACCGTATTGCAGAGCCCAGGGAAGTGATATTCAACTTGATCTGGCAACTGTCTCCCATATGGAGTTTGTCTCCTCCGGGCACCGAGATGCTTCCCGTTATCTCTCCCGTGCAGTTCATATCCTTCACACAGCGGATGTCGCTTATGATGGTAGGTTCTTTCTCCCTGGAATTGTGCATGTGCATGATGCCGCTATCATAACCCCAGCCGATTTTATGATTCTCTCCCGGGGTTATCTTGCTCCCGCGTATTCCACGGGAATAAAATGTACGTGAGGGGTATTTCTTGCCGTCAGTCCAGTATCCGGAAGGCTGCAGGGAAGTCATAAGCAGCAGTTCCGTCATATTTGGCAGACGATATCCGACCGGGCAATAAGAATTATGTCCGGCAGCAGTTATCAGGTCGTTCAGTTCTTCCTGGGTCTTATTGGCAGGTACGGTAACTTCCGCCGACGGATCTTGCATGATCATTTCCATGTATACCCGGTTTCTCATCGAATACTCGTCCGCATAAGGAAGATCCAGCAAAGTGAATTCCCGGATGCAGCGCGGATCAAGACGGGAGAAACGCAGAGTGTAGGTCCCGTCGGCATTGGCATTGACCTTGCCACTGGCGTTGAAACCCATGGGAGACTCATAATACTGGTCCGGAATCACATCGAGATCGGCCCCGCTGATGTCTTTTACTGTGCCTCCTGAATCATAAGTGCCGATATTGCGAACACATCGCACGGAAGATACCTGATGCCTGTCGGCCTCAGTGAATTTTACAGAGGGATATGAAGTGAAAGCCCAGTTATATGAATTGTAATTGGATTTGGTAGCACCTTCTTCTGCGCGGATTACGCGTGGATTAGTAGTAATGCCGCCCGTCGAAGCAGTGGAAGAAACCACCCAGGATCTCCATTCACGGCCATCTCCGATGCTGTTCTTATTCTGTGGCTGATACAAACGGGCGGAAGGGCTGAGAGCCTCATTTCCAACCCACATGCCGACAAGCTGATTAACGGAAGCTATGTACCAGCGGACTTCCTCGGGATCAATCACACCGTCGCCGTCGTTATCCCTGTTGCGGGTCAGGCATGAATATGCGAGATATCGATAGTCGCTCTTTAGCTCCGGGTGATCGTTATCCACCTCATATTCCAGGAACGAATCCCATCTGGGAGAAGCGGATACCCCCCAGATCGCGGCGGAATTGTATCGTCCGTTATCTTCGCTCTCTGGTCTTGCCGATGTGGGAAGCCCCCTTCCACTCTTCCACCATGGCCAAATGGTCTGCGAATCGTCCTTTTGCTTACGGATGCGGTACTCCATCTCATCAACATGCTCAGTTCCCCAGAGAGTGCGCAGGTCCGGAGAATAAGTGTTGTAGAAAGACTGTATGGACCTCTGGATGATAGAATGGCTCGAGGTGATTACGTCGCTCTGGCGGTCTTCGCTGTAGACTGCCTCCGAAAGGATATGTAGTTCGCGCGGATCGGCATTGACGAACTTGCGCCAGAGGTCGGGATCGGCCGTTGCAGTTGCAGGATCGAGGGTCGGATCTTTCTCGTAGTAATACTCGTCGATGAAGGCGGTTACGCGGATGACATATTGAGTTTCGCCGTCAATTGTTTCTTCAAGGAAATCATTAGGATCCCCGGCAGCTTTTTTCCTGGTTTGGTCGAGTATGTAATTGTAGAGCTGATGGATGTCCATCAGTTGTAGAGAATCAAGCCCGGAATGATAATCCCAGGTCGGGAAATAATGCGGATTGTCAGGCGAATTGCCAGGATAAGGTGAACGGTTTTTCGAATATGTGGCCGGTGAACCCGAAGTCGCATTTCGGCCGAATTTTACCCAAAGGTAGTCCTTGCAATTGAATTCCCAGTCTCCTTCGCCTCCATTGGCATCCGGATCCCACTGGGCACCGCCTTCGTCGAAAGGAGTTTTTACGTACCAGGATACCTTCCTTCCTTCGAGTCCCGGAGTATACCTGAAGGTAAGGCAATGATACTCGTAATGGGCGTCGCAGTTAACCACCGCGTCGGTAGAAAGGAGCAGGGAACCTTCCTGACCAGGCTGGAGCTCGGTTTCGTCGTCCGTATCCGGAAGTCCGTCATCTCCAAGAACTTCCACATAGATGGACCTTGAATTGTTGATGGTGATAAAGTACGAATAGGACGTGCTGCGCTCCACGTCGTAATTGTCCCAATCACGCCCTTCCCCCGCGCTGCTGTTGGTAAAATCTCCCAGATGGACGGTATAAACGGCCTCCGTCGTAAGGGCGTGCGCCGCGTTGTTCCCGCCAGTAATAGACTCCACTCCAAGGGAGGTGAGCCCCAGCAACAGGTCGAACCTTACGTAAGTTCCTTTGGCGGGAGCGTAAATAAAGTTGGATTCTACCGCCGAAGGGTCTGTCTCTTTCTCTCTGAGGTAATAGCTGGGAGCAGGATTATCAGTTAGCCCCATAATGGACGTCTTGGGAGCCTGGCAGTTCTCCAGCATGTAGAATGAGAATACATCCCATTCCTTGCCGTCTACAGTTTCCTTGCCTTCAAAGAAGGCTTTTTCGGTATCGAAGAAATCGATATCATCAGGCTGCCCCGCCCCGGGAATCAGGTAGCATTCGGATGGAACATTATAGACCCACCACTTACGGGGATCGCACTTCTCGGGGTTGATGTAGGTGGAGTTGTAGGTGATGTAAAACTTAACCTTGGCATCCAGGGCCCTGAGCTGTAATTGATACTGGCCTCCGGGCTTGTTGTATACGGCTTCCCCCGCAGATATAGCGCCCCAGGTGAGGCTGCCGGTGCTTACGTCCGTCATCGTTCCAAGCATCATAAACAGGTCACCCCTGTTGAGGACTTCCTGCTCAAGGGTCACGCGAACGTCCGTGAGATCCTCGTAAGTATCGATTCCCGCAAGGACGTCTACCGGATCCTGATGATTGAGCGAAGTGATAGTGCTGGTTACATTTGCCAGCATCACCAGCGTACAGTCTTCTTTCGCCTGGGTAGCAATCTTGACAACGCCGCGGCTGTTGCCGGAGTTCTCGACATACCAGCCTTCATTGCTGTGGCTGTCGAGAGAATCCAGTGAAGTGAGGAGATGCTCGTAGGTGAAGTACCTGCCGTAGAACTTGTCTCCGTTGCCGTCGAAGATCATCACATACAGGTCGTGGATACGAGATTCGTCCTCCCTGGAAGATTCGGCCTTGGTCGCAATATCCACCTCGTTGCGATTGGGATAGCCGAAACCAAGGTTAAGGGTGACCGGAGAGCCTTCCGGCAAACGGGGTTCAAAGTTGGGTTCAGCCATCTCCCTCACACATGAAAGAGAAGTAAACAGGCAGAAAACTGCAATTATGCGCGCAAATATCTTCACGGTCTAATCAAACGTAACGTATGCTACTTTTTCGTACCAGTCCTGAACTTCGAAGTTGAACGAATAGTCATGCTCTTCAGTCCTCTTGGTAATTCGGGTCTGAATCTTGAGATGCTGGTTGCGAAGGATATATGGAATATCTTTCGAGCGGTTGTCGTGGATAGGCAGGTCCGTGAAAGAATATTCAGTGTAGGTGGCGGCGTTCCCGGAGTCGTAAACCATCGCTTTTTTGGTCACGCGGAAGCTGACATCGCAGAAATACCTGCTTCCAACAAGCCTTTCAGGGGCCACGCTGGGGAATACGGTTTTTATCGGCAGGGTGGACTTGTTGTCGGTAAACACCAAGGGATCGGAGCCGTTGATTGTCAAATCCCTGTCGCAGGTATGACCGGGCAGATAGTCCGGAGTCTGCTCGAAGAGATAACCGCTGGAAGTATTAAGATCCTTCAGCTTTACCGTGCAGTTATGAATATCGACGGAGCCGCCGGTCTCATTGATAAAGGTAAAACTGATTTTCGCCACGGGCCTAAGGAGATTGAGGTCTATCTGGCCGTTCCCCCATGAGTTTACTGTCAGGCTTCCCTTTGCGGTAAGCGGCATCGTAGCGCCGAAATCGGGTTCGCCGCTGGCCACCGAAAGGAGAAGCGAATCCAATGCACCAACGGTCTTCGCCGCTTTAAGCGCAGTAATAGTAGCTGCATCAAGACCGGCAGTATTCGCCACGGCAAACACTGTATACGATCCTCTGCCAGGCCCTGTGAAATAGATGGTGGATTTGCTTGAATCAGTCTGCGCAGTCTGGCATTGGGAAGTAAATACGGTCCCCAGGGTGCCCCAATAATCATCCGGCCAGGAGGCGACAAGGTCTCCAGCAGAATTGGCGATTCCTATTGCCAGGTCGGGTACGCCGGATCCATTCACAATGATGGCGCTGCCGTCGGCAATATCATCGCTTAGTGCACGGGTAGCTATCCTGCCGCTGGAGATAGAAACAGCAATCCTGCCCTGCTCGATCTGCATCGGTTCTTTGGTGTCGCAAGAACCGACCATGATGAGCATGACCGCCGCCAAAACGGCTGACAGATATGAGCTGAATCTATTCGTCATCTATCGTAAGTCCAGGGGTTTCTGCGAGGATCTCTTTCCACTCAGTTACCGCAACGTTGACAATAATACCTCCGCCCAGGCGGATATGGATCTCATAGTTGTACTTCCTGCCTGGAAGCCATTTGGTGATGAGTTCGTCCGAGTTCTTCACAGGAATCTCATCGAGGCGGATGGGGAACACGACATGATTGTGCTCCGTCACCAACGTATAGGGATCTTCCTGATCGTACTCATAGTCGAGCATCAACTGGGGGATGTAATCGCCGTAAGGAGCGAGCTCCTGCGGCACCATCAGGTCCCATTTGTCTGCCGGCATGGCAAACTCTTGTTTATTGCCAAGTACAGTCGTGTCTCTATGGCCCAGGACTGTGCTGCTCGTGTAGGAGAAGGTTCCCCAGTCGCTGGTTCCCATCGCAACAAGGCCGTTTCCGCTCTGCTCCACCATTCCGGTGGCGCGGATGCATATGTTGCGGAATCCGTAAGAGTTCACTTGGACATCAGTGGAAGGCGAGTCATTTATAATGGTAACCCGCACTGCGCTGAGCAAGTGGCTGAATGCCATGTGGACCGGACTTGTCGTCCCATCGTTCCGCTGGCTTCCCGCGGCCATCAGGTCATAGGGGGTTCCTGTCGCGTCGTAAGTAACGTTCGCCCTTATATGAGTAGAAGATGCGGGATTACAGTCAATTCCGGCCGAAGAGGCAGGGCCGGTGATTGCAAGGAAGTCGTACTGGCTGGCATTGCTGTCCCAGAAACGATGGGGGGAATAATCCCAAACGTCGTCTATGGGATCGGATGCGTTGGAGCCTAAACTCGTCAGGCTGACACTCTCGCCGTTGAAAACAGTATATCGTATTGCGGAGATTGTCTTGGATCCGTAGACAAAGAATTTGTCTGCATTTGCCGCGCCCACGTCCTCCGATGCCTGGTCAAAAAGGGCCTTAAGATCAGTGCCCGACTTTGTTGCGTCGTCGTTCAGCAGCAGCGATCCGGCTCCGAAGCGGATTTCTCCCTGCCTCGGTGCCGGATCGTAAGTCTTCACGCACCCTGCCAGGGTTGACAGGGCGAGCATGCAGACGGCTGCTAATATGAACGTTACGCGGTTAAGCACAAATGATTAGTTGAGGATGTAGTAGTAACCGTTGTCGGTAGCCCAAGGCTGCATTGTTGCGGTAAAGCTGATAGCCTCAGCATCGATGGTGATGATGTAGGTGTAGTGAACGCCTGCAGCCCATCCGGTGACATTGGTTCCGTCGTTATACTGATTTCCTGCGGTGCTGGTATCGTCATCGGTAGGATAGTCGGTCTTGTCGAACAGAATCAGATCGTAAGTCTTGTCAGCGAAAGTGTTGACCTGTTCTGTAGTACCTGTTCCGGTAGTAATGGTATAGGTAATCTTGAGCCTCTGTGCGTCGGCAGCGAATGTCTGAGGGATAACCACAAGATTATTGATGAGATACTGGTCGCCAACGGTGGAGACTGTATCAGTAGTGGCGAGAATATCTGTACCAACAATATTCTTCACACCATTAGCGCCAGTATATGCACCGGTGGTCAGATTGCTCCATGTGACAATAGCTGTATCAGTATCGGCAGTATAATCGGTAACGGAAAAAACGCCTGAATTCTTGATGTTCTCAAGCGAGACTGCTGTAACCTTCACAACACCGTCGTTGCCGATTCCTGCCCCCTTGCGGACCTTGAGGTCAAACAGGGCGCTGATGTGGCGGAAATTGAGCGCGACCTGCTCTCCGTAGTGGGCTTTCGTAACCTTTACTGAGTCGGCGACAAGAATGTCGTTGTTATTTCCAGCCCAAGTAAGGGTATTGGATGTGAAGGTTCCACTGCTCACGGTGTGAGTAGCGATCGAATCAGCGGGGCTGGCGCCCGCATCAAAGGAAAGACCATAGAAGGTGTAGTAGTCGTTGGTCCTGTCCCAGAAGCGGAGGGGGCTGTAGGTCCAATCGTTGCCGTCGAAACTAACTTCGGTGCCGTCGAACGGGGTCTGGAAACCGGAAGTGTAGGCGTAAACATAGAACTTGTCTCCGCTCGTGAAGGCACTAGAACCCACGGTGCGGGGGGCCTTTGTGAGATTGTTTGTCCAAGAACGGAAGGAGATAGACATGCCTTCACCTGCATTCTTGTTGGTGTCGTAGGTCTTGCTGCAAGACACGGCCGCGAGAGCGACTGCTACTACGAGGAAAATGTAACGTTTCATAAACATTTGGTTTAATGAGTTAATAAAAATATAAATAGTTAATAATTAGCTAATTATGGTTGTCGTTCCCGTTTCTTCACTCCACCCTCCGATGAGTGGTTTGAAGCCTCCCCCGCCTTCATCTATAGGCGGGTCGGTATCTTCGGGCGGGAAGTCGGCCACGTCTATCTCCAGCGGGATTACGCCGCCCGTGGGTAGGGCGCGGATCTGGTCGGTTACGTCTATTCGTATATTCTTGTATTTGCCTGTCTTGAAGGCCACGTTCAGCACGAACCAGTGCCTGCCCGAAGGGGCGGCCGCAACGCTCGAGGCGTCGTAGGGGTTGCAGCCGGGGATGCCGAAGGTGAGACATCTGGCTCCGAGCAGATCGGGATCGGCCACCGCATTCATGTACACGTCCATCGGCACGCTCACGGCGGTTGTCGAGGTCTCACCGGTGCACAGGTTCACGTCGTCCGCCACACCCGTCAGGGCCGCTCCGTTGCTGCCGGCAACGCGTTCAAGATTGTTCAGCAGTTTCACCTGGAACAGGTAGATGAAAGTCGCCGGCTGAAGATTACCCTTTATGCGCAGGATGTACTTTCCGTCTTCAAAGTCATAATCTTCGAGATTGTCGGTGATGTGATGGGCGGGGTCGAAAAGCCTGAACAGCTCGTCCGGCATCAGGGTTACGTTCTCGTTGATCTCTTCCGGATCCGCCTTGGTGGCAGCGGCTTTCTGGGCGGCTGTCTGCACTGGCAGGGATGCCTTCAGGCCGGAAGATATGACACGGGTGTAGGCGTGTACATCGGCCAGGTCATCTTCCGAGCGGAAGAGAAGCACCTCGGAATCGTTGTTATGGAAGAGCAGGTCGTGGATGCCCACGAAAACATCCGCCTGCCCCTCGAGTCCGTTGAAATTATAAACGTTGTGCGATTTGGGCTCGCCGGCATCGTCCAATGTGTATATGTGCATTCTCACGCCCTTGGGCTCGGTATAGCCGAGAGGGCCGTAAGTGGTTGTATTCCATGTATAATCCCACTGGGCCTGCCAGTTCACCTGCCAGAGGATGTCGGTGGTTATGGTGGTCTGCATGACGACCTTGGTAGCCGCTACCTTGCGCAGGTGCAGCATGGGTTCGATCGTGCATCCGCTCAGGACGAGCAGTGCAACGATAGTCGTTATGCAGTTTCTCAATTTCATCTCTTCTTTCTCATCAAAAGGTCGTAACCAATTGAAAAATACAGTCTTGTAGGTCCGAACCAGAGCAGGCGCTTGCTACGCTCCTTGAAGTCTTCCGGCTTGCCGAGGTAGTCGTAGTAGTACCAGCCAGTGGCCTCGTTGCCCCAAACGTAAGGGTCGTACCTCGACCAGAACACTCCCAGTGCCAGCCCGGTGTCGAAGAAGAAACGGCTGCTGCCGAAATATCTCTTGAAACCTACGCCGACCGAGCCTCCGAGTCCTTCTCCTATCCATCCTTTGTCGTCGAACCCTATTCCATATCGCACCGCATTCAGGCTTCCCAGGAGGTAGGGCCCTTTATATAGATGCACATTTTGCTTAAAATAACGCTTCACCCAAAGGGTGATATTGTTAATTTGCATGAACTTGTGTGTATCCCAGTGCTGCCACATGGGCCATTCGACATCCGCGCCGAAGGTTGTACGGCCATTGTACGGGTAGTATTCCACGCTAACCGACGGTATCGATGTGAAGCCGTAGTGCGGGAAATATGTCGCGTCATAAAGCAGGTTGGTGCTCACGGCCAGAAGGGGTACGCGATCGTGGCGGGTAACTGACAGACTATCAGACACTTGACCACTTTCCTCCCCCTTTGAATCTGGCGGGAGGGTTTGGCTTAATGTGCTGTCGACCAATGGCTTAGCCGCCACGGCCGAAGCCACGGTATCGGCGGGTTCCTTTGTTTCGCCCGGAACGACGGCAACAGTGTCAGCAGGTTCCTTCACTTCGCCCGGAATGACAGCAACAGTGTCGGCAGGTTCCTTAGCTTCGCCCGGAACGACAGCAGCGGTGTCGGCCGTGAGCGACGAAACGATCACCACGACGCCGCAGCGCAGATAGCGGTAGTGGGCGCGGAGCAGATACTGCCACAGGTCGCCGACCTGGGGATCCGTGCCGAGACCCTTGGAAAGACGCCATTTGCGGGCGTCCAGCGAGAGAGTCGTATCATCCAGGATGCGGAGGATCTTCTCTCGGGAAGCTTCGGTAAGCTTTTTGTCTGCGGCCACCCTGCTGCGGAGCATGGTCCACGACTCGCCCGCGGGGCGGAGCTTGAACTTGCCGAGAGTCTCGGGATAGTTCTTGAGTATCAGCCACTTGATTTCCGCGGAACGGAGCTTGCACAGTTCCTTGTTGCGATAAAGGCTTCCTTCCGGGGACGCAAAAGCTTCGACTACGATCTGCTCGATATTCGCAGTGCCAATCGAATCTATGAAGTGGAAAATCTCCTCCTCGATGGAGGCATTGTCGAGATAAGTGCGGTCATAATGGGGATTGTCCCACCTGAAGCAGACGGGGAATTCGCGCGTAACCGGGGTCTGGGCATGTGCCATACAGACGCCTGAAAGGGCGAATAAAACAGCCATTATGAGATTGCGCGCTTTCATTGCAGTTTGCAAATATAGCGTAATATTCCAAGAATATTACCTTTTTTGTCCCAAAAAGTGCTATCTACGATAGTTGTTTGCTATTCGACGGATTATTTTGTATCTTCGCATAATCATTCTAAAACACTATGAGCCAACTGCATGTTATCGATCATCCCATGATTCAGCACAAGCTGACAATCATGCGTAAAAAGGAAACCGGATCCAAGGATTTCCGTGAACTTCTCAAAGAAATCGCCCTCCTGATGGGCTATGAGGTCACCCGCGACCTCCCGCTGGAAGACGTGGACATCGAAACCCCCATCTGCAAGATGACGGCCAAGGAAATCGCAGGCCGAAAGATGGCCATCGTTCCCATTCTCCGCGCAGGTCTGGGAATGGTCGAGGGCCTGCAGACTCTCGTGCCCGTGGCCAAGGTCGGCCACATCGGTCTCTATCGCAACGAAGAGACCCACGAGCCCGTCGAATACTACTGCAAGCTTCCGGAAGATATCGACGACCGCCTGGTCATAGTCACCGATCCCATGCTTGCCACCGGCGGCAGCGCATCCGACGCCATCACCATGATCAAGAAGCGCGGATGCCACAACATCCGCCTGATGTGCCTCGTGGCCGTCCCTGAGGGTATCAAAAAGGTGCAGGAGACGCATCCCGACGTAGATATTTACGTTGCCGCGGTGGATGACCACCTGAACGAAAACGCGTACATCGTTCCGGGCCTTGGAGACGCCGGAGACCGTATTTTCGGCACGAAGTAAGATTATTCCACTGTGAATCGGACCACCGCCGTGCTGCCGTCCTGGTCTACAACGGTAAGCGTATGCAAGCCCGGATCGGGAGCGAGGAGCATCTCGTGACGGAAAGACGTTTCCCCGACATAAGTATTGTCCAGATGCCACCAGAGCGTGGCATCTGTTTTATGATGTGCTGCCCGGAAAACCACCCCTTCCACTTTGCCGGAAAGCTGGCGCGGCAGCGACAGCACAGCCCCGTTCTGGGGATAGATGAACTGCACTGCAGACTCCCCCGTAGCCTTTTTTGCGCCCGAATACTCAGGATGATTCGGCCGGTAGTACCACTCCATCGCGGGCGGCAGCACGAACTCGCCGCTGTTGTGATAATGGCAGGGTTCGCCGTCCAGCCCGGCCGCGGGAATCAGCATCGATTCCGAGGGGCATTCCGGGCCTGCCAGATGGCCTGATGCGGTACAGACATCGGCGTAACAGCCATCATTCCCGGAAGTGCCTGACGCGAGGGACCCGGGTTCCGGGAACCATTCATCCGATGCCGGAAGAAGGTTCAAAATGTCGAACATCACGGGGCCGGCGGTGCGGGCACCGACAAGCCCCGGAACACCCTGTCCCTGAGCGTTTCCGGCCCAGACTCCTATAGTATAGGCGGGAGTCATCCCCACAGCCCAGGCATCGCGGAAACCATAGCTGGTCCCGGTCTTCCATGCGGCCTTGCGCACGGAGCGTATCAGCCTCCAGTCCAGCTGGTCAGGGCGGTTCACCTCTTTCAAAGCTTCAAACGTATACCAGCGAGCGACCGGGTCCGTAAAGGGCGCCGAGCCCCGCACGAATGCGGAATACGCTGAGGTTATCTCGTCGAGGCGTGCCTCCGCGCCGCCCAGTATCAGCGAAAGCCCGTAATGCTCAGGTACTTCCGTGATTGTGGAAAGCCCTGCCTGCCGCAGCACCGAATGGAACTTGGGCACGCCGTACTGCTGCAGCAGGAACACCGAGGGTACGTTCAGCGAGCGGGCCAGGGCCTCATCCGCCGGAACGGCTCCGTAGAACTGCCGGTCGAAATTCTGCGGCGCGAATCCGCTCAGGTTCACGGGGATGTCCGGCAGCAACGTCCGTGGGAGGATGGTCCCCTCCTCCAGGGCCGCCTCATAGAGGAAAGGTTTCAGGATACTGCCCGTAGAACGCGGCGAGGAGGCGATATCCACCAGTTTTCCGGGTCTTTCCCTTTCGGGAGATGAGTTCCCGACATAGGCCACTACCGCCCCGCTGGCATTGTCGATGACCACCGCCGCCATGTCCGCAATCCCCTCCTGCGCCAGTTCGTCCGAACGGCGGTTAACGGCCGCTTCTACCGCCCTCTGCAGAGGCAGGGACAGACTGGTCCGCGTACGGACTCCCTTCGGGCATCTTTCCACATAGTGCGACGCCAGTGAAGGCAGTGGCAGCGGCGCCTCCGGAAGGGGCTCCTCGATAGCGGCAGTATAAGTTTCAAGGGGTATGTCCTTATGGTCCAACAGCCTCTTCAGCAGGCGGTTACGCTTCCGGAGCAATTCTTCCCGCCCGCGGCTCAGATGGAGGGTGGAAGGAGAGTTCGGCAGCACGGCGAGCGTGGCGGATTCCCCCCAGGAGAGCTCGGATGCAGGCCGTCCGAAGTAGCGCCACGATGCGGCCTCCAGCCCCACCACGTTACCCCCAAACGGCGCATGTGAGGCATACAGGGCCAGGATCTTCCGTTTGGAGTATCGGAGTTCCAGCCGGGTTGCCAGCACCGCCTCCACCATCTTCTGCCAGACGGTGCGCTCCCTCTGCCGGGCAAGGCGGATGACTTGCATGGTGATGGTGCTGCCGCCGCTGACCACGTGCCCGCTGCGTATGTTGTCCCGCAAGGCACGCACCAGCGACACGGGATTTACTCCCGGATGAAGGCGGAAGTGCCTGTCTTCGAATTGGATGAGGGCGGTGGCAAATCGGTCCGACACGGTGTCGCAGGGCGGAAAACGCCACTGCCCGTCGGCTGCAATCCTGGCCCCCAGGAGCTCTCCGTCGGCACTTTCTACAACGGTGGAATAGCTGACGTTCTTAAAAAGGTTCCGCGGCAGGCAAAACAGATATCCCAGCAGCAGTAGCGCGACTGCTGCCAGGATCAGATTCCTTCGCTTTGCCCGGATTGACATTTACCGGGTAACCACGGCTTTGCCGGAGGCGGTGGAGGCGTTCACGGCCGGGTCGTACATGGCCTCGCAGACCACGGCAGGGAGCACGTAAGAGCCTTCATATGCGGCACGGAGCTGCACGGAGAAGGTCTTGGAGCGTCCTGCAGGCAGGGCGAAGAACCAGTTCACCCGGTCGTCGCGGATATCCTTATAGTCGTAGCCATCTTCGGCCATGGAGCCACCCTGCAGGCGGTCGTTGACTATCTCCCATCCGGAAGGTATGCCGAAATTCAGTGCCAGGTTCTCGTGAGCGCGGACCGCATCTCCCGTAACCTTG
>JAEEGK010015978.1_pt1 | contig 16555 bp, 22 predicted proteins | sample 8958771 | NCBI WGS metagenome assembly JAEEGK01 (sample SAMN16246547, study PRJNA631951) | gut metagenome | biome: gut microbiome; feature: rumen; material: SC-attached | host: Bos | place: Iran: Karaj | collected 2018-10 | reverse complement strand
GCATGATATGCCTCGGGAAGCGTTCTGCCTGTAACAATAACCTCTCTCAATTAACATCCATCCCTTCGAGTTGAGTCTGGTGATACCCCTGTAGAGCAACGATAAACTCGATTATCTGCTCTTTCAGCTCATTTATCCCGCCGTTATTTCGTATGTAATAATCCGGTTCGACATTATCAAGCGCAGTTTCGGACGAATGCGCCTGCTGTTCTTTTGTCAGCGGACTTATAAAATTCTCTCTGACAACGCGAACATGAACCGCGCTGAGTCCATTCTTTCGCAAATTATCTATTTCGTTGGGAAATCGGCAATCGGGAATAATCACATAATCCCACTCGTCCGGGAAGAGCTTTAATACCGTAGAGACAAAATCTACCCAGAAGTCTGGATTCTTCTGACGAACGACATCAGTTCCGACATATTGAAGAATATGCCTTCCCTTCTCATCCTTCTCTCCGTCCCATCCGAAATACTGTTTACAGATAAACTTGAGCAAATCCGCGTAATGAGTTATCAGAACTCTATTTCCATCAAGCTCAAGTTCTGTTTTTAGAATTGCGGCGCTTGTATCTTTGCCGTGCTGAGCCTTGCCGGAGATTAATATTATCTGCATACCCAACCTCCAATCGTCTTCAAATCGTAAATACGATTCGGGTTAGAGCCGGAGAAGTATGAACGTCTATCATAGGATTATGAACATTAATCTGTTCATCAAGAGGCGAAATTTTACAGCTTTCTATTATCTTATCCATGCACTCACAGCATAAATTAAGCTGCAATGCACTTCCATCGTACTTGGAACCGTATCCGAGAAGCCCGTTATAAGCAAACCCCTCCTCTTCGTCCCAGAAATCAAATTCATGTCCACACATGTTACAAATGGTTTTTTGCATATCGCGTTCTCCTTATGTATATAAAATCAGGGTTTTATTACCACAAAACTGTTAAAGAATTTATCGAGTTCACTCTCTTCTTCATCTTCGTTTGCAAGCTTGCTTTTCTCGTCATCTTCGCAGGCCATCATAGCGTATGTGTTATAATCATCACCGGTAATATTTATATGTAAATCGAAAGTTGGTGTGTCTCCGGGTAATGCGCCATGGCTAATACTGTAACCACAGGAACTCACATTAATTCCATTACCGCATAATATGGTAGAAGGCACCCAGTCATACAGGTGTAAATCTTTGCAAGCCCAGAACACTCTGATGGTGCTTCCACTCTTGAAGCGTAAACTATATTCAACTAAATTTGTTATATCAACCGAATCAAACTGAGATACAAGTTGTATCTCAGTGTCATGATATATCTCTCTAATAAAATCGAGCGCATCTTCTTTGGTCTGGAATAATACCATTCCCTTAAAACAAAAACGAACATGGCAGTAATAGAGCAGGTCTGAGAGAGTATGTGAATTAAACGGAAGAGTCTCTATTTGGAGACCGTTAGTATTACATTCCAAGTATCAAACACCTCCTTTCAGAAAACCTTTGAGTATCCGGTCAGCGTAAGATAAGCGCCTTCTCTCAAATAGGTTTTGCAATAAATTACGTCACCTTTTTGAATGGGTTCACGGTCATAAACTCTGTTGAATACCGTAAACCGGCTATCCTTTCCACTTCCTATGGACTTCGTTATTATCGTATATCCAAACTGTTTGCCGTCTTTCTTTCTCTTTACCGGAAATATATCGGCTACATACAACTTTCTCCTGTCTTCCTCTTTCCCGGAAACATATCCTGCGTAACCCATTACGTCCGCGAAGTTTTTTACTTTTGTCAAATCGCTAAGGTCACTCATTTTAGCGGCTTTTACCGCGTCTTCCGTTTCTTCGAGAATTGAAGTCATATCAAGAATTGTATAGCTTTTCGCTATCTGTCCGTTTTTTGTTGTGCCAACCGAATATTTTGAAACTATCTCTTCGAGCGGCGTTCCGTCCACCTTTTCTTTTGATAGTTTTTTTACCTCTCCCTTTTTAAAGGTGTCATAAAAAAGTTCCGTAATTCTGAGAAGCTCACGCTGATTTCCAAAATCAGAGAAAAAGTCCAGTTTAATCAGGATATCGAGCTGTCTTGTATCCAAGGAAGTGCTCTTATCCAAGTCCGAGAGAAGATTTATAAACCTTGTATATGTATGTGTGTGAGCGAGCTCATAAATTTCTTCGGCGATGCCGGCGCTCATATATTTGATAGAAGAGAGTCCTTTTGCTATAATGTTTTTCTCTTTATCAAAGAAATAGTCGCTTCGTGAAAGCCCCCACCTCGGCATTGTAATCTTAATTCCACGACGTGCGGCAAGCTCCGTCCCGGTTTTGATATCATCTTCGTTTGCTGCGTTGTTTAGATATGCGGTAACGAATTCGATGGGGTAATAATGCCTGAAATAACCGTAGTAATAACCGAGCAAACAATAAGCTATGCTATGACTGTAATTGAACATATAAGAGGAGGCGTCTTCTATGACCTTCAAGTATTCTGTTAGTTCTTTTATCGACTCGTCTCTCGGTTTATCGGAATGCTCGCAATATCCCTCTGTGATTTTCGGCATCATCTTTTCAAGAATGTCGAGTTTCTTCTTCGCGATGCCTCGTCTGACCGTATCTGCTTCGCTTCCGCTCAGGTTGCAAAAATCGGTCAGAAATCTGGTAATGTCTTCTTGGTAAACGAGATACCCCAGGTTGCCTTCAAGAAGCTTATCTATTCCCTCTGTGGGATTTTTGTGAAATTTCCGTGACAGCAAACCGTCTCTGTATGACGCTCCGGACGGACGAATACAAGCCGTAACGAGAGACATATCGAATATGCTTTTTGGCTTGAACTTCTTCAGGCATTGTGCGGCATACGGCGATTCAAACTGAAATATTGCCGTCTGATCTTCGCCAATATCTTCCCATACCTCGGCGTCATCAAAGTTCATATCACTGGTTCTGGGGTACGGTATACCTATATATTCACATATGTCTCGAATTACCTTTACCGATTTAAGAACCAGCATATCATACTTTATAAGCCCAGCCTCATGCGCGTTATCCATATCGAGGAAGAGACATATTTCCCCGTCTTTGTCAAACGTACCATAGGCGTCGGCCAGTGTTATCGGACTTATTACAATTCCCGCCGGATGAACCGATTGAGATATCTTCGTGTCAAGCAGTCCGTCGAAATAATAAAACAAATCGGGATATTTTTTCTTTGTCGCCTCTTCATCTGCATCAAACTCAGATTTTATCCTTGCAATATTAGGCAAACTCCAGGGATTGTCTTTCCCGTCACCATGCTTTTCTGCCCACTTTTTAGCTAAGGCTCTTCCCACATCATCAATAACGCCCTTGGCCTGTATCGTTCCGAAGGAAGCGACGCGGGCGGTTTTTTCTTCTCCGAACTTTTCTATAATATGTTTGAATATCGCCGGTCGATCTGTATCTACTACGTCTGTATCTATATCACCCGGTTCAACTCTGTCTTCGTTAGCAAACCTTGAAAACAAAGTTCCCCACGTTTCCGGGTTCATATCTACAATGTCTGTTATGTAAGCGACTCTTGAACCACCAACAGAACCTCTGGCGGTTCCAACAGCCATACCAGAATCTCTGCACCATGAGATTATTTCGCTTTCGCTGAGCATAAATCCCATCATGCCGAGTTTACTCAGAACTCTGAGTTCCTCTTCTATCGCGGCTCTAAAAGCCTTTTCCTGCTCCTTGGGAATTATCCCGTTTCTCAGTTTCTCGTCAAGCTTTCTGGAAACCAGCTCTTTGTAACGGCGTTCGTCCTCCTCGGCAGTTCCGTAAGATATCGGGTACTTTATTGTCGTATCCAGATCTAATTCCTCTGTCATATCATAAAGCCGGTTTGTGTTTTCGAGAGCCTGTATATATTCTTCCTCCGAAAGAACCCCCTGTTTTTTGAACATCTCAACAAGTTCGTCGTATGTTTTGTAGGCCAGATCAAAATCGTCTTCATCTCCATAAGACTTGTGTTTTGAAAGCAGAAGAATCTCTCGGCATTCAGCCTTATATTGCGATGAACTATGAGTGTCTGTACCGACAATTAACGGAGTTCCAATTTCCTTGGAAAGTTTTATGAGTTTGCGATTAAATTCCGCTTGTTCAGGATGTTTATGTGGTTGAACCTCGAGAAAATCGTACTTCCTCGCGAGTTCCATATATCTCGGGTGGTCTTCCGGGAGCTTATTTAAAGGCGAGGCGAGACAGGCGCTTGTACTTATAATGTTATTAGATATTCCGAGGAATTCGTCAAAGCTTATCCTGTTCGTATAATAAAAATGCTCTTCGTTACAGGATTTGCTTACAAGAGCATTTAATTCCCGGACGCCATCCATGTTTTTTGCCATCAGCACCGTATGGTAATTATCCCTCACTTTATCTTCGAGGGTCTCCGTGAGATATATCTCGACGGAATGTATGTATCGAATTCCTGCTTTTTTGCAGGCAGCCCATTTTTCCACCCAGTTTAAAAGCTTGCCATGCTCGGAGAACGAGATGGCTTTTGCGCCATCTCGAACCGCAAGTTCAATGTAATCAGTGTATTTTGTACAACTGTCAAGCAGGCTATAATCACTATGAGTGTGAAACGGAATATAAACTCCCAGTTATCTTCGCCTCCTTATCTACTACTATATTTTAGAGAAACAGATATAATTCACTTCCACACGCTTTGTAGCTCTGTCCGTTGATTAAATAATTAGCGTTAGGATCGAGTGCCTCTGACGAACCAGTAACTAAATGATAGAGGTTTTTACCTTCTTCTCCCTCCCACTCTATTTCACCAGCGATTTCATCACTAATAGTCGTATAATTAAATACAGGGAAAAGCGCGGCCTCTCCTGAGATATTAAGAGATCCTCTTATCGCACTTGGAATAACTCTTCCTGTTCTATTGAGCTTTCAAAGCAGTTAACTATATAATTATCCGTACTAAAAGAGTTGTATATTCTTGCCATGTCATTCCTCCTCAAACGTGCAAACCATTGCACACGGCACACATACGATGTCATCAATTTTGACGCTTGGAATTGGTATTACCAAGATTTCTGATATCATACGCGTTACATCATAACTATCGGGGACAAGAGGACGCTCACGAGGGGAGGGCACCGCGGCGCCTCTCAGCGTTATATTTTCTATATGTATCATGTTTTCTCCTTAAACGAGAACGTGCATATAATTACAGTTCGCTATATGAGGCTCACCATTGATAAGATATGTACCTCCAGGCGTGACGCTTACATTGTCTCCTGAAAGACCCACTAAACAATAGGGTCTCTTTTCGTTCGCGAGCGCACCTTCAAACATGATCGATTCGTCTCCTACGTTAATACGTAGATATGGGATAATTGGGATAAGAGCGTAGTTTTCACCAAGTGCAAATACCACTTTATTAATATTTGCAATGGATACGTCTGAAGAAACATCTGACGAACAAGTTCCATCAGCAAGCATAAACATCCGAGATGAATTGTTTAATGAAAATATATCATGCAATGTTGTATATGAATTTTCTCGATGAAATGCCCAATATACACCACGCTCGTATATCGCAAAGCCGAAATTGAGATTTTGATATCTGGTCTCGCCAGCACCACTATAATAAATGTGGAAGGAGATCACGACATCAGAATCATTACTGTATTGTATTGAATAATTGCCGTTTCTTTTACTCCATTTATCACACGACACTCGATTATAATTTCCTGTAGCGGCGACAAAACTATTATCTACGATGTAGCCGAGACATATTAGCATATCTCCGCCGTAATAACTTGTCAGTACATCATGATTAACACGAATAGCAAGAGGGGTAGTCTTGAATCTTAATACTACCGAATAAAGACCCTGCTCGTCGGACTCCACATCAAAGATAGAAAAGTCTTCATTAGACGCCTCTATTAATACCTCTACCCATTTCTTTGTGCGTTGCGCATAATAATTCGGGTTACTTTCTCCATTTCCACTGGTACTTATTATTCCAGATGTTTCAATGTACGATGTTATGATAAGACCTCCTCAAAAGTACACGGAATAATTAAAGGAATGTTTAATCTATCAGTTATGCCGAAGTCCTTTAGCACACAATTTGTATCAAAAGTACACATGATTAACAAGGGCGGTCTGTCCGAGCCACACATTTCCTTTTTAAGATTATCCGCAACTGTTCCTTTTAATAAAATGTTTAAATTATGTATCATAAAAACTCCCTATCGAAGTCTCAATTTATTTATGTATAACTTCTGGAATACTTCAAATCCTTTATCCACCGGAGCATCCTTTTCATCCAGAAGATTATCTTTATCGTGCAGAAACTCCACATTTACATAGCGTTTAAGCTTGTTTATATTATGGTCTTTTCTTACATCAATTTCTTTATCAAGCGCAAAAACCACCCTATATCCGAGTTTTATAAGCATTTTTAACTGATTCGCACTTAAATGCGACGTGAGCAGAGCGGCGGTGTTACGAATTCCCCATGTATCGGCAATAAGAACGCTTTTACAGCCTTCAAAAAGAATAATTTCCTTTTTCTTTTGTATTGTTTCGATGTTTTCTGCAAGCCCGTAGATAACATCCATAGAACCCCATTCTTGAAAATAGGTGTATTTACGGAGTTTCTTTTCTTTCCACTCTGGATCGAGCGTTCTGCCGCCGACATTGACGATTTTTCCCTCCTGATTTCTGATAGGATAAACCAGTCTATCCGAAAAACCATCATAGAAAACCTGAAATCTGTCCAAAGATTCCCGCGAAATCCCTTCTTGTTCCCACACAGCAAGCTTATCATCGCGTTTTTCAAAGCGCTCCATATAATCATCCGGGAGCATGGCGGTTTTTGATGGTTTTTTTGTTTTAATTGCCTTCTGATATTTTTTACAAACCGTCGTTGCCGCCATCTTTTCTCTCGGAGCGAGGATTTCTCCGTCAAATCCGGCATACTTTTTAAGAATCTCGACTGCTTTCTTTGCGCCGCAATTATAGTAATATTTTACAAACGTAAACACGTTTCCTCCGACTCCGGAGCTGTAATCATAGAAGCAAGGAGGTGATGGTCTTACTGAGAATGAAGGAGTTTTTTCCTCTTTAAGAGGGCTCAATCCCCAAAACTCATCCCCTCTTTGTTCCAAGCCTGTATACTGTGAAAGGAATTCCACGATATCTATCGATTCGATGAGCTGAGTAAGTTCCACTTTTTTGTCACTCCCTCCGGACAGAATATCAATACGGGTTTTCAACGATATGCTGCTTCTTGGACTCCTCGAGCAAACATATATTCCCGTTGAAATCAAGATTTATCCACTCGCCTTCAACATGCTGCATACCGTTTCTGTTCTGTACAACAACAAGCTTTTTTCGCCCGGAACCTTCTCCGTCCTGTTCGCATTCCTCTGGCGTTTTGTCTGTCATTAGGATAATCGTAGAGGCGTTTCTTGCAATTTTAGCGCTGTCCGCGAGCTTATTATTTGCCGTTAGCTGAGCGGCGGCGATACCGGCGATCCCAAGTCTTCCGTTAAGTTCGTTTTTAATGAAATCGGTGAGGTTTCCAAGCTCGCTGTATACGGTATAGGCTTCTGTGCTCGACCCAGTGGGTTTCAGATAATCCACGATTAACACATCGAGTCCGCCGAGCTTATGCATCATCTTTTTCACGGCGGTATAAATGGTTTGTTTATTGAAAATCGGGAGATACATATGAGCAAATCTCTGTTTTTTTATCCAGCACAGTTGCTCGTTGATTTTGGCTTCCTCTTCTCTGCTATACTGCCCACGGCGAATTCTGGAAAACTCTATACCCGTTAGATGGGAAAGCAGGCGGCAGGTGAACAGGCGACTTGAAAGCTCACTGTCAAGATAGAAAACGCTTTTCCCTTGCCTTAGAATATCCACCGCCTCATTCAGCATGAACATTGACTTTGCGCCTTTTGCCGGTGCGCCAACAACTACCAGCTCTCCCGGCTCTATACGAACATACTCATTTAAGGTTGGAAACTTGAACGGAATTCCCGCACACTTTCCATCCTGATGGTCTTGGATTTCCTGCCAAAGCTCATCGACGACATCCTTAAATTCCGGTACTTCATCTATAGCTGAGTATCCGGTCATGATTTCGTCAATCGCCGAGTAAACCTTCTTCTCGAGCTCTTCTTCGTCTGCGTCGAGACAAAGTTCTTCGCACTCTTTAAGAGTTCTGTAAATGTCTCTCCTAAAAGCAGAATTGAGAACGTTCGCGACAAGCATTTTATATTCTTCAATGCTGCTTCTTGCAATCACATCGCTTACTTCCATAAGTTCCTGAAGTTTTTCAACCGTGATGCTCTCAGCGCACTTCTTCATTGCGTCCATTGAGCCCAGACATTCAATGATATTGTATGGATCTATCGTCTTAATATCATTTTTGGCGAGCTCACAAATAGCGGCGTATATACACCTGTTTTCTTTATTGGTGAAGTGTCCCGGCAGAAGTTGTTCTGAATAGAACGAAAATTCCGGGTTATGTATAAGAGTTGCTATTATGCCGGATTCACTTTCAAGACTATTAATGTCTTCTATATTCAACTGCTCACCTACTTTCCCGCGAGCTTCTGATATTCACATTCGTCGCGGACGCCACATATGTATTTACATTGGAAGTATTCTATATAAGGAGAAAAATCTTCTGCGTCAAGTATCTTCTCTATATTCTCAACCGCCCAGTTTATTGCTTCATCGTATTTTGCCTTGTCAAACTTCTCCTCGATGAATGTATTTGCTTTAAAGCAGTTAAAGCATAAAAGTTCGGGGAATTTCCCGTACTTCTGCTCAACCGCTGCGGAGTAGATATAGAGCTGTCGGAGCATTTCGTCGAGCTCTATATCTTTTTGCGTGGGTTTTGGCTTCTTGCTCCTTGGCTTCAGATCTCTGGACTTATTATCCACGATAATAAGTTTTCCGTCCTTTTCGCCGAGGTAATCAATATACCCGACGAAGCGATATCCCTCTATTTCAAACATCATTTTTTCCTCAATCGCAATCGGTGTATACGGAAAGGGTTTAAAGTTATGAAGATATTGAGTTCCGAGCTGCACATATTTTTGAGGTATATTACCCGGAGGACGTTCACCGAGAACTTCTTTTTGAAAATCAAACAGGAATTTTGTACACATTTCTTCTCTTGAAAGTTCCCCTTTATAGAACCCCTCAAGAAGTTTGTGCATGAAAGAACCGTATGAAGCATAAAACATCGGCTCTTCGGGAATGTTTTTAATGTACTTTAAGTACCAACCTATCGGTAGGGACAGTCGCAGAAAGAACTAATTCTGCTATAGCTCCACGTCATATCCTCAATAAGAGGTCTGTAAAAAACTTTCCCCGTTCACATCACCCCCTCTTTTGTATAAGCAAGAAAATCAGAACGGAAGATCCGGAGCTTCACCATTGTCCACATCCGGCTGGTCGGCGTTACTTTTTGTGGAATTCCCGGAATTTGACGTTGCCGGCTCAAAGGAAAAGACTTTGAAGTTTGTGTATGATATCTTCTTTTCTTTGTCATACGTGGTAGTTACGTCCACATCGCCGAGCTTAATCCTATCCTTTTCGTTAAGCCTTGTTGCCGCGTGAGCGTTCGCGGTTCCAACGAAATCCACGTAACCGCCGAAGTCCTGCTCGTATTCCCCGCTCTGCTTATCCTTACGGTTGATAGAAATACGAACTCTTGTAAGGGTGTTGAATTTAGATTCTACACTCCACACTGTTGCGTAAGCTCCATTCTTAAAGCCCATGTTATCAATCTCCTTTTATATATGTATTCTTAAAGTCCTCGACAAGCTTTGCGGCTAATGCCGGATCTTTAATGGCTGTGTAATTACCGCCCTTTGCAAACTTGGAAATAAATTTCTTTACTTCCTCCGATTTGTCGGGGTTGTCAGCGAGGTATTGACGAAGCATAGAGTCAAACTGAGAAATGATTTCAGATGCGATTGCTATATCCTCAGAAACCTCAGCGGCCTTTTGCTTGCTGCGGTAAGCATCGACATCGTACTCTGTGCTTGCAATCTGGAAGTAATTCGTTAGGAACTGTCTCGTTGTATAGGTGAGCCCGGAACCTATGGCCTGGCTGGGATCTCCCTGTGAGCCAGATACGAACCAAGGCACCTCAATGGTATCCGACGGATTCTCCTCATCTACCCACTTAAAAACCATGTCGGCGCAGAACAGCATCTCTGTACTTGTCTGTTCAAAAGGTTTCCCAGTCTTATCAACTTTCGTGTTGATGACGACATTCTGTGTGACTGAGCTTGTACCGGGAACTATTGTGGGTATCAGAGAAACCTGATACTTCTTCATTCCCGAAGTGACTTTGGCAAGGATTTCAGTAAGATCTGTGTACGAGTAATTAAAACCCTTCTTGTTCTTCTGAGCCACATCACTGATTGCTCGTATCTTTGCGAGCTTCTGAATAAGTGTTAGTTCTGACATTTCGCCCTCCTGCAAAATTTATTGTATTGTTTTGTCTGTATTTTTCGTGCATTACTGTGAATTCTTTGGTTACGCGCCGCGTATTTAGACATGTACTTTAGTATTGACTGCCCTAAGAAATACGCCATCTTAAGATGGCGTATTCTATTCGCAGTGTTGTTATATGGAAAATGCGAGTTTCCATCGCTCGTAGTTTTCCATATAATCTCTTATAACCATATTTCTCCGAGCGTTTTCGGTTCGCCCTCCACTATAGCTTCTATCCTTTAGATAATTGATTGCCTCACTTGTAAAATCCACATCATACCCAGCTCTTTCGCGTTCGTACATTCTGTAAAATAAACCAGACAGCTTTACTCTATGAAAGCTTAGACGAAGATCGGTTTCTCCTCGAGAAACCGCCGCCATAGACTTCTTTGATAAAATCCCACGAATCGTAATCAAATTACCCTCTGCCCTAACACCTCTCATTATTTTCTTTCCAGACACTCTATCCCGTCGAATAATCGAATTGTAATTTGGGTGTTTAAAAACAAGACTGTTTAAAGTGGCAGCTTTGACAAGCGCCGGAAGCGCCTCTCTGTATATTGGCAATGTCGAATTCTTATATTTAATAGACATTTTCTTGAAATCCAGATCGCTTGCCGTTATTTCAAAAATATCTTCGTCATCCACTCCCGAATACGACAACCAATAGAAGGTTCGGTAAATCACGTCCATAGTTTCGTGGTCTTCCGGATCGAATATAATATCAAGATATCTCTGTAGATGCAAAGGACTGGAAACCATTTCGGTTCGAACCTTTTGCAATCCGGGGATTCTAACAGACTCGATATTATTAGTTGCTCCAGGAACACCAATTTGAATACACCACTTGACGTATTCCTTTATGACTGCGATATTCCAAAAATGTGTTTTATACTTTAACCCAGATATCTTATCAAAAACAGGCTGCAAGTCTTCCGCACTCATAGTACAGAGGTCTGCATTCTTTTCTCTTTCGTATGGTTCAAAAGCATTAAAAACTTTTTCTACATGCGTCGCAGTGTTTATGCTGTTTGTGTACTGTTTTATAAACGAGACCTTTCGTTCCCTATTATACATATGCATTGCCATATGCAACCCTCCTTATGTGATATGTATCACATCATTTGGCATTATTCAACGCCAAGGCTTTCTTCCATACAGCAACAAGAGTATTAATATCTAAATACGATATAACTCCAAATGCAAGAAGGCTTGCCTCCGCTACCTTGCTCATATAGCTATCAGATAGCGAAGTGATATAAGCACCTACCCGTTCTTTTGACATCCTCTCGGGGTTTTCGCAAAGAATAATACTATCTCTTTTTAATCCCACTTCTTCGGAATTAATGTATACATGAGTGGGTTGACCGACCTTTTTAATCGCGCTTGTTAGAGGAAGGGCGATAATATTGGGGCTGTGCGCATTCCCTGTGTTATTCTGGAACACCAGCCCCGGTCTCCATCCGCTTTGTTCGTTTTTCATGCCGCCGAACTTCATCATATAAATTTCCCCTATTTTAGGAGAAGTCTGTTCGGCTTCAATCTGATTCATCTGATACTCCTTAATCACTCGCATAATATCTGTAAAATGATTATATCAGATGAATAAAATATTGTCAAGAGTTCAATACAATTTTTTTGTTTCGTTTTCAATCAACCGTAAGCACAATCTTACGAACAACATTTTTCCTTCTGAGGTCTTTTTCTACATAGAATACTTCGACTTTTGTTCCAAGTGCAGAGTATTCTGGCCAGACTCTAACACGATTAACCTCGCTATATACCCTAAGTCCGCCACTTCCAGACAAGCGGATCTCCTTCGAGTGTTCCGGTATCTTTATCTGTTGATAAACTGTATAACCGGAAACAGAAGTTCCAATATAACTTCCCGGTTGATCGTTTAAGTTACATATTATCTTCGAAGGCGGATTGGCCTCTATGTAATCGGAGAATTCCGTTATATTATAAACGCGGGGCTCGGGGGAAGTCTTTCTACAATTCATCTTTACCTCCAGTCTAATTACACACGACGTTATTGTATTCGTCTTGTACGATTTCGTTTATTTTAATTATAATGACAATTGCAAATAATGCATCACCCTTATGGGTGATATAGCAAAAAAAATGTATTATTTAATACGAATAAATAAAAATAATACCAAAACAAGAAGAAAAGTGTTGACAAATATGAGATTTAATATATAATAACAATAGGTAAGTTGTTGCCAGCTTTCAAGGAGCAAGTATATATATTATATCACATTTCGACAGAAAAATCAAGAATTAATCGCTGAAATTTCTTATTTTAGAAATTTCAGCGATTTTTTTACTAACTATCTGGAATTTATTTGCTACGCAAGCTTTGAGCAGCAGTAATAGAGCCCTTTCCCTCGAGCAGTTCTCCCGGACAAACAAATCTATAACGAAACCCTCCGTAGGGGCTTTTTTCTTCCTCAACGGTGACAAGCTTTCCATGTCTCTTCACTTCGGAAATACACCACAGAAACACGTCTTTATCCCAAGCGTTGGAGAAATCCTCTTGATAATAGCGGTCTGTTCTTAAATATCCCCTTTTGGCAAGTAAGATATCCAGAGTGTTCGAATTATATTGCGAAAACAAATTATATTTCGTTTGCTTTCCGGTATAATCTCCCTTTGACCAGAGATAATTAGGATAGAATTTATACAAATCTCCTCCGTTATTCTCCCAAATCATGTTGTATATAGGCTCAGTTATCTCTCTAATTTCCATCTCATTATTTGGATTCTTCTGATAATGTTCCAAACGAGCTTGTGTTTCCGGATCGCCGAGGTTTTCTTTAAAATACTGAACCCAAAGATTATACTCAAAATTGCTTCGTTCTCTTTCTCTATTGATGCTCTTAATTGTTGACTTTTCTCCGGAGATCTTGGCGAGAATAATTAGAATTCCGATAAAGGCAATTACAAATTCCACGTCCAATACCTCACATAGATATAGCTTCTTTGAGTTGGTCTATGGCTTCGTCTATAGATCCCATCGCTTCTTCGAGCACATCCACAGCATTAACCATATTGTCATATCGTTCGCTGTTTTGTAGGTTTTCCGGGCAGCTTTCGACACAATCAGATTCATCGTCGTGTACGTTATCCACGATAGTCATTGCACTTGATAGCATTGTTACTGCTGACCTTAATTTATTTCTCTTTTTTTCATTCATTCGCTCACCTCGATCATCACTGCTTATCCCAGATGCTCGGAAATACAAATTCGATTTTTAGAAGCTCTCCTTCTCCATTTGAAAAGCGAACTTTAATGGCGCGCTCAGCAAGCTGACAAAAATAGTGTTTCTTGTCTTTTACTACAATGTCATCGCACTCAACAGCAATGCTTATTGTCATTTTAATCTCGTCAACAGATATTTCATAAGACTGAGTTCCGCATTCATCCGAAATTGAATCTAACGCATCACAATAACTTTTGAAGATATTATTTTTCTCTTCATTCACTCTAAAAGCAGGGGCAAACCTTTCGCTTGCCATATCAATTACCGGCTTAATCGCTTCGTAACATTTTATATTATTCATCAAATCCTCCCGTAAGTCTATGGAAAGTAAATGTCATGCAGGTTGTTCCGTTTGTTTTTGGGTATGCCTCAAAATTAGAGGCTCTCTTAATAGCCTCAACAAACATAGGTATATTATTTATTTCTATTTTCTTTCCAACCACACTTACGCAACCCATTCCGTCGAAGGGTTCATTCACTTTATAGCTGATTTTAGCACCGCTGCTTTTAGCGATTTTATTTGCTACGTTATATACAAATAACATTTCCTTCATTCGTACAGGATTTATTACGGAAATCTTTTGACAATCCTCGTCTTCCGCATACAAATCCCGTAATTCTTTATAGAACTCGTCGAGTTCCTCATCTGATAATTCATTGGTCATGTCAAACTTTTCGTTTTCCACCAGCTCATTCCCTTCTATTTTTTTCTGCATTATACCATAAGAACCTAACCATGTAAATATTATTGTTGGTACTAACGACAGGTCTTAGCTTCTCCTTTTAGCTTCTCCTGTATTTTGTACTTTTCCTCAAGTTCGGGAGGTGTTCTTGCCTTCCCAAGCTTAACGAATCCCTCGCCATCTTTATATTCATAAAGAAAATACCATTCCCGGGTTTCGCGTTTGCTCGTTATAATAAAGTTAGGAGGCTCATCTTCAGACGCATAATATCTCATCCATAAAACTTCGTTCTTAGGGAATATGATTTCTTTCATAGCAAAACAGCCTCCTCTCTCTCACTAAGTTTAATCATTTTTATCTCCTCCCTCCTTATGAAGAGTTACAATACACTCCGCCAAAATATCTGACGCGGCTTTTATTTCTTCCAGCTCATTCATTGCTGAAAATGAAATTCTTATCGAACTTCTGGCTTCATCCGGCGACAGTCCGATAGCGAGTAGAACCGGACTCGGTTCGGATTCACGGCTTCTGCAAGCAGAACCGGCGGATACATATATCTCTTTCGTTCCTAAAAGAAAGATGAGGGATTCCGCGTCCACTCCGTCAATTCGGAGATTGAGAATTTTTCCGGTAGCCGCAACGCTACACCCATTCACATGTATTATATTAGGATCGATACCTCTGTCTTTGAGGCTTGCTCTTAAACCAGTGAATAATGATTGCTTAAGCGAAGAAACCTTTATTATATCTTCGTGTAATTTCTTGCAAGTTATCTCGCAGGCTTTACCAAAAGCTATTATACTCGGAACATTTTCTGTTCCGCCCCTATAGCCGAACTCCTGATCATATCCTCCGAATATTATCGGTTCAAGAACAGTTTTATCTCTTACAAAAAGAGCGCCCGCCCCTTTGGTTCCATGTATCTTATGGGCTGAGATTGAAGCGAAGTCGCAGCCTATATTCTCGACGTCTATTTCATTTACTCCTGCGGCTTGCACACAATCCGTATGGAATAGGATGTGTTTTTTCAAACAAAGAGCGCCTATTTCTTCTACGCTATTCACGGAACCGATTTCATTGTTTACATACATTATGGATATAAGCCCCGTATCATCTCTTATAAGCCCTTCCAACACATGTACAGATACAATTCCATCACTCGTCACGGGAATGAACTCAACCTCAAAACCGTTTTCTGATAAATTCAACGCTGCTCTTAATACCGAATCATGCTCAACGGCAGATACCAATATATGAGTTTTGCCGATCTTTTTCAGATAATTGGCCACTCCTATGAGTGCGAGATTATTCGCCTCGCTGCCTCCGGACGTAAAAATCACCTGTTCCGGATTACAATTAAGTAACGCAGCTACGCTTTCCCTACTCTCCTGGATAGATTTCCTTATCTCTCGTCCGAGCTTATAGGTCGAACCAGGATTCGCATACTTATCCGTTAAAAAAGGAAGCATTGTCATAAACACTTCCGGATATATCTGCGTAGTGGCAGCCGAATCTAAATATACCATAGAACACACCTTCTTCTAAAAGTAAAAAACGGAGTCCTGGGTTAGGCACCCACGGGCTCCATCGAGGTCGCAGCAACTTCATCGCTTACCATATTCAATAATTTATTTGCAGGAAAAGAAGAGAGAGTTTTAAACCATTCAGAACTAAAAAACTTTTTTAGCTTTTTGAGTTCCTTTTCGCTCGTTTCACGGGTAAAGTCGTCCGTTGAAGTTGCACCCCGTAGAGCCTGTCTGTAATCGTCTGCGGCCAACACGACGATTGCTGTGGCGAGATCCTCATACGGGCTCACCGGATTATTATGTATATATTGAATGCCATCAAACCTATCTTCACCCGGCTGAATACACTCTGCGTCACCGCAACGACCGCATGAGATATGTTTGTTATGAGATAGCTGATGCGACGTAAATTCTACCGTATTGCCGCAAGAACAACGGCACAACCACATAGCAACACATTTGCCTTTATCATCTTTGCGACTGTCCAAGGATTTTTCCACTTTAACACTTCCGATTTTTTTACCAGTTAAATCCAAACGTTTTCTTCCCACAATGATGCCTCCCTACAAATTTATAAAACTGAGGTTT
>JAEEGK010015976.1_pt1 | contig 16557 bp, 14 predicted proteins | sample 8958771 | NCBI WGS metagenome assembly JAEEGK01 (sample SAMN16246547, study PRJNA631951) | gut metagenome | biome: gut microbiome; feature: rumen; material: SC-attached | host: Bos | place: Iran: Karaj | collected 2018-10 | reverse complement strand
ATATATCACCGGGGAGGAATTTTTCCTCGACGGACATTTTCCGGGGAACCCGGTCGTGCCGGGAGTCATCCTCTGCGAGATCATGGGGCAGTCTGTCTGTGTGTGCATCCCGCGCTCTGCGGACGGCAAGCCGCCGATGACCTATTTCACCGGCATCGACAAGGTGAGATTCCACCGCCCGGTCGTGCCCGGCGAGACCTTCGAGACCAAGTGCAGCATCACCAAGCGCCGCGGTCCGTTCTATTGGGCGAAGGGCGAGGGCTATGTGAACGGCGAGCTCTGCGTCAGCGCCGAGTTTTCGTTCATGATCCAAAGATCGGAGGAGCAGAAATGAGCATTCTGGACGGAATCTTCAGCGGGCGGTCTGCCGCCGACAAGCAGCCGCCGAGAGTCTGCAAAAAATGCGGCGCCGAGACCGATTATGCTGCCTATCTTGAGAATCACTGCATCTGCCCCTCCTGCGGCGCCTATCAGAGAATGCGCGCGGCGGAGCGGCTCGACCTGACCGTCGACAAGGGCAGCTTTCAGGAGATCGACAAAAAGCTCCGCGGCAAGGACCCGATCGGCTTCCCGGACTATCAGGGCAAGCTCGAAAAGGCGGAGAAGTCCAGCGGGCTCAGTGAGGGCGTGGTCTGCGGCACGGCGAGCATCCGCAGCAATGAATGCGCCATTTTCATCATGGATTCTGCCTTTATGATGGGCAGCATGGGCACGGCGGTCGGCGAAAAGATCACCCGCCTCTTTGAGAAGGCAACCGCGCAGGGCTTGCCGGTCGTCGGGTTTATCACCTCGGGCGGCGCGCGGATGCAGGAGGGCATCTTCTCGCTTATGCAGATGGCGAAGGTCTCCGGCGCGGTCAAGCGGCACTCCGACGCGGGTCTGCTCTATATCGCCGTGCTGACCGACCCGACCACGGGCGGCATCACCGCGAGCTTTGCCATGCAGGGCGATATCATCATCGCAGAGCCGAAGGCACTGATCGGCTTTGCAGGGCAGCGGGTCATCGAGCAGACGACCGGCGAGAAGCTCCCCGCGGGCTTCCAGCGTGCAGAGTTTCTGCTGGAGCACGGCTTCGTCGATATGATCGAGGCGCGTGACCGCATCCCCTATACGCTCGCGAAGCTGCTGGCACTGCACGGGAAGCGCGCATGAGAGCGGGCGCAGCGGTCAGCCGCATGCAGGCATTTCGCATGCGCAGAGAGCTTCACTTCCGGCAGACCCATCCGGGCGCCGAGCATATTCTGCGGCATCCCGCGTTCTGGCTGACTGCCTATCACGAGTGCACCGCGGCAGCCGTCCTCGAAACGGCAGCAGCGGTCAGCGTTCCGCTGTGCATTCTGCTGGGATGCTGCCTTCTGCGCATCTCGCTCGCAGCGGGGCTCGCGATGCTGCCCGCGGCGACAGTGCTCTGGCTGAGCCTCAAGCTGACGGCAAGAGCGGTCAACAGCCGGCATGTGCGGCAAAGGCTGCGGCAGAGCGCGGAATATGCGAGCTATTTTGCAGAGACCTATCCGGAGCAGGCGGCGCAGCTCAGCACTCCGGCAGAGAACAGAAAGGCAGGGGTTCCCATGGCAGAGACCAAGACCGCCTATGAGCGCGTGCAGGCTGCGAGAAGCAGCAAGCGCCCGATGGGTGCATATTATATCGAGCACATGATCGACGATTTTGTCGAGATGCACGGTGACCGCCGCTTCGGCGACGACGGCGCGATCATCGGCGGCGTGGGCTACCTCAACCATATCCCGGTCACGGTGATCGCGATGGAGCGCGGCACGACGATCGAGGAGCGGATGCAGCGGCATTTCGGCTGCCCCAAGCCCGAGGGCTACCGCAAGGCACTGCGCCTGATGAAGCAGGCGGAGAAATTCCACCGCCCGGTCATCTGCCTGATCGGCAGCTCCGGCGCCTACTGCGGCATTGACGCGGAGGAGCGCGGGCAGGGCGAGGCGATCGCCGAGAACCTCTTTGAGATGATGGGGCTGAAAACGCCGGTGATCTCGGTCGTGGTCGGCGAGGGCGGCAGCGGCGGCGCACTGGCACTGGGCGTCTGCGACACAGCTGTCATGCTCGAAAACGCCGTGTATTCGGTCATTTCGCCCGAGGGCTGCGCAACGATCCTCTGGAAGGACGCGGCAAAGGCGGCGGAGGCGGCGGAGCATCTGCGGCTGACCTCCTATGACCTCAAGGAATTCGGCATCATCGAAAAGCTGATCCCCGAGCAGGGAAGAACGGACAGAGAGGTCTGCTCGGAGCTGAAAAAATTCCTGCTCAACGAGATCGCGCGCCTGAGCCGGCTCCCGCACGAGGAGCTGCTGCAGCACAGATACGACAAATTCCGCGGCATCGGCGCATATTGAGGTATCGCGCTCGCAGCACAGTGACCGCCGAGTCAGGAGTTTGCAGTGAGGAGTGAGGAGTTGTTCCGTTATTTTTAGTCCTTGCGAATTCTGACCGGTCGTGTGGGAAACATCCACAAACAATCAGCCGTCTCCGTGAACGATGCGCGGAGGCGGTTTTTGTCGGCATTCTGCACAATCCGTCACGCCGCGATTTGTGCGATTCGCTGATTTGCGGCGGCGGGCGAATCCTTTGCAGAGCAATTCCGGTCTGTGCTTTTGAAGGGCAAAACCGCCCGGAAACTGAAACCAACGGAGAGGAGAATGATTATGAAAAAGCTAATTTCTGTGCTGCTTGCCGCAGCGATGACCGTCTCTGCAATGAGCGTGAGCGCGTTTGCGGAGGTTATCAACACGAGTGACTACAATGAGCCGGTGTATGCTTTGGGCTCCGATCTGTCTCTGTACGATAACGGCGACGTGACTCTCGACGGAGTGATCGACAGTAAGGACGCTAACCTGATTATCGAAGATTTCTGCATGTATGAGCTTCTGGAATTAGGGCACAGGTTAAATGAAGATCAGCTTGCTTTTGCTGACGTCTGGAAGGATGAGCGCAACCGCATTGATTCTAAGGATGCGATTGTCGTCATTTATTATTGGAACTGTCAGCTTCTCGAAATGGACGGCACTGTCGGAATCGGTATGGATGAATTTGTAAATCTCTACACAGAGACCTCCGGTTTCAAGGAAGTTCTCGAACCCTGACGAACAAATACATATATCATCATCGCAGTTGCAGCATTTCCTCCACACAAGCCGCTCCTGCTCTTATCTTCATCCGGCAGGGGCGGCAATTCTTTTGCAAAAGGGCTTCGGGCATCTCCCGGGGCTTTCCGCGTGAATCCGCAGCAAAAACCGTTCAAACGCAACAAAGCACCCGGCGGCAAACCGGGTGCTTTCTGTTATCACTCCACCGTGACGGATTTTGCGAGATTGCGGGGCTTGTCAACATCATAGCCCTTGCCGATCGAGACATAATAGCTCAGCAGCTGCAGCGGGATGACCGACAGGCTGCCTGCAAAGAGATTGTCGATCTTCGGCACATAGCAGGTGAACTCTGCCGTGTCCTCGAGATAGTAGTTGCCCATCGTGGTGACCGCCATGACCTTCGCGCCGCGGCTCTTGACCTCGACCATGTTGCTGATGGTCTTCTCGACGAGATTGCTCTGCGTCACGACGCTGATGACGATCGTGCCGTCCTCGATCAGGCTGATCGGACCGTGCTTCAGTTCGCCGGCTGCGTATGCCTCGGAGTGGATATAGCTGATCTCCTTGAGCTTGAGGCTGCCCTCCATGCCGATCGCGTAGTCGATGCCGCGCCCGATGAAGAATGAGTCGGTGACGTTCACGAGCTTGTTGGAGTACCACTGGATGCGCTCCTTATCCTCGAGAATGCGCTCGATCTTATCCGGGATCGTGAAGATTTCCTCGATCAGCTCCTGATAGCGCGCCTCCTCGATCTCGCCGCGCGCCTTTGCAAACTGCAGCGCGAGCAGATAGCCTGCGACCAGCTGGCAGCTGTACGCCTTCGTCGTCGCGACGGAAATCTCGGGACCCGCGAGCGTATAGAACACATTCTCCGCCTCGCGCGCGATGGTCGAGCCGACCACGTTGACGATGCCGAGCGTCTTGATGCCGTTGTCTCTTGCCTCGCGCAGCGCTGCGAGCGTATCGGCAGTCTCGCCGGACTGGCTGATGACGATGACAAGGCTCTTCTTGTGCAGCTGCATCTTGCGGTAGCGGAACTCGGAGGCGAGCTCGACGCGCACTTGCAGGGAGGTCAGCTCCTCGATCACATACTGCAGCGCGACGCCGACGTGATAGGCGGAGCCGCACGCGACAATGTAGATCTGCTCGATCTCCTTCATCTCGTCGTCGGTCAGGTTGACGCTGTCGAAGTGCACAACGCCCTCGTGCACGACCGAATTGATCGTGTCGCGGACGACCTTCGGCTGCTCGTGAATCTCCTTGAGCATGAAGTGCTCGTAGCCGCCCTTTTCGGCAGCCTCGGCATCCCAGCGGATCTCGGTCAGCGGCTTCTCGATGACCTCGCTGTCGATGTTGAAGAAGGTCACATTGCCCTGCTCGAGCTTTGCGATCTCCATGTTGCCGATGTAGTAGACATTGCGGGTGTATTTCAGGATGGCAGGCACGTCGGAGGCAACATAGGATTCTCCGTTCGCGATGCCGATGATCATCGGGCTGTCCTTGCGTGCGCAGTAGACCTCGCCCGGATAATCCTTGAACATGATGCACAGCGCATAGGAGCCGCGGATGCGGACCATCGAGCGGGCGATCGCCTCGACCGGCAGCGGTGCATATTTCTTGTAGTAGTAGTCGATCAGCTTGACCGCGACCTCGGTGTCAGTCTGCGACTTGAAGACATAGCCGTGCTTCTCGAGCTTCTCGCGCAGCTCCTGATAGTTCTCGATGATGCCGTTGTGCACGGCGATGACGTTGAGGTCGTCGCTGGCATGGGGGTGCGCATTGACCGCGGAGGGCTCGCCGTGGGTCGCCCAGCGGGTGTGCCCGATGCCGCAGCAGCCGACGACTGCCTTGCCGTTGTTGGTCATCTCGGCGAGCACCTTGAGCTTGCCCTTCTCCTTGATGATTTCCGGCTCGTTTTCGCCGTCGCGCACCGCGATGCCGGCGGAGTCATATCCGCGGTACTCGAGCTTGGACAGACCGTCGATCAAAATCGGCGCAGCCTGCTGTGTTCCGACATAGCCTACGATTCCACACATAACAGTTCTCCTTTGGTTTCAGTTTTTGCGCTGCTTGCGCAGCTTCTTCATTGCCTTGGAATACATGCCCCTGATGATCTCCATGTTCAGCCCGAAGAGCATTGCAAAGCCGATCACGGTATTTGCAAGATATGCCGGAAGCGAGGCGAAGTTGAAGAGCACGCACTGGAGCGTGAGCACGGCGGTGATCCAGCCCATTTCTGCCCATGCGTATTTCAGCTTGACAAATTTCCGGATATCGAACATGCGGAAGAACGTCAGGAAAATATAGCTCACCAGCGTCGAGACCGACGCTGCGTAGAGACCGATAAACCAGATCGTCCCGACATTGACGACCAGATTGATGACCGCGGAGACCACGGTCGTGACGCCGACGCTCCTGGTCTTCATCAGCGCGACGTAGATGCCGCCCATGTATGCGGCGAGGCTGGCGAAGAACATCGCCATGATCAGAATGGGGATCTGCGGGATCGCGTCGGAATAGTCGCCGAGCACCAGCAGCTTATAGAGCAGCGGAGTGACTGCGAGCAGCGCGCCCATGCAGCCAGCCATGAAGCGGAAGATCCTCCGGTACATGACGCTGTAATATTCAGTTGAATCCTTGTCGGAGACGACAATGGAGGCGTTCTCCTGCCACGCCATCGTGAAGGTGGTCTGCGCGAGCGTGAGCAGGTGGGGTATCTTGTTTGCGACGACATAGACCGCGTTCCACTCGACGCCCATGACCAGTGTGACAACGATGCGGTCCGAGAGGCGCATGACCCACATCGACATGCTGTTGGGGACCATCGGCCACGAATAGCCGAGCATTTCGCGCAGGAGGTCCTTGTTCAGTGCGCCGAAGTCGACATAGCGGAAGAGCTTTGCAAAGAACAGCAGATAGAGCGAGGCGAAGCACGCGGCGATCACCATCGCGATCAGAATGCCGTTCAGCCCCATGCGCAGGAAGTAGACAAATGTGACCACGCCGATCATCAGCCCGCCGGAGTTGAGCACGGCGCTGACGGAATAGTGGTGGTTCATGCCGAGCCCGCGGACGATCTGCCGCAGGATGTTCGCGAGGATATCAAAGAGCAGATAGGCGCAGATCAGGAGCTTGGAGAAGACCGAGAGCTGCAGCACAAAGAACAGCACGATCAGTGCGGCGACCGAGATCGGCAGCGCAAAGAGCATGATGCTGCTGACGATCTGCCGGACCTCGTCCTCCTTTTGGCGGCGGTCGATCAGAAAGCGGAATGCCGCGGTCTGGATCTGCAGCGTGACGACCGGCAGCAGCAGCGATTCGAGCACGGTGATGAGGTCGTAGCTGCCGAGCTCTGCCTTCGTCAGATAGCCCGTGACGATCGGGAAGATGATGAACGATGCAAACCGCGGCAGAAAGGTCCCGAAGGCGAGGATGATGGTATTCTTGACAAATTTCCCTTCGCGGCTCATGAATGTGCCCTCCTGTAAGGCTCCGCGGGCAGGGATTCATCCCAGAGATCGTAGGGGAAGGCATCTGCGATCTGCTGCTGCATCCCGGAGAGGTCCGGGAGCGGCATCGCAGCCGCGTCCATTGCTTCGGGGAGAGTTCTGACGCTCTGGAGCGTTCTGCCGGTCGATTCGTACCAGTCGTGGAATTTGATCTCCTGATCCTGCACGCCGAAGTGCAGGAACACAGCCGGAATGCCGTAGCTCTCCGCCAAGATGATGCCGTGCAGCGACGCGGAAATGACCCGCCCGGACTGCACGATCTGATCGAGGAAATCGCGGTAATCGGTCGTGTTGGGGTCGATGACATGGATCTGCCCGCGGTACTGCTCCGGCGCACAGAAGCGGAACTGCGCCTCGTCCGGGGCGTCATCGCACCAGCAGAGCGTTGTGCGGTGGTGCAGGATCAGCGAGACGGGATATTGCTTGCCCGCTGCCTTCGCATCCGCTGCCGGATAGATCTGCGGCATGAGGATCGCCGGGTCGCCGTAGCGCGCGGGGCAGTCATAGCCCGCATCGAGCAGCATCTGTCTGGTGCGGGGACCCCTGACCGCGCGGATATCGTATCTGCGGTAGAGACGCTGCTTTCTGATCACGTCCGCGATGTTGTCGCGCAGGACACCCGTGCCCCAGAGCGTGACGTCGAAGCGCCCTCTGCCGATGATCGACCCGACCGCCATCAGGTGCTTGGTGCGGCTGACCGTTTGGTCGGCACGGAGCCCCTTCTTCTCCAGCATCGCGTTCACGATCAGCGGGGACAGCGAATCGCCGAGGTTGACGGTCTTGCTGTATTCCAGCGTGACGCGGTTTTTTTCTGCGGGACCGTATTTCATATTGTACCGGTTGCGGAGCAGCCGGCGTTTGATTTGCTCTGTCAGCACCTTGGCTGATTCCTCCTCTCACTTCGTTATCCTGCAAACAGCTGCATGATCCACTTGCGCAGCGTGCCGGCGCTCAGCTCCTCGCTCTTGGTGTTGTAGCAGACCGGTGCATAGATCAGCGTCAGCAGGAACGGGCTGAATGCCATGACCGCGGAGATGAGACCCAGCCACAGGACAACATACAGATAAAACACAAACACGAGGTTTGCGCGGTTTGTCTCGGCGGAGCGCACCGTGAAATACATGAACCACGCGAGCAGCACCATGCCGGTCAGACCGCCGACGAGCCAATACACAAAGACCGTGTTGTGCGGATTGTAGAAGCCTCTTGTGATCTTCGCGTAATCCTGCGCGAGCAGAAAGCCGTGCCCGAACAGAAGCTGCTCCTTCGCCGCCTTCATCGTGCGGATCCAGATCGGCACTCTGCCGCTGAAATCGGCGGACTTGTGCAGATAATCGACCAGCAGATGCTGGATGAAGCTCGTGGTCGGCAAAATGACGACGACGAAAAACATCGCGATATAGCTGCCCAGAAAGATCGGAAAGCGGGTGATCATCACGAGCAGCGAGCGCCTGTTCTGCTTCCGCGTCTGCTTGTAGCCCGCCGCGACCGTCACGATCATCGCGATATAGAGCAGCACCATGACCGTGCCGCCCGTCGCCAGTGCACGGGCGATATCGAGCGTGACAAGCACCGCGACGATCCATGTCTTCCGGGTGATGCGCCCGACCTTTTCGAGATCGAGAAAGAAGCGCATCGAGAGCAGCGGGAGCGTGTATTCCAGCCGGACGGTCTTGTAGCCGAGGAACCAGTTGGTCGTGTATTCGATCGTGCGGTAGAGCCCGCGCGGGAAGGCGAGCATGGTCAGCATGTCGATGCACATGAGCGCGAAGAGCCCGGCGCACCAGATCTCCATGACGCGGTGGAATTCCTGCCTGTCCTTGGTCAGCGTCAGCGTCAGGCAGAGCACGGTCGGCGCAAGGATCATGCGGAAGGCGGCGTTGAGCGAGCCTCCGCCGCGCAGCGTCGCGAGCAGCACATAGCCCGCAGCGCCGAGCAGAATCAGCGACTGCGGCGCAATTTTCAGATTGCGCATGATGAACAGCAGCAGCACCAGCCCCAGACATCCGGCGAGCACCAGCTTATAGAGCACATTGTGATGCGGGATGATGAGCTGCAGATAGGTCGCGTCCATGCAGACCAGCACCAGCGAGGCGATGCTGAGCAGGTCGATCACCCGGAAATGATACCGGAGCTTGATTGGAATGGCGGATCACTCCCTTCGGTGCGCGGTGTTATTGTTCAAAGGACGACGGCTCGGGGAGCAGCGCCTGCAGTGCGGCGTTGATCTTCTGCTTGGCGTCGTCGAAGAGCGCCTGCGATTCGTAGGCGTCGTTGATGCAGATCATGTTGCAGCGCTGCTGCGTGATGTCCGTGCAGACCTCGTTGGCCTTCTCCGTGCAGCCGTCGTTGAGGTGCAGGCATTTGCCCGTCTGCCCGAACTTTCCGGGCACAAAGCTGCCCTGCGCCAGCTCCCAGTAGCGGAAGATGTACTGACTGACGTCGTCGCCCGTGCGGAAGCGGTTTTTCGAGGTCGTCTCCATGAGCGCGGGCTCTGCTGCCCAGACGCGCTCCATCGTGCTCTTGCGGATCGGCACGGGCATGTGCTCGCGCTCAAAGCCGATAAAGCCGGAATATTTGGAATAGAACCAGTTTGTCAGCACGGTTTTCAGCCCGTTGTATTTCGGAGAGAGCCACTTTTTGCGGTTCTGACGGAAGGATTCGCGGAAGCTGAAATTGCGGTTGACCGCCGCGAACATGTTGAAATACACATGCCCCAGCAGCGTGCTGGTGCCCTTGAACGGGCAGATCGGGTGCAGCGCTGCGGGCAGCACGGGCAGACCGTCCCGGAAAAAGAGCTCCGGGCTGATCTCCCGCAGCAGGAAGGTGTCGTCGTTGAAGTAGACATAGTGCTCTGCCAGATCGGGGATGCGGTGGAGATTGGTCTCGATCACATGCGAGCTGAACGTCGGCAGATATTCTGCGGGGATATAGTCCGCGTGGGTGACGAACCGGAGCTTTTCGCATCCGGTGTTCAGCCAGTCGGGCTTCTGTCCGTTCGTGATGAAGTACACATGCCGCACCCACGGGGCGAATTTCTCGACGCCGCGGAACCAGTACCGCAGATTGTCCCAGTCGCGGTAGCGCATGCTGCTGTTGTCGATCTGCGCATCATCCGCGACGGACGATTCCCATTTGCGCTTTTCCTGCAGCCACTGCGGATCGCCGCCGTCCACCCACGGGATGACAAAGTCGATCGGATCCATGCTCAGATCACCTCTTTTCGCGGTTATTCAGCAGGCTTCATAGATGCTGCAAAGCCTGCGCACGACCTCCTCTGCGGAGAACAGCGCCGCAGCCCAGTCGGAAATCTGCTTTCTGTCATATTGAGCCCGGTTCTGACAGACCTGCTGCATCGCGGCAGCAAGGCTCCTGACCTGCTCCTTTTCAAAGAGCAGACCGTTTTCGGGCTTGAAATAGCAGTCGACCGGACCGCCGCTTGCGCCGATGCACGGGATGCCCGTGATCCAAGCCTCAATGAAGGGCACGCCGAAGGTCTCCAGAATGCTCGCGGAGACATAGCAGTCCGATTCGGCGTAGAGCTTTGCGACCTCGGGGCGCTTGCAGAAGCCGAGCATCTCGGTCTGACTGCCGATGCCGCATTTGTCGATCAGCGCCTCGATCTCCCTGCGCTGAATGCCGTCGCCGGCGATTTTCAGGCGGATGTTCTCCTGCCCGCGGAATGCCTCCGCAAACGCCTCGACGACGAGCTGGAAGCGCTTGACCGGCACCAGTCTGCCGACCGCGGCAAAGGTGAACGAATCGGGGCCGTCCTTCTCCGGTGCCGGGGCATAGCCAAAGGGCGCCTGCACCATGTTCGGTACGACCTCGACCGGTTTTTCTGTGTGTGTCAGCTCGATGACGCTGTCGCGCAGCAGACCGCTGACGCAGATGAACGCATCTGCGTGCGCGGTGCAGCACTTGAGCCGCTCGACGCGCCATGCGGGAATCTGCTTGCTCTGGATCTTTGTCCAGTGCTCCGTGCAGACCAGCTTGCAGCCGAGCGTGCCGATATATTCGATCAGCGCCTCGTTGAGCGTGAGCACGGGGAAGTGGACATGGATCACATCGGGCATGCCCTGCTCGTCGATGATCTCCTTGAGCAGCTTTTTGACCTCTGCGGTGCGGATCGGGTCAAAGACCTGATGCGGCAGTCCGCCGATGGGGAGCTGTCTGCCGTAGACCTCGACACCCTGCTCGGTGCGGCGGATCTTCGAGAGGCTGTGGATGACCTTGACTGAGCGGTCGTCCGAAAAGGCGTAGACGACCTTGTTGCCCGCCTTCGCGAGCGCGACCGCCTGCTCGAATTCAAAAATGCCGATCATGCCGGTCTTCTTCTCGGGGAAGGAACGCCCGAACGTGAGAATATACATATTAAGCCCGTCCCTTCAGATTTTCATAGACCGCGCGGAGCGTATCTGCGAGTGCATACCGCGGCTGCCAGTGAAAGCGCTCCGAGAGCCTTGTGCAGTCGAGGGTGCTGTTCTGCCATTCGCCCTCGCCCGCGATGAACGGCTCGGGCGCGGAAAAGCCGGATTCTGCGCCGACCGCATGTGCCGCCTGCGCGATCTGAAGCAGCGTATACTGCTGTGCGCCGCCGAGATTGTAGGTCTCGTCCCAGCCGCCCGTATCCGCCGCAACGGTCAGGATGCCGTTCGCAGCGTCGCGCACGTCGAGGAAGCCAAAGCGCTGGTCACCGCCGGTCAGCGTGATCTGCGCGCCTTCCATGATCATTTTTGCGAATTTGTTGGTGATGCGCTGGTCAAAGCCCGCACCGATCAGGCTCGCCATCCGCAGATTCGTGTGGCGGATGCCCTTGCAGACGGTGTTGACAAAGAGCTCGGACCAGTATTTCCCGACCGCGTACTTCGATTCGAGCACGGCGGGGGTCTGCTCGTCTGCGGCGTCCTGCCGCTTCTGGCTGTAGACGCTCTGCGAGGAGATATTGATGACGGCACCGACGCGGTCCGCGGCTGCCTTTGCGAGCACGTCCCGGATGAAATCGAGCCCCTGTGCAAAGCTAGCGTCGCAGACATTGCGCGGAAATGCGCAGTTGATCAGCACGTCGACGCCGGAATAGTCAAACTGCGCTGCCTGACTGTTGTCGGCCGCGGTGATATTGGCGGCACGGACAAATGTCTCCCGGCTGCGCTCAAAGTCAAACGTAAAGGCAATGACCTCATGCGTGCCCTGCGCCGCGAGCTGACGCAGCAGCTCCGTGCCGAGGAAGCCGCCGGCGCCTGTAACAGCGATTCTCAAAGACATTCCCTCCCTGCCGTCCGTTTTTCAGAGCTCATTCCAGATGCGCTCCGGATCAAATTTTTCGACCATGCATTCGCCGTCGGTGTTGAAGACGCTGACCCGCGCGTTGACCTGCCGGATGCAGTCCGCCATCTGCGCGCGGCTCTCCGTCAGCATGACAAAGCGGATGTTGAGCTGCCGCAGCGTATCGGTGTCGGGCACCTCTCTGCCGACCGGATAGCGGTTTTCCACACTCAGCACGCCGAGCGAAGCGAAATCGGTGCAGTCAAGCCCGGTGATGCTGCCGACCGTGCCGTGATGCGCCGCGAAGGAGACAATGCCGCAGCATTTGCCGTCCAGCAGCGGCTTTTCGCAGGAGAGGTCGTAGTCGGTCTGACCGAGCAGCGCGTGGTCGACGATGATGCGGATGAAGCTGTCTCCGGTGATCTGCTGCAGAAAGCGGTAGGGCGCCTCGCCCGCGCAGCGCAGACCGGCTTCAAAGATGCGGAAATCGCCCGTTTCGGGGTCGTGGATGCCCTGCACGAACAGGATGCCGTCCTGCATGCCGATGCTTTCGCACATGCGGAGGACGCTTTCGTTCACGCGGTCGATATAGTCCTGCGCGAACACGGAGGGGTAGATGCGCGCGATCGGTACGGTCGTGACACTGCCCTCATGCAGCGCGACGGGGTAGCGGTTGTCGATGCAGGCGAGTGCGGCTTTTCCGCCGCTGAGCGTGTAATGCGCGGTGAATTCATTGCCGCGCACGAATTCCTCGATGATGATGACGCCCTTTGCGGAGAATGCCGCTGCCTCGGGGATCCGGCGGCGCAGCTCCTCCTCGCTGTGACAGATAAAGACGCCCGAGGAGGCAGACGCATCGACGGGCTTGAGCACGAGCGGATAGCAAAGGGACTCCCAGACAGAATCCGGGAGCTCTGTGCCGGAGAAATAGGTTTTGGGGCAGGGGACGCCGCTGCGCTCGCACAGTTCGCGGAAGAGCTCCTTGCTCTCGACCGTGTCCCACTGTGCCTTGCTGCAGTAGAACGGCAGACCGTTCATTTCGCAGAGCGCCATTGCCTTGAGCAGGTTGAATTCGCTGATGCCTGCGATGATGCCGCTGATGCCCTCCTGCTTCACAATGGCGTCGAGTGCATCGAGGTCTGCGGTGCTCGTCAGATAATGCCGGTCAGCGAAGCGCTTTGCCTCGGAGCGCTCGGGCGGGTAGTAATCGGCGACGATGACCTCTGCGCCCTGTGCCTTTGCATAGCGCACAATGTCAGCCGCCCCGACGTTGGAGCCTAAAACCAGCAGCTTTTTGCCGTCATATTTTCCCATGATTCTTTCCGTTTCTCTGTGAATTTATGCGCGTCAGCCGAAGAGCTGATCGACGATCTCCTGCGGCACGCTGTCCAGATTGATCGCTCTGCCGTTTTCGTCGTAGCCGAAGAAGGTGCCGCGGTGATTGACATTGGCACGCGCCTCGGCGCTCTTTCTGTCCAGTGCGAAGCGCACCAGATTGATGACCATTTTGCAGTCGGTGAGGAAGCTGACATGCTCGACATACCAGACATCGTTGTCGAACTGCTCCTGCCAAGTCCAGACATGCCCGAGGTTTTCGCGCGGCGGACATTCCAGACCGGGGCGCACCGCCAGCCGCTGCCGGTGATAATCACTGTAGCGGTGGGTATATTCGGGCACGAGGGGACGCGGACCGATCGGGCTCATGTCGCCCTTCAGGATGCTCCAGAAATTCAGCAGCTCGTCGAGCGAGGTCTTGCGCAGGAATCTGCCGCAGGACGTGACACGCTCGGCAGGCGGCAGGAGCTCGCCGTTTTCGTCGGTCTCGTTGGTCATGTTGCGGAATTTGATGATATCAAAGGGCTTGCCGTCCTTGCCGATGCGCTGCTGCTTAAAGAAGATCGGTCTGCCGAGCGTGACCGCCGTGATAATGAAGATCACGAGGTTCAGCGGCGAGGTGACGATCAGCACAAGGGCAGCGACGAGAATGTCGATCAGGCGCTTGAAGAAGTCCGCATAGAGATTGTGCGCGGGATGCACCTCACGGCAGCTCTTGTTGACCTCCCCGAGGCGCTGGTCTGCCAGATAATCGGCGAGCTCCCAGCGCTGCGCCTTTGTCAGTTTCTGTTTATCCACAGCCACAGTATCCTTTTTTCTTATTTTCGCTGCACCGCAGCGGGCAGCTCACGAATCTGCGAGCTCGACGCGGATCCAGTCGTCCGGGTGATCCATCATATCGAGCATCTGCTCCATCGAATCAAAGCGCATCAGGTAGATGCCGAGCGTGGTGTTGGCGCCGACGAACGCGTGCACCGCGTCGCCGGGGCTGACGAGAATGTGATCCTCGACAATGTGCTTTTCCCGGATGCCGGGCTTGAGCACGATCTCCTTCAGGACGCCGTCGCGGTAGCTGTGCACCGCAAAGTACGACCAGAAGCCCTCCGTCTGCGGCATTTCGGGCACGGCGATCGCCTCGCCCATCGCGCCTCTGACCGCGTATTCGACCAGATCGATGCCGGTCGCATAGCGGATGACGTCGGGGATATAGTTGCCGCCGTCGCGCGGGGCGACCTCCATCAGATAGACGTTGTAATCCTTGTCGATGCGCATGTCGAAATTGTAGGTGCAGGTCTTCATATCCAGCGCGGTCAGCAGCGCCTGAATGGTGTCGTGCACCTTCTGCTGCACCTGAGGCGGCATATTGTAGGGGAACGACGCGGAGACCGGCACGAACGGATTTGTGCATTTCGGATTGAAGTGGTCGTTTGCAAAGCAGCGGAACACGAGTTTTCCGTCCACGGAGAGCCCGTCGCCCGCAATCTGATAGCCGAATTTCTCGACCCATTCCTCGACGATGATGCGCTTGCCGCGGCTCAGCGACATGGCTGCCTCCAGCAGAGCGGGCGCCTCTGCCGCAGTGTCGATCCGGCTGACGCCCTTCGAGCCGCTGGAATCGACCGGCTTGACGATGATCGGGAACCGGAAAAAGCCGCTCTCGATATCCTTCTGTGCCTGTGTCAGATCGCTGTATCCGCGGGCGGCAGGCGTGCAGAAGCCGTGCTCTGCCAGATAGGCGCGGAACAGATCCTTGTTGCAGAGGATCTCGACGGAACGGTAGGGGCTGCCGGGCAGACCGAGCTGCTCCGCGACATAGGCGGCAGTCGGTGCGGCGGGGTCGGAGGCATAGGCGAGCACGCCGTCGATCTGCTCCTCCCTCGCGACCTTCAGCACAGCCTCCTTGTCGGTCGTGCTGACCTGATAGAAGCGGTCCGCGTGATACTGTCCGGGATTGTCGGGCAGGTAATCGCACAGCACCGTGAACAGCCCGAGCGACTTTGCCTTTTCGATCGCAACGATCTGCTGTGCAGAGCCGCCGAGCAACATGATCTTTTTCAATGGATTCGCTCCCTTACTTTCTGAGGATGACATCGCAGATGGTATCGACCGTTTCCGGCGTCAGCTCCGCATACATCGGCAGCGTGAGGATATTGCGGGAAATGCGCGCTGCGATCGGTGTTTCGCCGCGGAACTGCCCCTGATAGCATGCCATCTCGTTGATCGCGGGATAGAAATACTTTCTGGCGTAGATATCCTGCGCCTTGAGGCGGTCGAACACGCTGTCGCGGTCCTCGCCGAAGGTCTCCGGGTCGATCAGCACGGGGTAGTAGGCGTAATTCGGGGTGACATCCTGCTGCTCCTTGATGAGCGTGAGCCCCGGCACGCCGGAGAGCCGCTCGTGATAGCGCGCAAACGCCTGCCCTCTGGCGGCGATGCACTGTTCGATATTGCGCAGGTTGCAGATGCCCATTGCCGCGCGGAATTCGTCCATTTTCGCGTTCCCGCCGTAGGCGGTGACGTCCTCGCCGTGCAGACCGAAGTTCTTGAGCTCGTGCAGCGGCTCGCGGAGGCTTTCGTCGTGGAAGGCGATCGCGCCGCCCTCGATCGTATTGAACACCTTGGTCGCGTGGAAGGAGAACATGGACGCATCGCCGAAGCTGCCGATGCCCTTGCCCCTGTACTTCACACCGAACGCATGTGCGGCGTCATAAACGAGCTTGAGCCCGTGCTTCTGCGCAACGGCGCCGATCGCATCGACGTCACAGATCGAGCCGTAGACATGCACGGGGACGATCGCGGCGGTCTTTTCGGTGATCAGCGCCTCGATCTTTTCGGGGTCCATCGTGTAGTCATCCGGCTTGATATCGCAGAAAACGGGCTTCAGACCGTTCCGCACGATGGCATGAACGGTCGAAACAAATGTGAACGGCGTGGTGATGACCTCCGCGCCGGTGTCGCGCAGTCCCATCGCCTGAAGCACGAGCTCCAGTGCCAGATGTCCGTTGACAAACATCGCAAGCTGCGGAACGTCGAGGTATTCGATCAGGCTGTGCTGCAGTTTTTTGTAGACCGGACCCATGTTCGTCAGGTGATGACTCTCGAAGATCGGCTTGATCTCGCGGATATAGTCCTCATAGTCGGGCATGGACGATCTTGTTACCAGTATACTCATTGCATTGCTGTATTCCTTACTTCAAGGCGCCCAGCACATCCTGCCGGATGGCGTCAACGTCTCTCATTTTTCCGTCGCTGATGCACTCGACTGCACGCCAGCCCAGCTTCTGTGCACAGTAATCCGCGGCAGCGCGGCAGCTTCTCAGATAGTGGACATTGCTCTCGTG
>JAEEGK010015975.1_pt1 | contig 16557 bp, 15 predicted proteins | sample 8958771 | NCBI WGS metagenome assembly JAEEGK01 (sample SAMN16246547, study PRJNA631951) | gut metagenome | biome: gut microbiome; feature: rumen; material: SC-attached | host: Bos | place: Iran: Karaj | collected 2018-10 | reverse complement strand
ATTACAGCCGAGAGGGACGGATTTTTTAAAAGAGATTTGTTCAAATGTAACAGTTCCGGTTTTTGCAATAGGCGGAATAAACGAAAAGACTATAAAACAATTAAAAGGCATAAATATTGAAGGTGTCTGCTTAATGTCTTCTCTCATGAAAAAAAGAATATCTTCTCATTGAAAAACAGCCATAAAACAATAACAGACATAATCCAACCAACAACAAAAAGCTGCAATTAAAAATGTTTTTGATTTTAAAATTTAAAGGAAAGCGATAAGAAGTGAGAACCGTAACTGTCTTCTACTTCTATCGGTAATTCAAATGCATAATCTACCACCAGTTTGGTTGCATTAGCAAAAGAAAATTCGTAACCGAAACCGACATTAAATGCTTCTTCTCTTCCGCCTAATCTTATTGCCAACTTTCTATCAAGCACATAACTTTCTACACCGGCTCTTACAAAAGTTTCATTATCTCTAAATATTACATCCAAGGCAATTGTGAAATAAGGAATTTTTATGTACGGCAACTCGTCATTATAATAACTTAAACCTAAAACATTTATATTTTTAACTTCATCTTTTTCCATGAAACCGATATCGGCTGGAACTATATATTTACTGCTGTAACCTATACCGATACCATTCGAAAACATTGCCAATATACCGATATCACCGGTCATGGCGCCTTTATAAGTATCTAAATCTTCTTCTTTAACACCAAACTTAACTTCTTGCAACAAATATTTAAAATTTAAGCCTGCAGCAATTTCTACAACTTCACTGTTTAATCCTACCAAATCGTTTAATAATCTTGCATAACCGACATTAAATGTATCTTCTCTTCTTAATCCCGGAGTAGATATTGATGACCAAGCAAAAGATATTGAACCGGCTCTTGCACTTATAGGATGAACATATCCGGCATAGTTTGCACCGACTTCAACACCTTCCAAACCGGCAAACAGTCTTGAACCCATCAATGTCACTTCTTTTTGAGCAACAAAAGCTGTACCTGCAACATTGTATAACGGTGCATTTGCATCGTTAGATACTGCCGTAAATGCTCCACCCATACCTAAAGCTCTTACACCCCAATAGGTATCATCAAAAGCTGCCTGTACCTGCTGAGCTGTAAAAAACGCTATGGTTAATAATAAAGCTGCTATTTTTTTCATTTTTTATATAAGTTTTACCAAACGAAAGCGATTGTTCCGCTTATAACATCGCCGCCGTCTTTCAATTTAATCTGATATATATATGTTCCGCTTTCTACCCAATCACCTGAATTATTTGTTCCTTTCTTACCTTCCCAAACAAATCCATCAGATGATCCGCTGTTAAGCTCTGCTATTTTTTTACCCTTTAAATTATATATTTTTACTTTATCGCCTTCTTTCAAATATTTGAATTCAAAACCCGGATAACTGCCGGGAATTTTGTTCTTTACAACTATTCTGTTTGACGGTCTGTAACTCGAGTCTGATAATGTTACAGTTTCCAATACTCTGTATATCCCCAAAGCATCTGCAGAGAAAGAATATGTTTGGTTCTTCTTATCTACAGACAAACCTGATTTTGGTACGGTTTTCCATTCAGCGCCATCAAAGAATTGTAAAGAAAATTTATTTGCTTTAGTTTCGTTCTGCAACGGAAGATTTTTAATTGCTATTGCTTTTTTAAGTTCGGAAATTGAATCAACATCAACAGATACTGCCGAAATAACAGTCTCTCTTTTGCCGGATGATGATGAATCCGCATAAGAAATATCTTCAAGGAAATCAACAGTAACTTTATGTGTTCCGTCATATGCACCTTTCGGAACGGAAACAATAACATATCCCTCGTCACCTTTAGACTGATCTCCACTGAAAACTTTTATTTCAGCACCGTCAGAACCGTTAACATTTTCTTCCTCTATAACACTTATAACATCAACCGTTACAAATGTAGTTGATGAAGCATCTGTCGGAGCATAAGCATAATAAGGTTCAGTTTCTCCTTCAATTGTAAATTCACCTACAATTCTATATTCTAACGAGGTATGCTCTTCAGTTATAAGTCCGTCCGGTATTGCAAGATAATAATCTCTTTTACTTGCCACATTTTTAATTGATACAGTACTAATATTGGTATCAGAATCCAACTTATATTCCAAATAAATATTTGCTGCCTTAGCTTCACCGAAAGTAACGGAAACTTTTGCATTTAATTTACCGTTTGCCAAAACAGTAGGGATTGCCTCGTGTTTAACTGTAGGTTCTATAAAAGAAAAATCCGCTACAGACGATATTGTTTTATATGTTTCCGAACTGGCAGCATAACAAATACCAATGCCTAAAAACAGTATTGAAAATATAAACATTATTAAGAATGATTTTTTTGTATAAAACTTTTCCATATTATTCATAACTTAAATTCAAAACTAAATTCGCTGTATATTTTGCTGCTGTTGCTTTTTTTGTATCACATGCTAAAAACAATTTCGGTTTTCTTTCATAAAAGTTTGTAAGTGCATCATAATACTCATGAACTACACCACCTGTATCAGTGTTTTCAAAAGTATGACACCCGGATTGTGAAGGATTGCCGGAAACGTTCTGCCAAATTACAGAATATTCACTTGTATCTCCGTTTGCCTTTACAAAAAACCAAGGATACAACCATTTTACTCCTTCATCATGAAGGAACTCAACTTTACCGGCATCATATAATCCAAAAAACTCTCCGGCTTCACTTTTATTTTCACCTATTTCATAAGTATTTTTATTTTGAAACGGATTACCTTGAGCATCATAATCCGTATACACATACGGCAAAGTGGAACAACTTATTTTCCATGCCATAGGTAAAACATCGTTTTCATTATCGATATTATATAATCCGTTTATATCATTATTGGTATAAACTCTTATCTTCCAATTGTTATTCTGAAATTCCCCGTCAACATCCATTTCCAAATATTGTTCTGCAACAGACCACCCTTTTCCAAAAGAATCTGCTGCAAAAGATATTGTTCCTTCCGAAACTTCTGAATTATTTGAAACATTCTTTGTTGTAACAGAAAATTCCGCAGGGTTGCCGCTTTTTACCCAACGGATATTGTCTACTTCTAAAACATTACCACCTTCGACAAATGTATCCTGGGAAAGAATGAACAAAATACTTGTCTTTGCAAGATTTTCAGAAGTAAATCTGGAATCCGTACTTGTATTAAGATTTACAGTTATCTCTTGCCACTGCCCGTTAGCAGAAAAACCTAAATCTTCCAATGTTTTATAAACTATACCACCATTTATTTCAATACCCACTCTACAATTTACTACTTTTGAATTTGATGAACGAACCAAGAATTTAATTGTACCGCCATAATATGCGGACATATCTTGATAACCGTTAGAATTTGTACTTGTCCAACCACAACCGTTCCAATTAAGATTGCCAACCCACGAAAGTCTTGTATATTCTTTACCCTCGGGAGCATTAGTATTAACAGATGAAGGAGTTATTGTTCCCGACCATGTATAAAGCCTAATAGAATCTTCATCCGAAGCATCAGCATCAAAATGTGAACCGTTAAAATTATCGGAATAAACACTATAAACATTTCTTGTATTATTAGCAGCAAAAGCAACTGTTGTTGCCGCAAATAACATAACGAATAATGATATACTTTTTTTCAAATTCATAATTATTCAACAACCTTCTCTATAACAATTTGATCTGTTCCAAAAATATCCTTTTTGAAAACATTAATAAAGTTTCCACCGAAATATATGTATGCAGTGTTATCGGTAAGATCAGGTCTCCACGGAGCATATTCACCTGCTTCATTATAAACACCGAAAACCGGTCCGCCCAAACATGCAATAATTGCATACTCTCTATTAAAATTACTGTCGGCATTATCGGTAAAATATCTTGTTACTTTTGTCTTTTCCATAATCTCCGGATTGTATTTTTTTTGTAAATCGGAACTGCTTAACTTGTTTGAAGTGACAAGGTAACTTAAAGGAATATAACCGCCGTATTCCCCACCTTGTTTTGCTTGATTAACCAAACCGCTATAAACGGTTGAACCATCTGCATTTGTTCTCGGTACAGTTGATTTGTATACCGTACTTTCTGTATTTTTTTGATAAACATAATAACTTACCGTGCTGACCGTTATATGTGCTTTTATTTCAGCATAGGTTGTAGACCACAACCATTGATCTGAAGATTGTGCAATGTTTACATTTTGAACATTCCAATTTATTGTATCGGTAGAAACATTAGTGGAAATATCTTTTAACTCGAAAGAAAAATCTACTACGGCACTGCCTGTAAAATCGGCACCGACGGAAACCGTTGAAAAGTCCCCTTCAGGAAATGCGGCGAAAGTTATATTTGAACAAACAAATAAACTCGTTAAAATAAAAGCAAAAACAAAAATTTTTTTCATTTATTTAATTATTTATATTTATAAAAAAATTTAACAACAGAATTATTATACAAAAACAATTAAATATTTACAAGTGAAATTTAATTGAATCTAAATGAAATGGCTATGAAATGTGAGCCGTAACTTTCTTCAATTTCAAAAGGCAACTCAAAAGCATAATCTACTATCAATGTTGATTCGTTTGCAAATGTAATCTCGTAACCGAAACCGATATCAAAAGCTTCTTCTCTTCCGCCAAGTCTTATTGCCAACTTATCGTTCAAAACATAACTTTCCATACCTAATCTCGGTTTTACTTCACCGTCTATAAATACTACATCCAAATCAACCGTAAATGTAGGTATCTTTACATAAGGTAACAAATCCGTATAATAAGCTATACCTATTACATTTATATTACTTACCGTATCTTTTTCTTCAAAACCTACATCCGGAGCAGTTAAATACTTGCTGCTGAAACCTAAACTTATACCATTTTTAAATTGTGCCAATATACCGATATCTGCGGTCAATGCACCTTTACTGCTGGACAAGTCCGCATCTTCTTCATCAAAATTTATTTCCTGTCTTAAATATTTTAAGTTTAAACCGGCAGCTAAATTTACAATTTCGGTATTCAAATTAAACGCATCATTCAATCTTCTTGCATAACCTATATTAAATGTGTCGTATCTTGATAATCCCGGAGTACTTAACGAAGACCATACAAAAGAAAATGATCCTATTTTTTCAGAAAAAGGATATTCAAATCCCAAATAATTTGCTGCAATCTCCACGCCTTCCAAACCGGCAAACAATCTTGAACTCATTAACGTTACTTCTTTCTGAGCACAATTTGCTATTCCGGCGATATTATATAACGGTGCATTGGAATCGTTTACTACAGCAGTAAAAGCACCACCCATACCTAAAGCTCTTACACCCCAATAGGTATCTTCAAAAACGGCTTCAGCTTTTTGAACCGTTATAACCGATATGGATAATAATAATACTGCTACTAATACCTTTTTCAAAATAACCTCTTAATTACCAAACAAATGCTATCGTACCGCTTATTACTTTACTCTTTTCTTTTAACTTAATTTGATAAATATATGTTCCGCTCTTTGCCCAATCGCCGCTATTGTTTGTTCCTTCCCTACCTCTCCATTCAAAACCTTCAGCATTACCGGATGTAAGCTCAGCAACTTTTTTACCGCTTACAGTATATATCTTAACAACATCACCATCTTTTAAGTTATTAAATTTAAATCCGCCATAAGTCGAAATTCTAGATTTTACTCTTACTCTCTTTGCAGGTCTGTAATCTTTATTTTCTACTTCTTTACCTGCGAACAATAAATATTGACCGGCTTTTGTAGCCTTAACATAAACTCGTCTGCCTTCCTCTCCGTCTGAGAAATCAACTTTGTATATTTTTACATTTTCCCATTCTTCTTCAGGAACACTTGAATCTTTTCTATACATAACAATGAAACTTGTTGCGGTTGAATCTTTCATAGATAAAAATACTGTTATAGGCGGATCAAAAGTATCTTGAGGAGGCTCTGTCCTTACACTTATTCCGCTTATAGGTTTACCATTTGACACAGCAAATGATGTTCTGTTTATATTCATTGCAGGGAACCAATCATCAAAGTCAAGATCTTCTATTATAACTATTGTCCCAGGATCCAATGTTCCCGGATCTACAGTAACACCGGAATCACCTGTTCCTTGATTACCATCATCAATAATAAGTGTTCCGCCTTCAGATCCAATAACGGTCGATGTAGAATTTGATATTGTTGCCGTATGGAAAGTATCACTTGATACAGATTGATCTTCCGGCCAGTAAGCATAACCTTCTGCACCGGATTGATTTGTTAATTTTGCTCTTATTTGATAACTTATAGAATTATGACCTGTATCAAAAGTACCGGTTTCAATATAAAAAGGTTGTCCGTTAGAAATATCACTTTTTGAAACTGTTTGCATAGTTGAAGGATTACCATCAAAATAATACAACAAATCCACCTGAGAAGAAGTATATACACCAAAATTAACCGTAACTTCAATATTTAAGTTTCTGTTCACGGAAGAAACATTAGTAACAGCAGAATGGGTTATTTGCGGAGCCTCAAATATAGCTTCCGCAATAAATGTTTGTGTACTGTATGTTACTGCCTGCACGGAAAAATTAAATCCGAACATTAAAGCTAAAACTAAAATTGATAATAATATTTTTTTATTTTTCATTTTTCTCTATTTAATATTCTACTTTATTTTTTACAAATTTATTCCGTAACAACTTCGCCTAATCTTGAAACCTTAAATCTTTTTCTTCCTATTACTTGCTTATCAAAAGCTTTTATCTTAAACAAAGCTACATATTTGCCTTTTTTCAAATCTGTCCCGCTTATTACAAAACCTTTAAAATTCCTGCTGTCCTGTGCATAAGTAGGAAAAGTCTCATCTATATTAACTGACTTTACCAAATCGCCTGTTTGTTTATTATAAATTTCAATAACACCATTATGTCTTATATGAATATTCCCGTTATTTTTAAGAGTCAAATTATAATAAATTCCGCCGTCTCTTGTTGATGTTTTCAAATCCAACTCGTCAATTTTAAAATCTAACTTTTCGGTCCCTTTTATAACCAAATATACAGGTTGTTTCATCGAAATTTGAAACATTCCGCCTTCAATAGTGAATACAACCATTCCGGAAATTGAACCTTCCATATTACTATCGGTTGTAACTACAAACGGAACTTCAACTGTTCCTTTAGGAGCAATATCAACTACCGTTTTAGGTAACTCCAACCACCTATCAACTGTAGTAAAACTATCGTTTCCGGAAGAATTTTTCCAATCTTCTTTTTCAATATTTACCGTGACCGGAACATCTTCAAGATTGGTAACAACAAACTTACCTTCATATACAGACATCGGTTCCGCATTGATATTAACAACCGCAGGTGCTATTTCTAAGTTAGCGTAAGCTAAATTAAAAACAAACATTAAACTTACAAAGATCAAAAATTTTTTAAAGATCAATCTATTCATATTCCAAAACAACTAATATGTTTCCCTGATATTTTAAACCGCCTGCTGCATTTTTACAATTTGCGCCTAAATATAAACAAACTTTACTGCCTGATTCATAGCCGTTGTTTCCAGGTCCGCCACCGTAAACTCCCGAACGAACATGATATCCACCGGTTTTATACCCCATTACTGTTGAATAATCTTTTTTTTCATCTGTTTCTAAACTTCCTAAATCCTGCATATATAGCCACACAGGATTTGTTGTAGAAGAACTGCCGCTATCATAAAGATATTTGTATTTTCCCTGACTACCGGTTGCTTCACCCTCAGCTATTTGATAAGAATGATATCCATAATAATCCGAATAAGGCAGAGCTTCTGTAGTTGCTCTCCAACACATAGGTAAAACATATTCCCTGCCGGATTTGATTGCATACAAACCATTCCTGTCTTTTGAACCGTTGTTTACAAACAATTTAACATTCCAGTTGTTGGTTGAAGAATCTTTATCATAATTTATTTCCAAATACTGCTCTGCAACTTTCCAGTCTGTTTGAAAAGTACTTGATGCCCAAGTTATATTACTTGTACTAACGGTAGAACTATCAGAAACTTTTTTTACCGTAACATTGAAAGAACCACTACCTGATTTTATCCAACGAACATAATCAAAATCCAACAATAAACCACTACTAACAACATCATTACCATAAGTTATTAAAAACAAGTAAGATGTTTCAGCCATATTCGCAGAGGTTATCCTCGAATCGGTAGTGCTATTCAAATTCATGGAAACTTCCTGCCATTGATTTAACTTAGTAGAATCGAAACCAGAAAAAACAGTACTGTTACTTAAGGGAAAACAAACTTCATTCCCGCCTACCTTGATACCGACAGGAATATTTTTACAATTAGCACTATTAATTTTAACTAAAAATTTTAGTTTCCCGCCATAATAAGCGGACATATTTCTTGTGGTCGCTTCATTTGAAGAATTAACAAAAGTCACTCCTCCGCCACCCCAAGTAGATCCATTTACAGAACATCTTGTATAAATTAATCCTTCAGCAGGACTGACTGTCCTGGAAGATGTCTTCAATGTTCCCCAAGCAAACATTCTTACACTTTCATCAATATGTAAATTATCATCAAAATTAGGACCGCTTATAGATTCAGCATAAGCACCATAAACATGCCTGCCTATATTACTTGCATAAGCAGCAGATATTGCTAAACATAAAAATAATGATAATACTAAAACTTTTTTTATATACACTTAAAACCTTTCTGTAAACAAAAAAATTCTTTTTAATAAAATTGTATAAAACTTTTTTAAACAACTTAATAAAAAAGAACTGACTTCTTATCTTGTGTCGAGATATGCACCAAACCGGTGCATATCCCAACAATATAACTTAACTTACAATTATTCTGTAACTTGAACTACATACAATTTTTCTGTTTTGTAAATATCGTTAGATCCGCCTTGAATGTTAGCAAATCCGCCGAAGAAATACATATATGCAGTGTGGTTTGTAACTTGAGAACCTGTCCAATCACCGGTATTATTATCAACACCGAATACAGGACCAACTATACTTGCGATTTTTGTATAAGCTCCAATTCCTTTAGGATAAGATGTTGCTGCATTTGTATCTGAAACATCACCAAAATATCTGTCTGCTCTTGTTGCAGATGTTGTTGATGTTGCTTGTGAATAAGTAATATTTGCATTTTTTGTTCCAACGAAAGAATAAGCTACAGGAATATAACCTCTGTAATCTCCACCGCCTGAACCTTTTCTAACCAATCCGCTGAAAGCTTTTGAACCACCCTCATTTGTTCTTCCGGTTGTAGCTTTATAGTCTGAAGAATTGTTTTTGTTATCTTGGAACATATAAACATTGAAACCTGCTTTTGTAACTGTTGCAGCTACAACTGCATATTGATCTGCTCTTACCCAAGCTATAGTTGAACCTGTAACAAAAGCATCTGCACTTGTCCATTTAATTGTGCTATCCGATACTGTTGCATCACCGCTTACATTCTTAAGTGTGAAAGTAAACGCTACATTACCTGCATTTGTAAAATCTGCAATACCCGTGTAAGTTGTTGTAGAATACGTTACTGCTGCAAAAACCGAACTGCCCAACATCACAGTTGCTACTAATGCAACTGCCAAACTTAACATTTTTTTCATTTTTTTCCTCTCCTATTTTTTTGTTTTTTGTTAAAGTTTTCTTATAACACCTTTATAGTCTATAAGATAAATTCAAAAAAGTCAATAAAAAACTTACCGATTTCACAACTTTTTCACAAGTTATTATTTTTTATTTTCTTCCTTTTTATCTTTAAAAAGTTCCGCTATACCTGCGATTGAGCCCATAACACCGCTTGTTTCCAAAGGCAAAAATATTTTGCTTGCTTTACCGTCGGCAACTTTACCCAATGTTTCCATATATTTTACGGCCAACAAGTCGTTTGTGGGGTTACCTTGATGTATTGCGCTGTATACGGTGTCTATTTCATATTTTTGTGCATCGGCAACTCTTCTGATAGCTTCGGCTTGTCCTTCCGCTTCAAGAATTGCTTTTTGTTTTTTAGCTTCGGATTCCAAAATAACAGCTTGTTTTTCACCTTCCGCTTTTAATATTGCGGATTGTCTGAAACCTTCGGCTTCCAAAATGTTTGCTCTTTTTTCTCTTTCCGCTTTCATTTGTTTAGACATGGATTCGGTAATATCTCTCGGGGGATCGATTTTCTGAATTTCCACTCTGGTAATTTTTACACCCCATTTATCCGTTGCTTCATCCATAACGGCTCTTAATTGGTTATTGATTTTTTCTCTTGATGTAAGGGTTGAATCAAGTTCCATATCACCTATAACATTTCTTAAGTTTGTTTGGGCAAGCTTAAGAGCTGCCATAGCAAAATTTGCTACATTATATACAACCTTTACGGGATCCGTAATTTGGAAATATATAATAGCATCTACAGTTACGGTAACGTTATCTTTTGTGATAACGTTTTGAGGAGCGACATCCATAACCTGCTCTCTCATATCCACCTTTTTTAATGTTTGAAATAACGGAATAACTATTGTTACACCGGCACCCACCGTTCTTGAATATTTACCCAATGTTTCCACTAAACCTTTTTCGTACTGTTGAACAATTCTTATGGTATTTGCTACAAAAATGAACAAAACAATAACTGCAACTATCCATAAAGCTATCATTTGTTTTCCCCCCTTTCTATATTTTTATTTTTTCTTTACATGTAATTTTGTTCCGTCAACGGATTGTATTATAACCGTTTCACCTACCGCAATGGTTTCCTCGGATACCGCAAGCCAAACTTCACCTTCTATTTTTATTTTGCCTGCACTTGCAGGTTTTATTTCTTCCGTAACAATTGCGGAAGAATTTATTAAAGAATCTACATTTGTTTCTATGGTTCTTTTTGAAAAGTATTTTTTAAAGATAGGTCTTATAAGTAAAATCGAACATAAAGATATTGCACAGAAAATTATTAATTCGGTTTGGAATGCGGCACCGAGCAAAGAAAAAAGCATTGCAAACAGTGCTCCGGTAGCAAAACATAAAAAGAAAAATATTCCGGTACTAATAATTTCAAAACCTAAGAAAGCCAAAAATAAAATCAGCCAAATATACCAAGTCATTTTTCCTCCTTAAAAATCGCCGAAGGCAACTTTTGAGATACAGATGATTTCTCTATCCTTCCATACCTCTATTTTATGTACTTAATTCTTTTCAATGGCCAATAGTTTACAAGAGCTTGACCTTTCAAATATTTGTCGGGTAAAGGTCCCCAAAATCTTGCATCAAAAGAAAAATCTCTGTTGTCGCCCAAAACCATATAGTGGCCTTTCGGAACTGTTACCGGTCCGAAATTGTCTCTTACAAAAGCGACAGGCAAACTTGCAAATTCTCCTTTTTCCCAAGCTTCCTGATATTCTTCCTGAGTTTCGTATAAATTGAAATTTTTGTAAAGTTCGGTATCTGCATAATTGACATAATCTTCTTTCATTTCCACATCGTTTACAAAAAGTTTTTTATCTTTTATTTCTACTTTATCACCTTCAAGAGCAACGCATCTTTTTATATAATCTTTTTTTACCCCTTCGGCAACTTCAATCGGGCTTAACGCCGATGGCGGGCATTGGAATATAACAACATCTCCCTTTTTTACCTGTTTTATCGGCAAAACTCTTTTGCCGTCCGAAAAAGGAACTCTGAACCCGTAAATAAATTTCATGGCAAACAAATGATCTCCTACAAGCAATGTCTTTTCCATGCTGCCGGTAGGAATTTTGAATGCCTGTATAATGAAATACATTATTATTGAAGCAATTATAAGTGCTGTCCATAATGTATCCACCCAAGAATAAACATTTTCAAAAGCTTTGTTTGCTTGTTTTGTTTTAATGAATTTTTTCTTTAAAAGCTGCATTATTACAGCCAAAACTAAAAATATGCAACCTGCAATAAATAATTTTATTTCCATTTGTTTTTCCAATTAATCAGATTAATATAAATGATACCAAAAAATTTTTAGGATGTATAGAGGCACAGAGGGATACCTCTGTACTTCTATCCCTCAAAATTGCCAAAGGCAATTTTTAGATTTTTTCCAAACTTATTCTTGAAAGGTCGGTATCTACTTTCAAAACTCTGACTTTTATTGTTTGCCCGACGGAAACAATTTCGTGCGGATTAGATACAAACTTATCGCTGAGTTTTGATATATGAACTAAACCGTCTTGATGAACACCGATATCTACAAATGCACCGAAATTGGTAACATTTGTAACGGTTCCGTCAAGAATCATATCTTCTTTTAAATCTTCTATGGAATTTATTTCGTCACTGAACTCTGTTGAAACAAAAGTTTCTCTGGGATCTACTCCCGGTTTTTTAAGTTCTGCAACAATATCGTTTAGCGTTAACATTCCGACCGTGTCCGTAACATAATTTTTTAAATTTATTTTTGAAATTGCGGATGTGTTACCTATAAGTTGGTCCGGTGTCATAGACAAATCCTGAGCCATTTTTTCCACTATCGGATAACTTTCCGGATGGATTGCGGAATTATCCAACGGATTATCACCGTCGGCAATTCTTAAAAAGCCCGCGCATTGAGTAAATGTTTTTTCACCAAACATACTGACATTTAATAATTGTTTTTTGTTTGTAAAAGAACCGTTTTTTGCTCTGTATTGAACTATATTTTTTGCCGCAAGTCTTCCGATACCTGCAACATAACTTAAAAGTTCCGTTGATGCGGAGTTAAGGTTTACACCTACATAGTTTACACAAGATTCTACGGTTTCATCGAGATTCTTTTTCAACTGTGTTTGGTTAACATCGTGTTGATACTGTCCTACTCCGATAGATTTCGGATCTATTTTTACAAGTTCGGCCAACGGATCCTGCAACCTTCTTGCTATACTTATTGCACCTCTAACGGTAACATCCAAATCCGGAAATTCGTTTACGGCCAAAGGTGATGCCGAATATACCGAAGCGCCCGCTTCACTTACAACTACGGCTTTAGCTTTCAGTTGATTCTTTTTCAACACCGCTTTTATAAAGTTAACCGTTTCTTTAGATGCGGTTCCGTTACCTATAGCAATAAGTTCAACGTTATATTTCTTTATAAAATCTACAACTATATCCTGTGCTTCCTGCAATCTGCACATTGGTTCGTGCGGAAATATGGGTTTATATTCTTTATAGTTGCCGTTTCTGTCTATTATTGCAACTTTGCAACCTGTTCTGAAACCCGGATCTACACCCATAATAACCTTCGGACCTGCAGGTGATGCAAGAAGAAGATTCTTTGCATTTGTGGCAAACACATTTATTGCTTCTTTGTCTGCTTCTTCCATTTTTGCAATAAAAATTTCCACCTGTAAAGACGGGTAAAGATGCCTGTCGAAAGCGGTTTTCATTGCCGTCCAAAGTTCTGGATAAAACAGTGCCATGTTCGTTTTAACTATTTTTGATGCTATCGTTTCTATTGCCTGTTCACTGTCAACATCTATTTTCCAGGTTAATATTCCTTCTTTAGCTCCTCTTCTTATGGCAAGTATTCTGTGAGAAACTATATTTTTTATAGGTTCGGAATAATCGTAATACATTTCAAACTTCGTTTTTTGATCTTCAAGACCTTTTTTAACTTTAGATTTTAATACACCGTTAGTGAAAATAAAATTTCTCATAATGCCCCTGTATAAGGCATTATCGGATATTTGTTCGGCTATAATATCTATTGCACCGGTTAGTGCTTCTTTTACGGTTAATACACCTTTTTCTTTATTTAAAAATTTAGACACTATTTCATCTTTATTTACGGTTTTTGATACCATAATATCTTGAGCAAGTATCATTTGTGCAAGAGGTTCCAACCCTTTTTGTTTTGCAATTGTTGCTTTTGTTGTTCTTTTGGGCTTGTAAGGTAAATATATATCTTCCAACTTTGTTTTTTCTCTGCAAAGTTCTATTTGTTTTTTAAGTTCGGGTGTTAATTTTTTTTGTTCATCTATACTTTTTAATATTGTTTCTTTTCTTGTTTCAAGTTCTATATAATACTGAAGTTTATCGGCAACACCTCTAACTTCTGTTTCCGTTAAGTTTCCTGTTCTTTCTTTTCTGTATCTTGAAATAAAAGGAACGGTATTTCCTTCACCTAACATGCTAACGGTGGCGGTTACCGAACCCGAATTTAAACTTAGTTCTTCACTTATCCAACTTATGATATTTTGTTGAGTAGACATGATTTATTCCTTATAAAAAATATTTCATATTTTTGAGGTATGGATGTATGGAAGTATGGAGGTATGGACTAAAATTTTTATGGAATTTTAATGATTAGAAATACGGATAAGTTGGGATATAGAATAAAATTTTTTCTGTTTCTATCCTTCTATTCCTCTATACCTCTATACCTCAAAATTTTGCTTTGCAAAATTTTTGTTCATAAAACAGGAGCTAATATACCGTTATAAAAACATGTATAATTAGCTCCTTAAAAATTGTTTTAGAAGTTTATTTCTTTCCCAAAATCTTGAAAACTTTTGTTCCGCAATCAGGGCATACACCTTTAACTGCTTTCATTCCGTTTTTCATGATTGTTTCTTCAGGATTTTTTACTTCTACTTGTTTTTTACATTTCATACATCTTGCTTGTGGCATGATACTTTCTCCTTTTATATAAACTAAAATACTGCAAAATTATCTTGACATTTTTGCTTGTTCTTTTATTAAGTTCAAAGCAATTTCGTTCTTTTGTATTTGGCTTGTACCTTCATACAATGTTGTAATCTTTGCATCTCTCATCATTTTTTCTACAGGATATTCTTTGCAATATCCGTATCCGCCGAAAATTTGAACAGCATCGGTTGTAACCTGCATTGCAGTTTCGGAAGCAAACAATTTTGCCATTGCGGATTCTTTACTTGTTCTAACTCTGTCTTTAGGATCTTTTTTGTTGTTATCATCTATCATTCTTGCAACGGAATATAAAAGTGCTCTTGAAGCTTCAACTTTTGTTGCCATTTCCGCGAGCATATGTTGTATTGCTTGGAATGATGATATAGGTTGACCGAATTGTACTCTTGTTCTTGAATATGCTACTGCTTCTTCCAATGCTCCGGCTGCTATACCTAAAGCTTGTGCGGCAACTCCCGGCCTTGAAGCATCAAGTGTTGCTTGAGCTATCATTAAACCGTGACCTTCTTTACCCAACAAATTTTCTTTGGGAACTTTGCAGTTATTGAATATCAATTCTCTTGTAGAAGAAGCTCTGATACCCATTTTGTTTTCTTTTTTACCGAAAGAAAAACCTTCCATACCTTTTTCAAGTATGAAAGCGGAAATTCCTCTTGCACCTCTGGAAGGATTTGTTTTTGCAAATACGGTATAAACTTCCGCATCACCTGCATTTGTTATGAAACATTTTGTTCCGTTAAGAATATAATCGCCGTTAGCATCTTTTGTTGCAACTGATTTCATACCGGTTGCATCGGAACCTGCTGAAGGTTCTGTTAAACCGAATGCTGCAACTGTTCCTGCTGCTATTTTAGGCAAATATTTTTGTTTTTGTTCTTCGTTTCCGCCTACAAGTATAGGAAGAGTTCCGAGTGCCGTTGCTGCTAAACACAATGCAACACCGCCGTCAACTTTACAAAGTTCTTCGGTTGCAAGAACCAAGTTCATTATGTTTCCGTCACCGAATCCGCCGTATTTTTCTGGAATATATGATCCGCATAATCCTGCATCTGCCAATTCTTTTACGATATCCCAAGGAAATGTTCCTTCTTCATCATATTTTTCTCTAACAGGTTTCATTTTTTCTTGAGCAATTTGTCTTGCTGTATCAACAATCATTTGCTCTTCTTCGCTTAAAAAATAATTCATCATTTTTGTTACACTCCATTATTAGTTTATAGCTTACAGCTGATAGTTTATACTTTTTTAACTTTAAGCTTTCAGCTTTAAGCTATTTGTTAAGTTTTCTATAAGCTTGTTTAGCAGAATTTTGTTCAGCTTCTTTTTTGGAACTGCCGATACCTAACCCGAACTTTTTACCTTCTATAAAAACAGCTATTTCAAACTTTTTATCGTGATCGGGGCCATATTCCCTTACGACTTTGTATTCCGGCAAAGTTTGAAATTGTGCCTGAACCAATTCCTGTAAAGATGTTTTATAGTCCGTTAACTCTACGGTTTGTTCCAAGCTTAAAAATTTATGTATAAAATTTTTTACTATTTCAAAGTTCGAATCTAAGTATATCGCACCTATAATCGCTTCAAAAGAATCGCAAAGGAGAGATTCTCTTTGTCTTGCAAAGTTTGAATCTTCGCTTTTGCTGATCAAAATAAATTTGTCTAACTTTATTTTTTTAGACCAAGTACTTAAACTTTTTGCGGAAACTATTTGAGCTTTTATTTGGGAAAGTTTTCCTTCATTATCTTCACCGTACTTATTGTACAAATATTCACTTACAACGGCGGACAGAATACCGTCTCCGAGAAATTCCATCCGCTCGTTACAATATTTTAACCC
>JAEEGK010015974.1_pt1 | contig 16557 bp, 27 predicted proteins | sample 8958771 | NCBI WGS metagenome assembly JAEEGK01 (sample SAMN16246547, study PRJNA631951) | gut metagenome | biome: gut microbiome; feature: rumen; material: SC-attached | host: Bos | place: Iran: Karaj | collected 2018-10 | reverse complement strand
CTGACTAGGCACATTAACCATTTTTGCTACTCCCCACTGGGGCAGACAACCTCATTACTGCCATCCTCACATTTAGTCACCCCCCAAACATGAGTTTTATGCCATTATGACAAAGGAAAATGGTTGCGTGAGCGTAGTGGGATTCGAACCCACGAACAACGGTTTTAGAGACCGCCCCAATAGACCACTCTAGCATACGCCCATATTAATTGATTACTCTTCTCCCTTTAGACTTCTAATTTTTGCCTTAAAGATACAGATAGATGCCTCAATGAAATCTTTCTTACCTTCATATGTTTCTATTAGTTCCTCAAGTTTCTTTATCAAGTCTTCTTTTGCCTCTTCATTTGAATCATATATTGTTGATGCGCCACCAATGAGGTAATCACCATTGGCAAGGTCAAATCTACCACTTCCAAACTCTGGTCTCTCATTCTGGTCGATTGGTTTCTCAACAACTGTAGATGTCTTTACCTCTTGATGAGCCCAGAGATAAATCACTTCCTCACCTATCTTTAAATCTGCTGCTTTTCTCATTTGATATAAATTGAATCTCCTACACGATATGATTTATTGGTATATAAGGTATAATCAAATGTGTTGTACCCAGATTTAATACGTACCTCTACCTTATATTTCTTATCATAGGTAGTATGCCCCTCAGTCGTTTCAACACATCTAACAACACCTTTATCGTCAGTAACGACTTCATCGCAACTAACGAAACTAAATGCTGTAACCAATAATACTATTATGTTTAAAAGACGAACTTTTCCCATGATGCAAAGATACTAAAAAAATCTGAAATAACCAAATTTTTCTTGTTAAAAAAACAAAAAACGTCACAAGCTAAGAGCCTATGACGTTTTTATATGTTGTTTAGTCTTCGGTAACAACCTTCAACCTTTTGAATAGCTCTTCGTGTCCGAAAACTGCTAGAGCTGTTACTTTGAAATCGAGGTCAGGTTCTTTGAACTCTGTGTACTCGACATCTAAGCTTTCTAGCCTTCTCCTCCACTTAGGTACATCAGCACTTAAGTAAATCAAATAATCATTTTGCCACTCTCTACTATGAGGATGTTCTAGCATCCATTGCGCAACTGCATGACCACCTTGTACGCATCCGTACACTGGTTTGAGCGACTTGTCAATCAAAACGTATAACTTTCTCTTCTCCATTACTCTTCTGTTGGGTCTGCATACTTGTTATACACCTTGATTACTGCGTTCTTGAATGCTGGGATAACATAACTCTCAGTCATGTCACCACCACTCACACCCCAACGACCACTGTGCAACATCTTGTAACAACGGTTTCTAACCTCATCCTCAAGATATGCATCACGGTCTGCACCCTCGATACGATGCTTAAAAATGTAGTAAGCTACATAGTCAGAATGGTCTTTATAAGTCTCTGACTTAATGAATTCCTTAAACTTAAGATACTGTTCTCTAGTGGTTTCCTTGTCTGTAAAAATTTTCTTTTCCATATTAATATATTCTTTAATTTGTTTGTTATTAACTAATGATTTTAACTTTCTCACTACTTTTCCCATCCAAATTAAGAATACATCAGGACCACGAATCAGTTTCAGCTACCAAAATTGGTCAAAGCCCTACCAAAAACTGTTTTTCTTCATAATAATTAATTTTTTAAAATGTTATTAAAAAAACGGAAGCTGGTTAAACCAAGAGTTGCGGTCTTTTAAACTGCTGTAAGCTTCCTTAATAATGTTCACAGAACATTGGAGTTGTTGGGGAGGTGGGACTCGAACCCACGACCTTCAGCTTATGAGGCTGACGAGCTACCAACTGCTACCACTCCACAATATTAAAAAACCTACGGAGGTACTTTATTGGAATCTAGCTAAACCCTAGCCGACAAGAATTCTTTTATCCCATAGGGACTTGCCACTAGGTGCTTCGCACACCATAAGAGTATTACTAAGTGTGTACCTTGAGCCTAGATGAAATTACTCGCATCTTTAGTTGCTGTTAATTCAGTTAACGCTACTCCACGCTTGTACCTCTACTCCTACATCGTAAGTTTATGTGGACAAGATGGGACTCGAACCCACGACCCTCTGAATGCAAATCAGATGCTCTAGCCAACTGAGCTACAAGCCCATAAACATATTGTCAGTCACTAGGGAATCGAACCCTTATTGTGCCTTTGTGACCTTTGAAATCAAAGTTTCTCTACGACCTTACCATAGATTTGATTTCTACTTACCCAACCATTTGGATGACCATGATTATTACCAATCAAATACTCCTTGTTATTTCTAACAGCCCATATAAGATGTAAGTAATAATGACCCTTGACCTTACAAAGAACGATGTCCTTTTTGTTAAGTTTGGTATCATCCTTAATTGGTTCGCAAATAACAGATTGTCCACTCTTGAGTATTGGTGTCATTGACTGACCATAACCAGTAATTTTACCAACTAACCCTTGCTGAAGCTTAGTGGCACTCTCGTTATTTTCTTTTCCACAAAAATCATATGGTCTCATATATAATTAAATATTAAGCCATGTCAAAAACGATTGATTAGAAATGGTATTTTTACGAAACACGAATGTCTCAAACTCTTCAATCTATAACCACTGCTAGCTAGTTCAGAGTTATAAGTTTAACGTTTACTTAAGTCGTTTAAACGTTCAAAATGCGGTACGCAGGGACAGAGGGACTCGAACCCCCAACCGTTTCATTATCAGTCAAAGCATCACTGCGTTCCGAAGTCGGCAGTGTGTATAGCTTAAATCGCAACAAAATTACTCTACCACTGAGCTATATCCCTAAATTAAAAAACAAAAGACTGAGAACATTGTCTTATTGTAGATGCCATTTCACAACGGTTGGACGTTGCTGTTCACACGCTACCTTACGATAGCCGTAGACACCATGCACGGAGGTTTTGCGAAAACAACCAAACACTTACTAGTTTAAACCTTTCGGTACAGCATCATAGATTTCAGTTCTTCGCCAAGCTCTTGCGGATTCACAGGATGCCTCCTGTTGACTCAGACGAGTACTTTTACTCTCTTGTTGGATTCCTTGCGAGTCCCCAACCCCTTCATATTGCAGAAGGATAAGTGCATTTTAGCTGCCTAGTGTCGCACACTTTTGCTTTGTAAACTTTTGAACCCTATTAATTTCAAACCTTTTCTGCGACCATTGGAAGACGAGGTGCGACCCATCGCATTCGTGCCTTTTGAGCACGACCCACGAAATCGCCTCCCTACAAAGACTCACCACAAGTCCAATTGTTATTACATACTATCAGCCTTACGGTTCTCAAGCATTTCTACTTGAGACTAGCACATAACTGAACCCAACACGCCAACTGGTGATTATTGCATCAAGTTCCATATGACAATCTATTGTGTTACCACTCACTCAAAGACATTCAGCCCTTGAGAGCCTACATCCAAGGTGTTACCCCCAATGTAGACCGTGCCATATGCTTTTCAGTGAAATACATAGGGTTGCCCCTACATATCTGTAATGCTACTATGGTCAATTTCACACTACATTTAGTCCCATCACTGGATTATCCTTAATGGCTACGAAAGCTAGCCAAGCTCCTCATTTTCAGCCGAAGCCTACGATGTGAGAGTTGTTGGTAAGAGTAGATTTGCACTACTGAAGCCACCGAAGTGACACATCAAGCACGAACTTGATGCCCATTTGTCTACATCTGCCATTGCTGACAGTTCTCCTCTGGTACTTACCAAAAGGTGTTTTTTTACTTTGTACACCACAAACTATGGTTGGAAGAGTGGGATTTGCACACCACGAAGCTTCCGAAGAAGCACACTAAGCACGAACTTAGTGCCCATTTGTCTACATCAGCCTTACGACTGTTCTCCTCTGGTATCTTCCAAATGAAGTTGCGGAGGATGGACTCGAACCACCGACCTTTAGGTTATGAGCCTAACGAGCTACCGACTGCTACCACTCCACGATGTTATATAATAAAACGGAAACTTTTTAAACGTTGTTCAAATTAGCAGTTTGATGTTTAAATACTTGCTGTTAGTTTCCTCATTTATTTCTTTTCACTTTGCAAAGATATAGATAATTTTCGAGAATTCCAAATTTTTTAGGAACTTTTTTTCATTTACTTTGCAAATTCTTTCATCTTTGTCAATTCAGCTAAGTTAGCATCTATATCCATGTCCTTAATACTAAAGTCGAATGTCTCAGCATCAATCTTGGCTATAGCGTTTGACAAAAACTCTCTCGTTACGTTCTTAAGAGTCTCATAGTATTTCTTACCTACAATGGCTTGAGCTTCTTTCTTCTCGTAGCCAGCCTCAGTAAGAGACTTATATAACTCTTTTCTAAATTCGCTCTCTAATATCTTACTCATAATGTATTGTTTTGTTTAACAGTGCAAAGATATAGATAATTTTTGAGATTTCCAAATTTTCAAAGAACTTTTTTTATCTTCTATAGCGATTTTTTGTGTTAACACCATAAAATCTGTCATACCATTTACCAAAAGCCTCTCTTTCTTGCTTATCGGCTTTCTTCACTCGATATGTTGCACTTCTTGATTGTTTAACATCCTCATCATCATAATAGATGCTATACAAGCTACTGGTGTTTCTTTTTTCAATATAACCTTTAAGTTTTCCAAACTCAGTTGCTAGAGAAACCCAATTTGATGCAACATTGGATGGTAAGTACCAATCCATTACTTGCATAGAAGACGTAAGTCCAGAAAAACTAAGAGAATCATTCTTATTAGGCATTATATAGTCACCTCCATTAAGTAATTTGAAACTGAGCTTTTCTCTGCCCCAAGTTCTGCAACTTGCACTTGCAGCTCTATAATGAATGATGAATTTGGAATATAGTTTCCTTTCCTTTAAGAATAATACCCATTCCCTAAATAGTTCTCCATGCATAACGTAACTAATTGTTAGTGGACCTGGAGGGATTCGAACCCTCGTCACAATTACCATCCCATAAAGGATTATACAAGCTTAAATTGGAAAGTTGACATTGCTGTCGAAAATCCGCCACCTTATTTTGAGAAAACAAGGAAAACTTGGGGGATGACTAGAGTCACCGATTCCACCATCTAGCACGAAGCTAAAAAAACTTTGCTAGGATGTTCTGTTCCTAAGAGCCTAGCCTCTCGGCTCACGCTTACGCAGCTATAGCGTACTCGTAAGCAGGAGAATCTACGTTCTCTGCGTTTATTTTTTTTGCTATTTGAAGTGTATGCCCACTGCTTGTCCTTTACCAGACGCATAACGTTCTATACCATTCAAGCCCATTATGTTTGTGTTGATGAAGGGAGTTGAACCCCTGACCTCGTGAGTATCAGTCACGTGCTCTAACCTACTGAGCTACATCAACATGAAAAAGCTAGTTTGTGGAATTCCGATTCTTCACCACACAAGTTTCTCTGAACCTCCTAATATTCTATGAGTTCGTTGTAGGAGCAACGCATATACGCTTGCCAATTTATATATCGTACTACGGAACTAGCTATTATAAATATACAATCTTGGAATTTTGTTCAAATTCTTCTAGAGTTCCAGTGAATTTATACCAAGTTGAACTATTTCCTCTATCAAAGGATACTTTTACCATGCTCTCACCATTTTCTTTGTATGAGTAAATATCAGTAATTGTACTCCTTTTGATTCGTGCCTTATTGCCATTTCTGAAATCTATTTCCAAGTATGGCTCTGCATATTCATAGTTCATACGTCTTGAAATGCTTCAATGAAATGTTTCAATATCATTGCATTCTCAGCGACACAAGTTGGTACGGCTTCTGCAAGAGCCTCTTCATCACCTTTGAGAATCATCTGTCTTACCTTTGTGGCAGACAAGTTATTGTGGATTGCGCCTCTAGCATTCAACTTGAAAGAAACGAAGTCTCTCGTAATGAATGGAGGAAACCACTGCATGATAATCTCAAATCCATCTGAATAATAAATGGTAAATTCAGGTGACTTAGTGATTCCTACTATATGACTGTAGAGATAAAAACCCCAATCATGAGAATTGTCTGTTTCATCTGTGAGGTCATTGAGTGGCATTACTTTAACTTTGCCAGCTTCCTCACCAAACTCCTCAGTAATAGCCTTGTTTGCCAAATCCAAACGCATTGCGATAGGAATTGGATTACGCTTATTCAACTTATCTGCTGAACCGACAAGGATAAGAACCTCGTCATTCTCATTAAGAGCTTGTCTAACCAACTCAAGGTGTCCCTTGTGGATTGGCTGAAGTCTTGCGATAATTACACCTACTGCCATTGCTATTTCGTTTTAATTAAAAATCGGAAACGTTTTTAACATTTTAAGTCGCTCTAAACCAGACTGAGCTACAAGGAGCTTACACCCCTCGATGGGATTTGAACCCATGACCTACTGCTTACAAGGCTTATTAAAAAATAACCATTGCTGTCTGTTTCCTTGGTGCTTGTGTCAGGATTTGAACCCTCTTTTCCCCTCAGTGGCTAGTGTTACCTAGTCTTAAGTGTGCGTAACCTATTCGCCTCTCAAGCATAATCGCACTCTGTAACCATAATCACTTACAGCCCATCGAGCACTTGTCTTGCACTAACGTTGTTAAGACCAATATACGCCATTCTTAACCTAAAGTATGGTTACGGATGGGAGCGATAAATAAATATTAACCAATTAAATCCTAAAACTATGAAAAATACTATTACTCACAATGAAAAGCACATTTTCTTCTCCACTCCCATTTGGAGAAACGAAGATAGTTTGTTTTGAGTGTTAGTCTACCTTGCAACAAGACCTGAGGTTTCCGAAGATTCCACTATTACAGTTCTCTTGTCCCACTATCTCTTTTTGTTAGAGTCCAATCTTACCTTTATACTTGTAAGCGAACCAACCTCCAACTAAACCAACGATAAATTCTAACATAGTATTTAAATTTTATTTGTTTAACAGTGCAAAGATATGAAAAAAAATCGAGATTTCCAAATTTTTTTAATACATTTAACACATTAAATTTCTAACGTATTTCTCACTACCCTTTTTAGCCTTAATCAGAGTCCTAACAAGTGTGCTGCTGATAAATGATACACTGTGATGTGTTGGAATAACGAATGTAGGTATTCCACCTAATTCCTTATTTACATCAGCTTGTGCAACCTCACTCTCAAAGTCACTTCCATTTCTAGCACCCTTAATGATTGCACATGCTCCAACTTCCCTCGCCATGTCAGCAACTAAACCAGTTGTCTGAACGACCTTAACACGGTCATTGGCTTTGAAGATGGCTTCAATGATATTGATTCTTGCCCTCGGCTCAAAATACCCATTCTTGTCTGGGTTAACCGCCACGCAAATCACAACCTCATCGAATATGTTCAAGGCAGTATCAACTATGTACTTGTGACCACGATGAAATGGGTCAAAAGAACCAGGATATATTGCAACTTTCTTATCCATTTTTCTCTAATTTCTTTATTCTCTCATTGACTATCGAAAGAGCAAGTTTCTTATTGCTAAGTTGCTCATTAAGATTCAAAATGTCATTCAAGATATTACCCTTGATTTTGTATAAGTCACTGAGTTGTGCATTATCTATTTCCATCTACACTAACTTTAGATTCTGCCAATATTTCCTCGTTGAGCTTATCAAGTTCTAGTTCTTCACTTTCATCATATGTGAAATTGCGGTACTTCTTCTTTTTAATACTACAACGTCTTACACATTTTTGAGTGTTATCCTTGCTATCTATGACAGCATCCTCTCCAAATTCAACTGAGTTTCTACCATTGCCCCAACGGAACTGAAGCCAACCTTCATATTCTCCCACGTCCCATTTGTAACCCTCTGGTACTTCACTGTCTTTTCTGAAGAATCTGTCTTTGACTTTCCTTATGTCCTCATTCTTGCTAACATACTTCAATTGGTCATGTCCCCACTTTATCACCTTTTCTTCCTCAAAGTCTAGAATGACATAACCCCAGAGATATTCATCTAGATATGGCTCACCCCACTCATGGTAAGGAGTGTGTCTTCCAGTACGCCAATCGTATCTAGATAGTTTCTTCGGACTTGGTGTATCAGCATAGAATTCCTCTAGGAGTTGAGCTTCTTCCATCGCTTCAGTAAGCGTATCGAATTCTGTCTTATCCTCGTGAAATTCTCTTCTGCCCCATTTCTCGAATATCACCATGTATCTCTTTGTATGCTTCATTTCTTCTTCTTTTTAACTTTTCTGAAGGATTCCTTTGGGTCAAAGCCATGAGATATAATCTTTATCTCATTGTCAACTGTACTATAACCCTTGGTGTTACCGAATACCTCAGTATATACCTTCTCCTTAGTTCTTGCAATGCCTTTGATTGGAGCAGCAGACACGAATATATCATCAAGAATCTTATTCAATGCCTTTATGAAATTTTCCCTCATTGACATATCACCAATACATATATCCCAAGGTCTTGCATCGAATCCTATCTTAACATCATTACAAGATATTGGATAGCTAATTCTGTAAAACTTGGTGTTTAAGTATATGTATATCTGATGGAACTCTATTGAGGCACTAACTGGAGTTTCTTCCTCATAGTTTACCTTCTGAGTTGATTCGTAATAGAAACCCAATGGTGATTCTTTGACAACATTTTCCCACTTTTCCTTAATGGTAGTTATAGACATACCTTTTGGGAATACTCTGTCACGAAAAGTACTCCAAGCAACTCTGAGCTTACTTTCAGACTTGCCTATACCCCCATAGGTTATCTTAACATGGTTTTTGTCAAATATCGTAACTTCCATTAGAAACAAATCTTTTTCAGCATTAGGTAATACCCATTATGCTTAAATCTAACACCATATATGTCAATCCACCAAGCTATCTTTTTGTGGTAAAATTCAATAATTTTTTTTCTAGGACGTGTGATAACAGTCCTACCAACTTCAAACAATCTGTTCTTGATGAATGACTTCGGCAAATTCATAACGTTTTACGCTTTATTAAATTCTTAATTAAAATGATAGGCCAGAAAGCAGTCATCATTAGCATAAGCAGATTAGCCATGCCTTTTTCAACTTCTTCTCCCTTCTCAATACTCTTTTCGTAATCCTTTTCGTAGTCACGTGTGAACCAATAATAAGTTAGTACAACACCAACAAATAGATATACGATAACCGCTATACCTTGTATGTCCATAGTATATTAAATTTCTTTTCTGAATGGATTATTGCAGAGGTGGAGGGACTCGAACCCCCACTAATTCGGTTTTGGAGACCGACTGACTAACCATTGCCGACACCTCTATCTGTATTTAAAGCCATTCTTTACGCAAGTAGCCATGAATTCATCAACATCACCCATTGATATGTCAATTGGTTTAGAGTTGTAGTCTTTTTCAAGTTCAGCCTCTATTTCCTCATAGTGTTCATGTCCAAGCTCCCTTGTCCTAGTGTCTACAGCTTTCAAGATTCTTGGTATTCTGTAATCACCAGCCATAATCTTCACCATATTTGAATAGTGTTCTGCAAGACAAGGTTCGCTACATGTTACGAACAATGGTTTTGCTGATTCCAAACCACGCTCTATGTCATAGCAATCTGGTATGTTTATATGGTATCTGTTCTTTGCAACACCGACAATGGTAATCTTCTCACCATACTTCTCGTATATCACATCTTGGAGGTGAGCACCCAAACCCTTTGTCAAGGTTTTACCATCCTCAGAAAGCCATACGAAACCATCTACCATGATAAGCGTAATATCCTTAATTGGTATTAGTGCCAAACACTGCATAATGCATGGAAGCTCACGCTTATAGAGTTCACCTGGTTTGTATTCTGCATCAATACACATTCTCTTGCTAGTGGCATAGTAAGCGACATCTTTGTCATTCCATGACTTAAATACACCAGCTACGGTATATGAATATCCGTTATAATAATATGTATCAAAAGCAGCTATCATTTCATTCTCACTTAAAAATTAGCATGCGGTTAGGGACTCGAACCCCAATTTAGTTACTTAAGAACTCGTATTCACCATTATACTATCCGCATTAGAAGCGAGTAACATATCTCTATAACAAGAATAGAACGATATATTAACCCATAATGCTTCATAAAAGCCTAAAAATATTGCTGGAAGAGTGGGACTCGAACCCACGACCTGCGGATTAACAGTCCGCTGCACTAACCTACTGTGCTATCTACCAATTTTAAAAGAGAAATCAAAAGGCTGGTTACCTCAACCATATCATCCTCACCACCTATAATGTAAGACCTCCCCAACTTCATCATTGAATTCGATTACCAACCGATTAATGGGAATTTGAAGGACACTGTGACGTGGGATAAGAACCGAAATTACATAACACCTAGTATTGTCTCTTGGAATACTATGGAAAGCCTTTCAATTTCTCTATATGGTATCTCTGCAAGCAGAACGATACCGTGAGTTTATACACCATTGGGATGGTGCTGGTTGTCTCCTACCAAGCTAATTTGTCCCAAGCTCATAGCCATTGCGAAAAATACTAAGTGGAGCCAGTGGGAGTCGAACCCACGACCCCTTGCTTGCAAAGCAAGTGCTCTAGCCAACTGAGCTATGACCCCATAGTAAAAAGTTGAAACTCTTGCAAGATATATAGTCTTATCTCAGCACCTTTAAGCTTCGGAATATCCGCATCGTGTCGATTCACTTCTAAATTCTACCTCCAACTATATAAGTTTCAACTTTGCAGTGACAAGGGGACTCGAACCCCCAACCCCCACCGTGACAGGGTGGTGCTCTAACCAATTGCGCTATGCCACTATTTATGGGCTACTATGCCCATACTATCTTAGCAACGAACTCACCTCTGTTACAAATGCAGTCAAACAAGCATCTGCATGAGTTTCCATTCACCAAAGTTATGTGGAAACCAAGTTCACTAAAATGTTTATTCACTCTCTTACCCAACTCATTCAAGATACTTCCCCATGCAGCCTCATTTGAACTCAGCTTCTTAGGGTTACATGCTCTTGGCAAGGACATTTCAATTTTCCTACAGTCATAGTTGCGGTCAATTGCTGCCTTGATTTCACCCTCATATCTTGAGGCAATGTATTTGATAATCCTATCAGCAGCATTTTCTACATTGAGAGTTTCCCTCTCTTTGGCAGCATTACTATATGATACTGCGCCATTCTTCGAAAACTTGTCTAATTCGGTCATAAACTATTTTTTTGCGTATCTAAACGGATAACCACAATGTTCGCATCTAAACACTTCACCATCAGCATCGATTGCCTTAGAAATATCAATACCAGTTTCGTGTCCACACTTTACGCATTTAACATATTCCATATAGTAAAAATTTTTAATTGATTAGTCTAAATATCCATGTTCAGCAAGATACTTCTCGCCTTTCTTCGTTGCACGATATTTTACTCTCATAACTTCGCCATACTTTCTCCTATACTCTTCTGTACGGTATGGATGTCTATCGACAATCTTCTCAATTATAAAGTCTCTCTTAATCAATGTCTCAATTGAAAAACTGATACCATAATCAGATATTGTCTTGAGATATGGCAAATCACTTATTTCACTATACGTCATTGGTGTTGCATAGATGCTAGCCAATATTTTCTCTGTTATTTCTAACATGTTATTCGTAGATTACGTTATTACAGTGCAAAGATACTAAAAAAATCTGAGATAACCAAATTTTTTAAGAATTATTAATCTTCATCATCGCTAAAAATTAGCATAAACACTGCAATCCATGAACCTAGCGAGAAAAATATCATATGAAAGGCATCCTCTAAATCTTCAAATATGCGCCCCTTATACATGTGATTCTTAACTTTGAAGTCGTAATAGTCACTTGTACCCCATACGAATGCAACTAAACATCCTAAAGTATAAAATGTCCAAACACTCATAACCTTACTATTTCATTTTTCTCTGCATCTAGAATCCTATATCTTAGTTTTCTACGATACCTACCACTACTTTTCCTTTTTCTAACATCTTCTGCCTCTGATAAGGTCAAAGGACCAGTCCTAGGAGGCATTTCAATCGTCTTTTCTCTGCCCTCAATGAAGCAGCAGACGTAATAACATTTCCTTTCTTCCATTGAGCCACGTGAGGGATTTGAACCCACGACCTATTCCATACCACAGAATCGCTCTACCAACTGAGCTAACGAGGCAAGTTGCGGTGACGTGTGGACTCGAACCACAGACCCCTTGGTTAACAGCCATTCATCATAATATTTGCTGTGGGTTGCGCACACGAGGCAACACGTTGATTTTTTAGTGCTCTACCGACTGAGCTACGTCACCGTTGAGCCTCCAGAGGGTCTCGAACCCACGACCTACTGCTTACAAGGCAGTCGCTCTACCAACTGAGCTATGGAGGCATAAAAGGGTACATAAAACCAACATTTCAACCCCTCCAGTTTATTTAATTATTTTTGCGGAGGGGGTGGGAATCGAACCCACGTTACACAAATTGACAGTCTGTTTGAAGTGTAAATTTATACTTGCTGTGTGTACCCACTATTAAAATCCAAAGTAACCTTCCCTGATATTGAACCTTTGGCATACTATTACAGACTAGTATGTTCTGTTCTAGATTCTTCACCACATAGCACTATGTCTGTACATCTACCATGTGACTTCTCCTAGCATCGAGCCTCGTGTCGGACTCGAACCAACAACCTGCTCATTACAAGTGAGCTGCTCTACCATTGAGCTAACGAGGCATGAGTATGCTACTCAAATCCCTTTGGGAACTCTTTCGCATATAATTCTTCTACGTATTCCGACCACTTCTTATCAGTGTTATCGCTCTTAATAGCCTTATCCCAAAGCTTCTCAAGACGTTCAAATCCAAGAGCCATGAGTTTGCAAGCATATTCTGGAGTTATCTTATGCACTCCGCAGTGTTTTGCTGAACAACAGCTACCACCACAATACTTGCCCTTACTATTATCCTTTGTGCTGAAAGCATAATGTGGATAGAATATCAACACATCATCTTCAAAACAATCGTACTTTGGGTCATCGTTGAAACGAATGTTTATCTTCTGTACAATTCCTGGAAGGAAGTTACAAGTCTCTACCCAATCACCGACCTTATAGTCAACATGTGACCAATATTCTTTCAGAGTTTTTTCGATGTCCTCTTTCGTCCATCTTGACTCACAATTACCTTTATCACATTCAGCCATTTCGTAACATTTTAAAATTGGTACTCCCACAAGGACTCGAACCTTGATAGCCAGATTAAGAGTCTGGTGCATGAACCCTTCTGCCATAGGAGCATATGAAAAAAAGTCCTCCGTGTTGGAGTCGAACCAACCACACCTAGTTTAAAAGACTAGTGTTCTCGTCTCTTTCGAGCACTCACCGATGAACTAACGGAGGTTAGAAAATCAGTACGCCCAGAGGGACTCGAACCCTCGACCCCAAGATTAAAAGTCATGTACTCTACCAACTGAGCTATGGGCGCAAATTGCATGTAAGATACATACGGATATTAGTGTGCGCCTGAAGGGATTCGAACCCTTGACCCCATGTTTAAGAGACACGTGCTCTACCACTAAGCTACAAGCGCATTTGTTTGTATCTTTCCATAACGCTCTAAGCTCAACGTGGTTGAAAACTTATAGAGCGTCACTTTCGCTTTTTACGTTTTATGACTTTAACCATTCTCATATGCTTATTTAATTTCTTTTACTTTATTTCAATTAATGTATCATTCTCGTTTGCCTTTCTAATCCACCTCATAAGAAGGATTGCTTTTTCTATTGGCTTAAAGGCTGCTGTTTCCCCAACATCTTTCTTGTTACTAAGGTCAATCTCAAGCTGATATTTCTTGTCATCAGTTGATGTGATATGGTATACTGCAATTCCTCCAGACATGATGTATTGAAGCTGTGCAATACCCTTAACGATTGACTTTATGTCTTGTACGACCATCGTTTTATTTCTTTAATTTCATTATTTCTTCTAAGAATTTTTCCCTATTGGATAACTTGCTTTCTTTGTATCTCCTTCTCCAAAAGAAGAAAAGATATAAATCAAGTATTCCAGCTCCTACGTTGAATAATGATATTACCCATTTTCCACTAAGGAATGCTAGTGAGTATGCATTGATAAACATACCTATTGCTAGTAAGAGCCATCCAAGGCTTCGCCCCTTCTTGTTATCCATTATCAGCATGGACATTAACATTCCAATGACGATGAACGATAAAGAGACAGTGTTCAATATAGAACTAATCATAACATTCTGTTTACAATTCTTGCGGAGAGTAAGGGACTCGAACCCCTGCGCCCTTTTACAGACCTAGCACGTTAGCAATGTGCCCCCTTCACCAACTTGGGTAACTCTCCATAAAATCAATTCCTTACATTCCACTATCTCGTACAACTGTAGCTAGCTAGCCTTGATGAATGATACCGACTCTCTCGTTGCCTACGATAACTTCTCTAGGTGGCTTATTTCCTAGCATGTCCTTCTAGAACGATTGTATATTATACTCCTTACATTTTTGTAATGTATTTTGTATCTGCCATAATGTTCGTCAAACTTACCACCATTCCAATTATGATATGTGCCAGTGAATATGATATATTCGCCATTGAACTCCATTCTTATGTTATGGCATATATGATGATAATCTTTTGGCTCTTTACCCTTATAAAGTTCGAAGTATCTAACTTCAATTGGTTGATTGCATCTTAACCATTCAAATTGTTTCCTAGTCATTTCTATCAACCGCCACCAACTATATTTATTACACCCCTAATGTTGGAAGGGTAGCTTTTCTAATCATTGTTGGTAATAGTTCCCCACAAGAAACAAAACCAAACTTACTATAGAATCTCTTCAAGTCACTAACACTTCTATGCTTTGCGTCACAATTGCCTCTTGGCATTGGATGACATAACAAATACATGTTGTGCTCTGGATATAGTTCTATCGCTTTACGAATAAGAGCAGTTCCAATACCTTTGTTGGTATGCTCACTAGATGTCTCAAGACGAACAACCTTTAACAACTTATTGCCATTACACTTGTCCTTATATCTGTCATATTCAATATCCTCGGACAAAACAATTGCACCTAAATAGACATTACCTTCGTATGCAAAAATACTATTGCAAGATTTTCTAAATGTTATCATTATTCTCAATTTATGAGTTATTCAAAATATGTTCTTTCCAATAATTTCTTCTAGTACTGTTTTTATTCTTAGATTTGAATGTATCTAATTGACTATCACAATTTGGGCAAATCATTCTTAAATTTTCCCTTTTGTTATTAGACGCATCACCATCTATATGGTCAATAATAAACACTAATGGTTTGCCATTGTGTTCTGGCTTACATCCGCATATTGCACATACACCATTTTGTTCGAGCAAGAATTCTCTTTTAAAACGTTTTGGTGTATAATTTCCTTTACAATATTTATCATTATTTTCTAAGAAATCTCTGTATGCTTCTTTATGTCTATATTCAGCAATGCACTGATTTGAACACAATTCTGCTTTTTTGTTTTTCGTTTCAAACTCTTTTCCGCAATTTTTACAAATATATGTATAAACTTTATTATTCATAGCGGTGAGGAAGGGATTCGAACCCCTGAGCCGTTTTACCGACCACTTGTTTTCAAGACAAGCGCAATTAACCACTCTGCCACCTCACCAATTTGAGTACACCTCCATTGTGTACATATTATAGTGGAGCTGAAGAGAATCGAACTCTCCCACAAACCTTGCAAAGGTCCATCGCCTGCCTTGGAACATGCAACCCCAAATTTGGAATTTTTTAGTACGATGGGAAAATTCCTGAAACCTATCGTACTTTCGGGAGCTCCGTACCGGACTCGAACCGATAACATCCGCATTACAAGTGCGGCGCTCTACCAATTAAAGCTAACAGAGCAAATTACTTATCATCCGGATTGTTAACCAGGGTTTCTACACCAAATGCGTTTCAAAGACGTTTAGATGGGAGCGTCCTATACATATTAGACGGTAGATAAGTATATATTGAAATATATTCCCAAGGGAATCGAACCCTTTTATTGCATTTTCTCCGAGCTTAATCCTGTATGTTTCAACATTTAGCAGCATGTCTGAACCAACCTCCCAGACCAGAGGAATATATTTTTGAAAGTCATTAGGGAATCGAACCCTAAAGGTGAACAATTTCGTCGACAGCACCACCTGTTTCCGAGTACTTTTGCCTGTGATCCATATTCTGTACAAACGGTTGGTAGCCTCCAGACCTCCAATCACAGCTTATCAGTTTGACTCAAATTAAAAATAGCTTCATCAAAAATATTATTCCACATCGGCTAATACTTATTTCAATCTGCTCCTGTGGTATTTTCTCAGCCAAAGTTATGGATGTTTATCCAATTTATCAAATAGTCTTTCAACTTGCATCAAAGGCATCCATATTGAGGTCCCAATGAGATTCGAACTCATACTACCGGATTACTAAACCGGAGTTCTACCATTATAACTATAAGACCAGATTGATAAGGAAATTCTGTTTGCACTA
>JAEEGK010015972.1_pt1 | contig 16557 bp, 20 predicted proteins | sample 8958771 | NCBI WGS metagenome assembly JAEEGK01 (sample SAMN16246547, study PRJNA631951) | gut metagenome | biome: gut microbiome; feature: rumen; material: SC-attached | host: Bos | place: Iran: Karaj | collected 2018-10 | reverse complement strand
TCGACATGAAGGTCGAGCTGATCACCCCCATCGCCATCGAGAAGGAGCTGCGCTTCGCCATCCGTGAAGGCGGCCGTACCGTTGGCTCCGGCGTCGTTATCGCCGTCGAGGAGTAATCCTGAGCTGAAAGTGCATAAGGGGACCGCCAAAAGGCGGTCCCCTTCTTTTTTTTCCAGAAAATGAGAAGAAACACTTGCTAATTTTCATCAGCCGGTGTATATTATACATATGGGAATTTATACGCAGTTTTAATTCCGTGGTTACAGGCAGAGAACGGCGGGTATTCCGCGAGAGGAGATAGCGTCATGTTCAGCATCGGAGATCAGATCGCCCACCCCCTGCACGGCGCAGGCGTGATCGACGGAATCGAAGAACGGCGGATCAACGGTGTTACCCGGAAATACTATCAGTTCCGGCTGCCCGCGGGCGGCATGGAGGTCATGATCCCCGTGGATCACTGCGAGGAGATCGGCATCCGTCCCATCATCACCGCCGAGGAAGCCGACGAGCTGCTGCAGGAGCTGGGGGACATCGAGATCGACATGACGCAGAACTGGAACCGCCGTTACCGGGAGAATATGATCCGCATCAAAAGCGGCAACCTGGTGGAGGTGGCCCGCGTGATCAAGGGCCTCATGGCGCGGGACGCGGAAAAGGGCCTCAGCACCGGCGAGCGGAAGATGCTGCGCAGCGCGAAGCAGATCCTGATTTCGGAGGTCGTGCTTGCCAAGCACTGCGCCTATGAGGAAGTGGAGCAGCGGATCAACCTGGCGATGGCATGAGGTAAGGGAAGCGGAAGGAAGGACAAAAGGGGTCGGGTTTATCCCGGCTCTTGTTTTTGAAGAAGCTCCGCCTTTGATGGATTTCGTACAATGAAGATCAGTTTCAAGGAAAAGATTAAGAGGAAACAGAATAAGCCGGGCCTGGTATCCGCCGTGATCGTGGCCGCCGGCAGCAGCAGCCGCATGGGCGGCGGGGACAAGCTTGCCATGCCCCTGGCGGGAAGCACGGTGATCAGCCGCACCATCCGCGCGTTTCAGGACTGCCCGGAGGTGGGGGAGATCGTGCTGGTGCTCCGGAAGGGGGCGGAAAAAAGCGCCCTGGGGGGGGCCTCCGGCTGCGATAAGCTCGCCAGGATCGTCCACGGGGGCGAAAGCCGCACCGCCTCGGCCTATGCCGGGGTCACGGCCTGCGACCGGACTTCGGAGATCATCCTCATTCACGACGGGGCCCGCCCCCTGGTGACGGCGGAGGTCATTCAAAACGCGATCAAAGGGGCGCGGGAATTCGGGGCCGCCGTGCCGGTGACGCCGGTCACGGACACGATCAAGGTGGGGAAGGGCGGCTTTGCGGATTCTACGCCCGAGCGCGCCAGCCTCTTTGCCGCCCAGACGCCCCAGGCCTTTCGCGCCGAGCTCATCAAGGCGGCCTTGAAGGACGCCGTGGACCAGGGCCTCGCCCTCACCGACGACTGCGCCGCCGTGGAACGGCTGGGCATGCGGGTGAAGCTGGTGGAAGGGGATGCGCGCAACCGCAAGATCACCCTGCCCTCGGACCTCGCCCTGGCGGAAGCCCTTTGGAAGGAGATGCATCCATGAGGATCGGACACGGGTACGACGTTCACCGCATCGTGCCGGAGCGAAAGCTCATACTCTGCGGTGTGGAGATCCCCTGGGACGGACGGGGCCTGCTGGGCCATTCCGACGCGGACGTGGCGGCCCACGCCCTGATGGACGCCATCCTCGGGGCCGCAGCCCTGGGGGACATCGGGCAGATGTTTCCCGACGACGATCCCCGCTATGCGGGGGCGGACAGCATGGACTTGCTGCGCGCGGTCTGCGCCAGGGCGGCAGAGGCCGGCTACCGGCTGGGCAACTGCGATATCACCATCCTGGCCCAGCGGCCGAAGCTCATGCCCCATATCCCCGCCATGCGGCAGCGCCTGGCGGAGGTGATGCGCACCCAGCCGGGGCGCGTCAGCGTCAAGGCCACCACGGAGGAGGGCCTGGGCTTCACCGGCGCGCAGGAGGGCATCGCCGCCCACGCAGTGGTGCTGTTGGAGGAAAGGGCCAGGATCACACGCCTATGAACGTTCATAAAGCAGAATTTATCAAATCCGCCGCCGCAGCGAAGGATTTTATCCGGGACGGGCGGCGTCAGATCGCCTTTGCCGGGCGCTCCAACGTGGGCAAGAGCTCGGTCATCAACCGTCTGCTGAACCGCAAAAACTTCGCCAGAGTGGGGAACACGCCGGGCAAGACCGTCCATGTGAACTATTTTCTGGTGGACGAGGTGTGGCTGGTGGACCTGCCGGGCTACGGCTATGCCAAGGTCTCCCAGAGCGAGCGGGACCGGTGGGCCAGGCTCATGGAGAGCTATTTCCGCTCCGGCCTCGTCGCCGCCGGGGTGCTGATCGTGGATGCGCGCCACGCCCCCACGGCGGACGACGTGACCATGCTGGAATGGTTCCGCAGCACCGGCTGCCCCATGACGGTGGTCGCCAACAAGCTGGATAAGGTGAAAAAGAGCCAGCGGGAGGCATGTCTGGAAACCGTGCGCCGGACCCTCGGACTGACGGAGGGGGACACTCTGATCCCCTTCTCGGCGGAGGACGGCACCGGGCGGGACGCGCTCCTGGCCGCCCTGGAGGCGATGGCATGAGCTTCGGCAGCGTCCTCCGGGGCCTGGACTGGAGCTATCTCACGGACCTTCTGGAGCAGGTCGTCCCCGCCCTCCTCTGCATCATGATCCATGAGATCTGCCACGGGGCGGCGGCCTACGCTCTGGGGGACCGGACGGCGGCCACCCAGGGCCGCCTCAGCCTGAACCCCCTGCATCACATCGACTGGTTCGGCCTTGTGATGCTGGCGCTTTTCCATTTCGGCTGGGCGAAGCCCGTCAGCGTGGATATGCGCAATTTCAAGCGTCCCAAGCGGGATATGGCCATCACGGCCCTGGCGGGCCCCGTGAGCAATTTCCTCCTGGCGGCCCTGGCCCTTTTTCTCCTCGGCCTTTTCTACCGGGACCTGTATGCCGGGAGCGTCGGGCGGTTCTTCATCCGCCTGCTGCAATATACGGCCATCCTCTCTATCTCCCTGGGCCTGTTCAACCTCATCCCCATCCCGCCCCTGGACGGGAGCAAGGTGCTGTTTTCCTTCTTGCCGGACCGGGCCTATCTCCGGCTCATGGTGCTGGAGAGATACGGCATGTTTTTCCTCATGGCCCTGGTGCTCATCATGAACCGGGCCTTCGACGTGAGCCCCGTCGCCAGGGCCTCCCAGGCCGTGTATAACGTATTTGTCCGCATCGCCGTATTTGCGGATTCGCTTCGAGGATAGCTATGGACGACCTGACCTTTCATCTGCCCAATCTGGTCAACAATAAGGGGGAGCAGACGGATTTCACCGGGCCCCTGAGCCTGATCCTGCAGCTGCTGAGCCGCAACAAGGTGGAGATCAAGGATATCCGCATCGGCGACATCCTGGACCAGTATATGGAATGGCTCTCGCGCATGGAGCGCATGGACCTGGAGGTCACCGGGGAATTCATCACCATGGCCTCCTATCTCCTGTATATCAAGGCGAAGACCCTCCTGGAGGGCACGCGGGACGTGGAGGAGCTGGGCGAGCTCATCTCCTCCCTGGAAGCGCAGCAGCGAAAGGAGACCCTGGAGCGCATGAAGCTGGCGGCCGACTGGCTGGCCGGCCGGAGCGGCCTGGGGGAGGGCATCTTCATCCGCACGCCGGAGCCCATCACCGGCCCGCCGGAATACCGCTATGCCCACCATGCTCTGGAGCTGCTGCGGGCCCTGAAGGAGATCGTGGGCCGGGAGCGGGACGCCGCGAACGCGCCCCGGCCCGTCCCCATGCCCGCGCCGCTCACTTATTCCATCCGGGATAAATCGGATGAGATTTTGCTGCGGCTCCGGGACCGGGGGAAAATCTCCCTGGCGGCCCTCTTTTCCGAAAGCCGCAGCCGCTCCGAGCTGACCGCCGCTTTCCTGGCGGTGCTGGAGCTTTACCGGGCCGAGCAGATCGGCCTTCTGGACACGGAGACCGGCCTGGAACTGACCCGATTCGAGGAGTAGTGCAGCCATGGAAGTTGACAGCATCATCGAAAGCATCCTTTTCGCCTCCGGCGACCCCTTCCCGGTGGAGCGGCTCATGGCCCTGCTGGACCTGAGCCGGGAGGAGGTGCTGGCCGCCGCCCGGCGCATCGGGGACGGTTACCGCTATGAAAACCGGGGCATCCGCCTGCTGATCCTGGAGGACAGCCTGCAGCTGGGTTCCGCGCCGGAGAACGCCGATTGGGTGCGCCGGGCGCTGGACACCCGCAAGCCCGCCCGCCTCAGCCCCGCCGCGCTGGAGGTGCTGGCCATCGCCGCCTATTTCCAGCCCGTCACCCGCACCTATATCGAGCAGATACGGGGCGTGGACAGCAGCTACACCGTGGGCCTCCTGGTGGACAAGGGCTTTCTGGAGCCCTGCGGCCGGCTGGACGCCCCCGGCAGGCCCATGCAGTTTCAGACCACGGCGGCCTTCCTCCGCGTTTTCGGCCTGGAAAGCCTGGAGGAGCTGCCCGCCTACGGGGACGCTTCGGAGCCGGAGCAGCCCGACGCCCGGGAACTGGCGGAGAGCCTGCCGGAGGTCCGGGATTGAAAGCGCTCATCTGGATCGCGGCCATCCTGGCCGCGCTGATCTGCCTCCCGCTGCTGGTGCGGCTGCGCGTCACGGGCGTCTACGGGGAGGCGGGCCCTTCCCTGCGGGCAGCCCTGGGGGCGGTCCCCATGCTGACGGTCCCCCGGGCGCCGGGGGCGAAAAAAGCGAAGCGGGAAAAGAAGCCCAAACAGGCAAAAAAGCCGAAAAAGAAAAAAGAGGAAACCGAGGAAAAGGACAAGGGCGGCTCCGTTCCGGGATTCCGCAGTCTGCTTCCCATAATCTCAAAAGCGCTGGGAAAGCTAAAGCGCAGGCTCAGCATCGATGAACTCACGCTATGGTATCTCAGCGCGGGGGACGACCCTGCGTCGACGGCCCTGATGTTCGGCGGCGCCAGTGCATCGGCGGAGGTCCTGGTCCGGGCGTTGGAAAGCCTGTTCCGGGTGAAACAGCGGGATATCCGCACTTCGGTCAGCTTCACGGAGCCGAAGCCGAGGGTCTATGTCCGGCTGCGGCTGTCCGTTTCCCTGGGCGTCCTCATCTGGATCGCCGCCGGGGCGGCTTTGGCATACAGTAAAGCCCGGAGGGACGCGGGCAAGAAATAGGGAGGAAACACCATGGAAAAGCATGCCATCGGAGAACTCATGGAAAAGACCATGTCCAAGATCCGGGAGATGGTGGATGTGAACACCATCGTCGGCTCGCCCATCACCACCGTGGACGGGATCACCCTGATCCCCGTCAGCAAGGTGAGCTTCGGCTTTGCCGCCGGCGGCTCGGACTTTCAGAGCAAAAAGGACAAGGATAAGGAGGGCTCTCCGGATTCCTTCGGCGGCGGCAGCGGCGCCGGGGTGAAGATCGAGCCCGTGTCCTTCCTGGTCATCCGGGACGGGAACGTGCGCATGATCAGCGCCAATGCCCAGCAGCAGAGCTCCGTGGAGAAGTTTGTCGATGCGATGCCTGATATCATCGACAAGGTCAAGGAGGTTCTGCCGAAAAAGAAGGATGAGGAAACGGATAGCGACAGCGATACCGAGAATTAGTCTTGCCCTGATGCTGCTCCTGCAGCTGCTGCCCGGCGCCGTCCGGGCGGCGGAAGAGCCGGCTGTCTCCGCCCGCGCGGCGGTGGTGGCCGAGCTGGAGACGGGGCGCATCCTGTTTGAAAAGAATCCGGACATGCCCATGAAGGCGGCCAGCACCGTGAAGATCCTCACGGGGCTGCTGGCCGTGGAAAAGCTGGACCCGGCTGCGGAGATCACCGTGCGCCCGGAATGGACGGGGCTGGAGGGCTCCTCCATGCATCTCCGGCCCGGCCAGCGGATCACCGTGGGTGAGCTGCTGCGGGGCCTGCTGCTGGTTTCCGGCAACGACGCGGCCATGGCGCTGGCCTGCGCCGCGGCGGGCAGCGAGGAGGCCTTCACGGCGCTGATGAACGAGCGCGCCGCGGCTCTGGGCATGACCGGCAGCGTCTTCACCGACGCCAGCGGGCTCGGCTCGGAGGGCCACCGGGTGACGGCCAGGGATATGGCGGTCCTGGCCCGGGCGGCCATGAAAAACGAAAGCTTCCGCGCCATCGTCTCCCTGAAGACCGCGGAGGCGGCGGGGCAGACCCTGCGCAATCACAATAAGCTGCTCTGGCAGTACGAGGGGGCCGTGGGCGTCAAGACCGGCTACACGAAGGCCGCGGGCAGGACCCTCGTTTCCTGCGCGGAGCGCGGCGGGCTGACCCTCGTCTGCGTGACCCTGGACGACCCCCGGGATTGGGAGGATCACGCAAGGCTCCTGGACTGGGGCTTCGGGCAGCTGGAAGCCGCGGACCTGTCCGGCATGGCGTGGACCGTGGAGGTGGTCAGCGGCCTCATGCCGGCGACGGTCCGCCCCGACGGCAGCCTTCGGCCGGCCCTCCCCAGAGAGGGGAAGACCTGGGAGGTGGAGCTGCCGCCCTTCCTCTATGCCCCGGTGGAAGCCGGGGAGACGGTGGGCTTCCTCCGCTGCCGGGACGAGGCGGGGAATCTCCTGTGTGAAGTCCCCCTGCGCTGCGCGGAGGGCGTGCCCCTGGACCCCGGCCAGAAGCTCAGCTTCCGGGAGAAGCTCCGCTGGGCCTGGCGCTTTGCCTGCCGTCACAGCGCCGGTTATCCCCAATATGCTTTCTACTGACGAGGAACGATATGGAAGAACGACTGCAAAAGCTCCTGTCCCGATATGGCGTCGCCTCCCGCCGGGAAGCGGAGGAGCTGATCCTCTCCGGCCGGGTCACGGTGAACGGCCGGCCCGCCGCCCTGGGGATGAAGGCCGACGAGGACAGGGACGCGATCCTTGTGGACGGAAACCCGCTTGCCCGAAGGGAGCAGCGGGTTTACATCATGCTGAACAAGCCCCGGGGCTGCCTCTGCACCCGGAAGGACGAGAAGGGGCGGAAGACGGTGCTGGACTATCTCGGCGGCTGCCGCGCCCGCGTCTGGCCCGTGGGGCGGCTGGACCTGAATTCCGAGGGGCTGCTGATCCTCACCGACGACGGAGAGCTGACCAACGCCCTGACCCACCCCAGCCACGGGGTGGAGAAGGTCTACAGCGTCCGCGTGGCGGGCGCCGACATCCCCGGCGCGCTGAAGCTCCTCAAGGGCGAGCTCATGCTGGAGGACGGCCCGGCGAAAGCCCGGCGTGTGCGCCTCCTCCGGGACGACGGGGAGCGGGCCATCCTGGAGATCACGGTGACGGAGGGGCGCAAGCACCTGGTCAGGAACCTCTGCGCCGCCGCGGGGCTGGAGGTGAAGCGCCTCATCCGCCTGTCTGAAGGGGGGCTCAGCCTGGGCGAGCTGCGCACGGGCTGCTGGCGGTATCTGGAGGAAGGGGAAGTGGCCGAGCTGAAGCGCGCTTCCGGGCTCCGGTGAACGCGGACCCCGGAAGGGGCAACAATTCACAGTTTGTATATTGCATTTCCTTTGCCGCTTGATATATGATACATAAGATCGGGATCCACACAGGGATGCAGAGAGAAGGATGCACATGGAAAAGGACATCATTTCCGTCATCCAGGAAAAGCAGCGCGGCTTTTCCAAGGGGCAGAACCGCATCGCCCGCTATATTTCCGAGAATGCGGACAAGGCCGCCTTTATGACGGCGGCGAAGCTGGGGCAGAAGGTGGGGGTCAGCGAATCCACCGTGGTCCGCTTTGCGCTGGAGCTGGGCTTCGAGGGCTATCCCGAAATGCGCCGGGCCCTGCAGGAGATGATCCGCAACCGCCTCACCAGCGTGCAGCGCATCGAGGTCGCCAAAACGGTCATCGGCGGCAGGGACACCCTGTCGGCCATCCTCAATTCCGACATGGAAAACATCACCCGCACCCAGGCCGAGCTGGACCGGGGAAAGTTCGACGCGGCGGTGGAAGCCCTGCTGAAGGCGAAGCACATCTATATCCTGGGCACGCGCACCAGCGCGGCCCTGAGCATGTTCATGGGCTTCTATTTCAATATGCTGTTTGAAAATGTCAAGGTGCTGTATGAGAACACCGCCGGGGAAGTATTTGAACAGATCATGCGCATCGGGCCGGGGGATGTGTTCGTGGGCATCAGCTATCCCCGCTATTCCAAGCGGACGGTGAAGGCCGTGCGCTTCGCCAAGGAGCGGGGGGCCACGGTGCTGGCCATGACGGACGCGGAGACCTCTCCCATCGCCGCCGGGGCGGACATCTGCCTGCTGGCGCGCAGCGACATGGTCTCCTTTGTGGACAGTCTGGTGGCGCCCCTGAGCCTCATCAACGCCCTCATCGTGGCCGTCAGCGACCGGAAGCCCGGCGTGGCCGCCACCTTCATGGAGCTGGAAGAGGTCTGGAACGAATACGGCGTGTATGAAAAGAATTCCGACTGAGGTCTGCGTGGTGGGCGGCGGCGCGGCGGGACTCATGGCGGCCCTCAGCGCCGCGGAGGCGGGGGCGGAGGTCCTGCTGCTGGAAGGGCAGGAGCGCCCGGCGAAGAAGCTGCGCATCACCGGCAAGGGCCGCTGCAACCTCACCAACGACTGCGCCCCCGAGGACGTGCTGAAAAACGTGACGCGCAACGCCCGCTTTCTCCACAGCGCACTTCGCGCCTTTCCCCCTTCGGAGGTCATGGCCTTTTTCGAGGACCTGGGCGTGCCCCTGAAGACCGAGCGGGGCAGCCGGGTCTTCCCGGTCTCCGACCGGGCGGGGGACGTGGCGGACGCGCTGACGGCTGCGGTGGAGCGCCGGGGGCGCATCCTGCGCCTGCGGGCGCGGGAAATACTGACCTCCGAGGGAGCCGTTGCCGGCGTCCTGGGCGGGGATATGCGCATCGACTGTCCGGCGGCCGTCCTCTGCACCGGCGGCCTCAGCTATCCGAAAACCGGCTCCGACGGGGACGGCTACCATATGGCCCGGAAGCTGGGCCACACCGTGGAGCCCCTTTCTCCCTCCCTGGTGCCCCTCACCTCCCCGGACGGGGACTGCGCCGCCATGCAGGGCCTCAGCCTGCGCAACGTGACCCTGACCCTGCGGGAAAAGGGCGGCAAAAAGCTTTGGAGCGAGCTGGGGGAGATGCAGTTCACCCATTTCGGCGTCACCGGGCCCCTGGTACTCTCCGCCTCCGCCCATATGGAGCCGGGAAAGGCTTATGAGATCGTGCTGGACCTGAAGCCGGGCCTCCCGGAGGAAAAGCTGGACGCCCGGCTGGTGCGCATGTTCGGGGAAAACCGCAACCGGGATTTCCGCAACAGCCTGGATGATCTGCTGCCCAGGAGCATGATCCCGGTGATCGTCCGCCGCAGCGGCATCCCGCCGGAGACGAAGGTGCACGATATCACGCGCCCCCAGCGCCTGAAGCTGCTGGAAACGCTGAAGCGCTTTTCCCTGGCAATCGACGGCACGCGCCCCATCGAGGAAGCGGTCGTCACCCGGGGCGGCGTGAACGTGAAGGAAGTGGAGCCCGGCACCATGGCCTCCCGGCTGGTTCCGGGGCTTTGGTTCGCGGGAGAGATCCTGGACCTGGACGCCTATACCGGCGGCTTCAACCTGCAGATCGCCTGGTCCACGGGCCGGGCGGCGGGAAGGGCCGCCGCGGCATACGCTTTGGAGCACAGAAGGAGCGAGGAAGCATGAAGAACATACAGGTAGCCATCGACGGACCCGGCGGCGCGGGGAAGAGCACCATGGCCAAGGCCCTGGCGAAGGCGTGCGGCCTGAACTATGTGGATACCGGCGCGATGTACCGCACCGTGGGCCTGGCGGCCCTGCGGGCGGGGGCGGACCCCCTGGACGGGGAGGAAGTGCCGAAGCTGCTGCCCCATATGCACCTGGGCGTCCGGTATATCGGCGGGGAACAGCGCATGTTCCTCTGGGACGAGGACGTGACGGACTGCATCCGCACGCCGGAGGTCAGCGCCGCCGCCTCCGCCGTCAGCGCCATGCCCCCCGTGCGGGCCTATCTGCTCAGGACCCAGCAGGACCTGGCGGAGGAATGCAGCGTCGTGATGGACGGGCGGGACATCGGCACCGTGGTGCTGCCCCGCGCCGGGCTGAAAATCTTCCTCACCGCCACGGCGGAGGAGCGCGCCCGCCGCCGCTTCCTGGAATTGCAGGAGCGGGGCACGCCCCAGCCCTACGAGCAGGTGCTCAGGGAAATGAACGAGCGGGACGAGCGGGACACCAAGCGCGCCGCCGCGCCCCTGCGCCCCGCAGAGGATGCGGTGCTGCTGGATACCACCGCCATGACCGAGGCGGAGGTGCTGGAAAAGCTGATGCAGCTGGTGAAGGAGCGGTGGGGCGAATGAACATCGACCGCAACTTCCGCATCGCCTATCGCTTCATCATCCCCGTCGTCACCTTTCTCTATCCCCTGCGCATCCGCCACAGCGAGCGGGTGCCGGAGGGGCCCATGGTGATCTGCGCCCCCCATTCCAAGCTGGTGGACCCTTTTCTGCTCTGCGCCCTGCTGACCGTCCGCCGCTTTCCCCGCTTCCTTTCCAAGAAGGAGCTTTTCTCCAAGCCGGTGGTGGGGGCCTTCCTGCGGTCCATCGGCATGATCCCCGTGGACCGGGGCAAGGCGGATATCTCCGCCATCCGCACGGCCCTGGGCATCCTGAAAAACCGGGGCATCATCGGCATCTTCCCGGAGGGCACCCGGGTGAAGGAGGACGAGGGCTCCGAGGCCAAGACCGGGGCGGTCATGCTGGCCTCCCGCACGGGCGTCCCCATCCTGCCGGTGTGGATGCCCCGGAAAAAGCGCCTTTTCCGTAAGGTGGATGTGATCGTCGGCGAACCCTACACCCTGCCGGCGCTGCGGGGGAACGCGGAATATCTTCCCCATGCCGAGGAGCTGATGCGCCGCATATCTTCGCTCCAGGCGGAGGCCGGGCCGTGTACCTGAGGATCGCGGCGACGGCCGGCTTCTGCTACGGGGTGCGCCGGGCCATCGCCATCGCGGAGAAGGAGGCGGAGGGCGGCTGCGTCGTCCTGGGGGAGCTCATCCACAACCGCATGGAGATGGACCGCCTCCGCCGTCTCGGCCTGCGCAGCGCGAAGACCGTGGAGGAGATCGGGGCGGGGGAGACCGTGCTCATCCGCTCCCACGGAGAGCCGGACAGCGTCTTCCGCGCCCTGGAGGCCAGGGGCTGCCGGGTGGTGGACGCCACCTGCCCCAATGTCAGCCGCATTCACCGCATCGTGCGGGAAGCGGCGGAAAAGGGGCGCAAATGCATCGTCATCGGCGACCGGGATCATCCGGAGGTGCGGGGCATCGTGGGCTCCGCGCCGGGGGTGGAGGTGCTGCGGGACGCGTCGGAGGCCGAAAACTGGATCAAATTGGCAGGGCTGCCCCCCGAAACGCCCCTTACCGTCGTGTACCAGACCACGGAAATCCGTGAACGCGTGAAAAAATGCGCGGAAATCCTAAAAAAAGTGTTTACGAATCAGGAAAACTTTGATACAATATGCGATGCCACGTTTCGTCGCCAAAAAGAGGCGACGGGGCTATCCGCCATATGCGATGCCATGCTTGTGGTAGGAGACAGGAGCAGTGCAAACACGAGACGGCTGGCCGAAGTCTGTGCCGGCCGGTGCCCCAAGGTGATTTTTGCGGAAACAGCCTCTGAGCTCGACCTGTCAGACCTGAAAGATGTCATAACATTGGGGGTGACCGCTGGGGCCTCGACCCCGGCGTGGATAATTAAGGAGGTTTGTGCAAAGATGACCGATGAACTGAAGATCGAAGAAATCAAAGCTGAAGAAACCGCGGAAGCGGAAGCGGCCGCCGCTGCGGAGGCCGTGAGCGAGGAGACTGTGAGCGCGGAAGCGCCCGCTCCCCAGGAGACGGAAAACGCGCCCGAATCCTTCGACGAAATGCTGGAAAAGAGCTTCAAGACTTTGAATAACGGAGACAAGGTCACCGGGATCGTGGCCTCCATCGGCCCCAGTGAGATCACTGTGGACCTGGGCACCAAGCATTCCGGCTACATCCCGCTGTCCGAGCTCAGCGACGATCCCGACGTGAAGCCCGAGGACGTCGTGCAGGTGGGGCAGGAGATCGAGACCTTCGTCATCCGCGTCAACGACGTGGAGGGCACGGTGCAGCTCAGCAAGAAGCGGCTGGATACCGTGAAGAACTGGGACAGCATCGAGGCCGCGCGGGAGGATCGCGTTCCCGTGGAAGGCACCGTCACCGAGGAGAACAAGGGCGGCATCGTGGTCAATGTCCGGGGCATCCGGGTCTTCGTGCCCGCCTCTCAGACGGGGCTGCCCAAGGATGCGCCCATGTCCAGCCTGCTGAAGACCAAGGTCCAGCTGCGCATCACCGAGGTCAACAATGCCCGCCGCCGCGTGGTGGGCTCCATCCGCTCCGTGCAGGCGGACGCCCGCAAGGCCGCCGCGGAGAAGACCTGGGCCGAGATCGAGGAAGGCAAGAAGTATCAGGGCGTGGTCAAGTCCCTCACCAGCTACGGCGCCTTTGTGGATATCGGCGGCGTGGACGGCATGGTCCATGTTTCCGAGCTCAGCTGGAAGCGCATCCACAATCCCGCCGAGGTGCTGAAGGTGGGCGACGAGATCGAGGTCTACGTCATCTCCTTCGACCGGGAGAAGAAGAAGATCTCCCTGGGCTACCGCAAGGCCGAGGACAATCCCTGGGTGAAGTTCACCAGCCAGTATCAGGTGGGCTCCGTGGCCACCGTGAAGATCGTGAAGCTCATGGCCTTCGGCGCCTTCGCCGAGATCGTCCCCGGTGTGGACGGCCTGATCCACGTCTCCCAGATCACCAACGAGCGCCGCATCGGCAAGCCCGACGAGGTCCTGTCCGAGGGGCAGGAGGTGGACGTGAAGATCACGAACATCGACGAGGAGAACAAGAAGGTCTCCCTCAGCATCCGCGCCCTGATGGACGCCGACCGCTTCGCTCCCGCCCGGGAGGAGCGCGCCGAGGACGAGGTCGTCTACGATACGGACGCTCCCGGCGAGTACCGGGGCGAGTAAGCCGGACGCAGAGCATGTGAAAACCGCGCTCCCTTCCTGACGAGGGGCCTCTGGCTCCCCCGCGGAGGGGAGCGCGTTTTTGCCGGAAGCGCGCGCCGCCTCCCCCCAGATCGGGCGGCATACGGGCGGAGCTGCGCGCAATACCGAGCTTCCTTTGAAGCCGGACGGGGAATTGCGGGAATGATTTGTGTCAGCCGAGGCGAAGGACGGCTTAGATCGGGCCGCAGGGAACGTCGGATTACAAAGGAAGATTCGTATCGACGGCAGGGCAGCAAGCAGACCGAACGAGCGGCGGCCGGAGTCTGCGGCCGCAAAGGAGGAAAACGATGCACGACGCCAATCACCCCCATGAGCATGTCCACAGCCACGGCCACGACCACGAGCACAGCCACGAGCACAGCCACGGCGGCTTCGACAGCCCGGAGCAGGCCGCGGCGGTGACGGCCTATATGCTGGAGCACAACCGGCGTCACGCCGAGGAGCTCCACGAGGTCTGCCACAAGCTGGAGGACATGGGCAAGACGGCGGCCGCGGAGAAGCTGGGCGCCGCCCTGGCGGCCTACAAGGCGGGGAACGAGAGCATGGCCGAAGCCCTGGCGGCCCTGCGGGAGAGCTGATACCGCGCATTTTCGGAAGATCGGTATGAAACGCCTCCTGCCGCAGCTTCGGTATCGCTGCGGCAGGAGGGCCTGCGGGTATCAGGGGCCGTCCTTCAGTCCGGTCATGAAGCCGTCCAGGGCCGTGGACTGGACGTCGCCGGCGATCACCGTCTGTCCGCTGACGACCAGATCGGCGACGATATCATCCCCGCCGGAGGGGTGGTTCCGCACACGGAAGGAATAGCGCACGGCCTCCATGCCCCCGTATTCCGCCAGCGGGTAGCCCTGTCCGGCCTGCAGCGCGGCGTAATCCGCGTAAACGCCGGTGAAGCTCCGGGGGATGACCAGGTGCTTCACCTCCAGGGGCTCCGGGTCCACCTCCCAGCCCAGGCTGTTCAGGTAGCGCACCGCTCCGGCGGCGTCGCTCACGCCCATGGACGCGCCTTCCCCGTGCTTTTCCGTCCTGTTCCGGCCCCGGAGGCCCGCCAGCAGGATCAGGGCTGCCAGGACCAGGGCCAGGGCGATCACGGCGAGGATGGCCTTCTTTCGGTTCAGCTTTGCGGTAAAGACGAACATGCGGACCTCCATTTTCTGCCGACGGTCTCCGTCGGCCTGCGCTTGCGTCAGGCGCCGCCGGGTCCCGGCGCTGCCTTTCGCGGATATATATGAAAGGGGAGAAGAGAAGATGCCGGCGTCCTCCCTGCGGCTGGACAAATGGATCGCCGGTGCGGGCCTCAGCTCCCGCAGCGACGCAAAGAAGCTCATCCGCGCCGGCCGCGTCACCGTGGACGGGTCGCCCGTCACGGATCCCGCCGCCCGCTGCGATCCCGCTTCGGAGATCCGGCTGGACGGGGAGCGCGTTGCCTGGCAGGAATACCTGTATCTCATGATGAACAAGCCCGCGGGCTATCTCAGCGTCACCCGGGACGACCGGGGGCCCACGGTGCTGGACCTGCTGCCCCCCGCCCTGAGAAAGCGCAACCTGTCCCCGGCGGGCAGGCTGGACCGGGATTCCGAGGGCTTTCTCATCCTCACCAGCGACGGGGACTTCTGCCACCGGGTCATTTCCCCGAAAAGCGGCGTGGAGAAGGAATACCATATAGAGGTCGACCGGCCCTTCCCCGAAGGCGCCGAGGCGGCCTTCGCCGCCGGGGTCCCGCTGGAGGACGGGGAGATCTGCCTGCCCGCCCGGCTGGAGCCCTCGGAGGACCGGCTGAGCGCCCGGGTCTTCCTCTCGGAGGGGAAGTATCACCAGGTCAAGCGCATGGCCCTGGCGATGGGGACCCGGGTGAAGAGGCTCCGCCGCGCCGCCATCGGCGGCGTGCCCCTGGATCCGGCCCTGGCTCCCGGCGCGTATCGGGAGCTGACGGAGGCGGAGCTTCGGCGCATCAACTGTCATTTTGTGTCAATATGACAATTTGCACAAATAATACGCGGCAGCTTTGGCGGATAGATAAATTGCGGAACCGGTACGAGTGTGCTATGATAAGTTATAACTTTTCAAGGCATCTTGAAGTTTTTTTGGAGGGGTTTTTACAATGTCTAGTGTTACCATGAAGGGCATCTACAAGAAATACGCCGGCGGCGTCACCGCTGTCTCCGATTTCAACCTGGATGTCGAGGACAAGGAGTTTATCATTCTGGTCGGTCCGTCCGGCTGCGGCAAGTCCACCACGCTCCGCATGATCGCCGGCCTGGAAGAGATCACCCTCGGTGAGCTTTACATAGACGGCAAGCTCGTCAACGACGTGGCTCCGAAAGAGCGGGACATCGCCATGGTGTTCCAGAACTACGCTCTTTATCCGCATATGACCGTGTTCGAGAACATGGCCTTCGGCCTGAAGCTGCGGAAGATGCCCAAGGACGAGATCAAGCGCCGCGTCGCGGAAGCCGCTCAGATCCTGGAGATCGAGCACCTGCTCGACCGTAAGCCTGCCGCTCTGTCCGGCGGCCAGCGCCAGCGTGTCGCCCTGGGCCGCGCCATCGTGCGTAACCCCAAGGTCTTCCTCCTGGACGAGCCTCTGTCCAACCTCGACGCCAAGCTTCGTACCGCCATGCGCAGCGAGCTGGCCAAGCTGCACAAGAAGCTCGCCACCACCTTCATCTACGTTACCCACGACCAGACCGAGGCCATGACCATGGGCACCCGGATCGTCGTTATGAAGGACGGCTTCGTGCAGCAGGTGGCCGCGCCCCAGACCCTGTATGAAGCGCCCGCCAACCTCTTCGTCGCCACCTTCATCGGCACCCCGCAGATGAACACCGGCGAGGGCGAGCTCATCGATGAGAACGGCGTCACCTACCTCACCTTCGGCGAGAACTGCAAGGTCGCCCTCCCCGAGGAGAAGGGCCGCAAGCCCGAGGTCCTGGCCTACGCCGGCAAGAAGGTCATCTTCGGCATCCGCCCCAACGACATCCATTCCGACGAGGATCTGCTCCAGAAGTATCCCAACCAGGTCATCGAGGCCGAGGTGGACATGACCGAGCTTCTGGGCGCCGACACCAACCTCTACCTCACCAACGGCGACATCAACATGACCGCCGTCGTCACCACCGGCACCACCAACTGCAAGATGGGCGACAAGGTCCGCCTCTGCGTGGACAGCAAGCGCGTCCACCTCTTCGACTACGACACGGAGAAGACCATCACCAACTGATCCTCTCCGTTTGTCACAGGCTGCGGCTTTTCCGCAGACGGGACGATCATTGCGGAAGGCTGAAAGGCAGCGATGCTTTTCAGCCTTCCTTTTGGACAGCGCATATCACAAACAGAAAGGACAGATGGATATGGCATTCTGCAGCAACTGCGGAAGCAGGCTGGAAGAGGGGC
>JAEEGK010015971.1_pt1 | contig 16557 bp, 22 predicted proteins | sample 8958771 | NCBI WGS metagenome assembly JAEEGK01 (sample SAMN16246547, study PRJNA631951) | gut metagenome | biome: gut microbiome; feature: rumen; material: SC-attached | host: Bos | place: Iran: Karaj | collected 2018-10 | reverse complement strand
CAATTACAATAAAGAGTTACAAAAATTGCTGATCGCACCATTTGATATCAACTTGGGATATTCGGTGTGAGGGTAAGTTATATCAACAGTTAATATGACCGGATAAATGCGAGATATGATGAATTATGGATAATAGATGTGAGCAGCAGGAACTTATAAAGATTATTGGAGTTTTGGATTCCCTTAAATCGGATGCTCTGACAATTGAGGATGCTAACCGTTTGTTGTTTGCGCCCAAAGAAGTAAAACATCTGGAATCAGAAGGCTGCAGCAAGTTGATTATAGATTTGGTTTGGGAGTGTTGCGAATTAGAAAATATACAATCGTTAATACCTGATAAACTTGAATCAAACATTATAAAACTGAAGGAGCGGGCAATAGAGTTACTTAAATCATATAACGGTAATGATAATAATATGGAGTATCCAATCCCTACACATTTGAAACACCTCTTGAAGGTTGATATGTCAAAGTCAGATAGTAATTATCTGTCAGGAAGTATTGTTTGTGAATGTGGATGTGATAAGTTTTCGATTCAGCATAACGAGAATCGAGAGTATGATCCTCAAATATCCTTTGATGAACAAGATGGATTAAAGGTAATAGTTAACTGCAAAGAGTGTGAAAAAGAGTATGTGCTATTTGACGAATCCAAACACGGGTTTAACGGTTTTGTTAATGAGGACTGCAGAACCGCATCAAATGACAGCTTAAAGGAATTATCATGTAAAACTTGTGGTTCAAGATTCTTTTTTGTGAATGTTGGAATAGAGGCGGAGGACAAGAATCAGTTTGTTGAAGAATGTGTAAATGAGTTCCCTGAAAGGTTCACGGCGGAGGATTATGTTGATTCATTTGATTGGATCACTATAACCTTGTGCTGTGCTAACTGTAATGAGTCTGTGGATTGGATAGACTTGGAATTATCGTAATTCATTTGAATTACGAAGGAAGTGATATAAATATGAATAAATTGGGCTCACTGATTACTCAGTTAGAAAGTACAGAAAAATATGATACGGTAAGAGGTTGTTGCCCAATGGAACGAACAGATTAAGAATGATATAGGTAGGAGGTATGAATGGAAGTCCTTGATCTATATAAATTTGTTCAAAAGTACTATGGATATAAAGCTCAAATGAGATATATCAACTCTGAAAAGAAAGAACTATAACAGATATATGGACAGATATAAAAAACTATTCGAACATATGCTTATGATCCGTAGCAAAATAGAGGCTGCAGATATAAAAGGATTATATGAATATGACGATCCGAATGAACCTGCCACTGAAGAGCAGCTCTTGAATTGGGAACAGGATAATAATCTGAATATTCCATCTTCTTATAGAGCCTTTCTTCTGAATGCAAACGGATGGAAAAACATTGTTCAAGCATTCGAGTTGTTCAGTATTGATGCTTTGTCATTTGATAAATCAAATCAATATATTGAATTTCTTAGTTTCTGCATTGATAACTTATCTGATTATGGGGATAAACTCTGTTTGTTGCCCATTGGTGCTAACCATGAATCATACGATCTGTATTTGATGGTTTTGGATAGTAATAGTGAGTATTATGGGCAGGTTATTTGGGTAGCCGGTGAAGAAGTTGAGCGGTATGATGATTTTGAGAAATTCTTTAATTCGCTGATCAAAGGTAATGAATATGTCTATAAATTGTTAATTGGCGAAGCAGAGAAACCATAGCCTAAGGCAATTCCATTGATGAGGAATATGCAATGAATCATATGGTGAAGAATCTGAGTTTGATACTATAGAAAAGGTTATGACAGCGTTTAAGAAAAGAATGATCAGAGGAGCATGGTTGAAAAGCCCTTTTAACAATACAAAGACGTATTTTAAGAACCATTTGTATACCCTGAATGCCAAGTTAGCATATGAAAATGGAGTGACTATCTGTCCAATAGCCGGTTGGAACGTTTATGAACTGAAAAATGAACAATAATATGTGTACAGACTTAGCAAAAGGCATTTTTATGATATCTGATGATTTGGTGTTCTATCCCGGATATTCATTTGACACGTTTAAAAACTCGAAATATTACAGTGGACAGGGTGAGATTGAAGAAATATATCTCGATGACATTTTCATTATTGAGAACAGACAATTTAAGGTGCAATTGTGTTTTTATGACAGAAAAATATATAATTTTTCATTATTGTGTATTGATGAAGAATACACGTGGGAAACCGAGCATCTGAGAATGTATCTGCATAACAGAGTATTAACTGAATGGGGATTATCACAATACAATGAATTCGATTGGGGAAAAGTATACTCGGATTTTGATGAAAAAGGATGCGTAAGCAGTATTTTGTTTTTATATAATAAATAATTAAATCTAAAAGCTATGTTATTAGCATAATTTTAGCTTTAAATGCCTTTGAGATTAATTCTGTATTTCCTGGTGATTTCAGAAGCAAAGATGAGATTAAATCGACCATCGAAAATAGTAAAAGCAACCATCAATGAGCATGATATAATGATTGTTTCTAGGGAATATCTTGGATCGTAAAATTTTAATTTTGGCCTATGATTATTGTTAAGTGAAGTATGGATAAGAGTTTTGTTGTTCTTCAGATATCGTCGGGATGGTTTATTTGAATTACGAAGGAAGTGATATAAATATGAATAAATTGGGCTCACTGATTACTCAGTTAGAAAGTACAGAAAAATATGATAAAGAAAATGAATACTAATTATAAAGAGATTCGAGCAGTCTATAACGATAAAACTATACGGGTTTATCAGGCTTATAATGCGCAAATAGCAAATGAAGCAGTTGCTAAAGGAACTTTTGGCAGTCATTTCAGCATGAACAGGATGAGTTGGATCAAGCCCTCATTTCTTTGGATGATGTATCGTTGCGGCTGGTGCGAAAAAGAGAATCAGGAGCATGTTCTGGCGATCGACATTAAAAGGGAATGCTTTGATAAGGCCGTCAGATCTGCCGTAATTTCAACTTATCATGAAGATTCGGGCATCTCAAAAGAAGAATGGCAAAAACTTATAAAAGAATCTGACGTCAGAGTCCAGTGGGATCCCGAGAAAGATGTTGATGGTAATAACTTATCTTACCGGTCTTTGCAGCTTGGGCTGAGAGGACAGACCTTGTACGAGTATGTTAATGATTGGATAGTCGGGCTGACAGATATCACGGATTATGTTAAGGAATTAAACACATATAGACTGGAGCAAAAGGATATAACAGATTTGCTTCCAAAGGAAAAGGTCTACTTGATATAATTTTGGGGGCATATCGTCAGTAAAAAAGCTATTAAGTTATATTATTTTATGGAGCTGAATAGCAATGGGTTATTCCGATTACAATAATCAAAAAGCAAATGAATTGAAACAAAACATTCCTTACTGCAACGGGGAATGGAACCATAATTATCTTTACGAATATTTGGTTGCAGTAAACGATGACAGGTTAGATTATTTTATCTTGGATTTCTTTAAATCCCATTATGATGATAAAGAATTAGCACGCATATTATTGCAGGATTTTCTTCTTGATGATGGCTATGATGGTTCTGATTCGCAACTGGGTGCAGCAGTTATTCTAAGACGAATGGACAAGTCTGCATTGGCTGCCAACAAGGAACTGGTTCTGTTGGCACAACAAAATGAAGTGTATTGGAAACGGCCGTTAGCTGAAGACGATGATTTGAGTTAGTTAAGTTAATCATCAGGAAGAGCATCCAAAGAAAAAGATTATTTATGATGTAGATGAAGGATAAGAATGGATATTTTAGAAATTAAACAGCAACAAACCTCTTCCGGTTATCTGCATGATTATTTCTGTATTAACGGGAAACCATTATATGAGTATCTTAATGAATGGCTGGCAGGGATATCAGGGCCTTTGCAGTTTATTCTACCAACTGATGATCTGGCAATTTGCTGGAAAAACAGTTTCGACTTCGAATGTGATGCCCGGTTCATGAAATATGTCTTAGAACAGAAGCAGGGAATTATGCCAATACTAAGTTGCCCTGATGATATGGATTTTTCTTGTATTGTACTTGTGGCGGATATTGTAAGACAGGATGATGTGGTTGCATGGAAACGAATCGGTATGATTGATCACTCCAAAGAAGATAAAAAAGCTGAAGAACTATCAGGATTGGCACAATATGAAAAGTATACCGATGAAGAATGGGAGCTCTATGGAGATGGTGTAATAAACTTCACAATCGGGAGTGATGAATGGAACAACTGGCTGTGGAGTAACCATTGGCGTGAAGAATCTTATCGACGAAGAATAAACTATACATTCCCTTTCTATCAGGATCCCAATAACACAATTTGGTTTGCCGATTGTAATTTTTCTTTTGATATTAATGCTTATGATATGCTTATAGAAATCTGTCTTCGTACTTTTGAATGATGGCGAGACGATCATCCTGTGCTAGTATTTTAATTAGCTTATGAATAGTTTGGTTCGATAAATAAACAGGATAATAGACATGGAGAATTAATATGGGAACTTGGGGAGTTGGTATATTTCAAAATGATGTGGCTCTTGAAGTTAAGGATTCATACATAAAAAAACTTCAGGTAGGCAAATCAAACAACGAAGCTTATATTGAGACATTCAATGAGCTTAATGAAATGGTTGCTGATCCGGATGACAAGATCGACTTTTGGCTCGCTATAGCTTCATTGATGTATGACTATGGCCGATTAACATCTGATGTAAAAAACAAAGCATTGGAAATCATTAATAGTAAGAATGATGAAGAACGATGGGATGCTAAAGATAAAAAGAAACGGAACCATATTATTGAATCTTTGAAAGAGAAACTGTTATCTCAGCAACCGAAAGAAGTCAAAGTAAAAGTAGTTAAGAAGCGCACTCCGAAGATCAAACCAAATGAAATATATTATTTTGTTTTGGATGATGAAGCATTCCGCAAGGAATTCTTTTATAACTATTTTGTATATGTTTTGGTAGACAGTTGGATCAACTACGATAACCGAATTGCAGGGCTGGGCGATGAACATGCGCTTATATATCTTAAGGTATCAGAGCATGCTGTTTCTGACATCGAGGAATTAGATAAACTCCCTTTCTTTAACTATGCTTTGGATGTGGACAGCGAGAATAAGAAACTGGAAGATAAAAGAATTCGAATTGATAATCAGGGCTTTTCTGTAATTAGGAAAAGGTTGACTTATTTTGGAACATATAGGTTTCAGCGTGAACCCTATGAAATGATATTCCGTTGGGAGGAATGGCAAAGCGTATATATAAATTATAAGGGAGAGAATGGCTGGAATGGCAAATCTGCACTTTGGGCTCATCTGATTAATCAAGATGTTGTTCCTGCATTGCGCAAATATGGAATGAAATGACTTCATAAGCTTAGTGTGATGAATTATGGATAAAATAAGTGAGCAACTGGAACTTATAAAGATTATAGGAATCTTGGATTCTCTTAATTCGCATGCTTTGACGGTTGAGGATGCTAACCGTTTGCTGTTTGCACCTAAAGAAGCAAAACGATTGGAAGCAGAGGGCTGCAGTAAACTGATTGTTGATTTGATCTGGGAGTGCTGCGAATTGGAAAACATACAATCGTTGATACCTGATAAACTTGAATCAAACATTATAAAACTGAAAGAACGAGCAATAGAATTACTTAAGTAGACTAAAGAATTGAATAACAACTATCCAATACCGAGAATACAGATGAAGAATATAGTTTCTAAAGATTGTTTTTATATTTCTGATGGCGGAAAGGTTCATTTCTTGTATCAGAATAAAGAGGATGCATATGCCCTTGTAGGAAGCATCCGGGAAAAGTTCGGATATGCTGGGTGTAACAGTGCAGATATTACAGAATTGATTATCCCCAATACGATTAATGGGAAAGATCTGAAGTATATAGCTGGTGATACATTCGAATGCATGCGAAATCTTAAAAGAATAATCATTGAAGAGGATAATAAATATTTTTCTTTGATTGAAGGCGGATTATATACCAAAGACATGACTGAACTGATAAGGATGTCACCGCAATTTACTGATTCTTGTTACCGCGTGTTAGATGGAGTGAAAATGGTATGTGATAGTTCTATTGATAACCCGTATATTGAGACTTTGATATTGCCTGACGGGTGCAGAATAATAGAAGAGTATGGTATTACCGGTTCGACAAATATTAAGCGGGTATTCATTCCCAAAAGTATCGAGATAATTGGACTCTATAATTTCAGAGATGCCGATCTTACTGATGTTTATTATGGTGGTAATGAGAATGATCGTGCGCATATTATCGATCAGTGGGGTGATAAAATGATGCTTGATAAAGCCGAATGGCACTATAACTGTATAATGCATGATTGTATTTGTTAAACTAATCAACAGTTAACGAGCCGAGAAGTGACTTTAAGATGAACAGGGAAGAATTTAAGCAACATTTCATATTGGTATTAAGCGAATTAGGAATCGAGAATCCATATGATTCGCTCCTTGTTGTTGAGCCATGTGCTGAGCCTGGTAAAATGCCTAACGCATATGACGATGTTATGAGACTTCAGGTGTTGCCTAAGACAAGAACGATGTCATTTGAACAGGTAATTGGCATATTGACTTTATGGGAAGGGTATTTTCCTTGTTGGATTGATATAGGTAAGCGAAATAATGAAATTGTATTAAAGACGAGTCTCAGGATGAGGAAAGTCCAGAAAAAAGATAATTGCGGGATATTTCCTTTTAGAATAGTTATTGATTATAAAGAAGTTGAGCTGAAAAGCAGACTGCCTTACATAGTAGAGCATGCTTTTTACGTAATTCAAATGAAAGGGTCGATGTTCTACCCGGATAATATCTATGATCGAATTCCGAGCACATACTGCATCTTCCCAACCGAGAAATCAGAATCTTCAATACAGACATTGTCGAATGCTTTAGAATCTTTTCAGGGAAATTGCAAATGGTGTTTGTTTAAGGGACCGTTTTCGCGCAAAAACTTATATGTTATTTCTACCGAAGAAGTTCGAGACTATGAGCTGGAATGTTTCGAAAAAGAAATAACTATTTCGAAACAGGAGTATTTTGGAGAGCAAAAGTATAAGTTGTTATGTGAAAATGCTGTTGCGGATATGGAAGAGTTATGTAATTGGGTTTATCAGAAAGTGAATATTTAAGAAAATCATCAGTAGGACATACTAATTATGTTGAGAACATATCAGATAATTGATTGCAGATATACAGATGAGTTCGATATGGAAACGTTTGCGTTGGTCCTTGATGTCGAAGCGGATGTTTTACTGCCAGTCGTCATAAATGACTATTATTATGATCATTATTCTGAACATGAATATGGCATTTATGAGACAATCAAACCGGGAGATTTTGTTAAAGGCTGTCTCTGCATTAATTACGAAAATCTGCATGAATCAACAGAGGCGCCATTCTTTAGATTAAGCGATCCCAATGGCGGGAATATGAATCCTACTTTTATTGGGGCGTTTAAGGTCGTTTCTGTTGAAGAAGATGGAAGAATAATTTTACAGCATCCTGATTATGACATTACATTAACAACTAATTCCGGAATAAGTAAGCAGATTAAGAATATTCAAGGCACACTATGTATCAGCGGTGAATTAGGACTTGAGACCTTTGGGAAGCCATGGCAGGATGAAAAGTCTAATCATCAGGAAGTGTTTGTAAATTATAATAAAAAGATTCTCTGCAAATATCTTGATATAGTTACCCAAAGATGTCGTGATCTTGTTAAGTATCTTAATGACGTATGTAATGAAGATGTTTTTGACGTATCTACATTGCATGATTATGTAGTCTCACATGGAAATGAGATAACGATAGGAAATCTTACATACGTATTCCATGGAATTGGATGTTCAGTTTATGAGAATGGCAGGGAAATTTGCGGCTGGGATTTTGGTGGCAGCGATGTATGGTGTTCTCGAGTTGATCCTTATAAGATGTCTAATACACTTTGGCATGATGGAGAGTTCCGGGGTGTTCTGGGAATCAATCAGGATGATTGCCGACTTGTATGTGAAAAGTTGACTGATGAAGGTGTGCTTGAAAAGAAAGATAATGAATACTCTGTTAATTTTATTATGCTGGACAGCAAAGAACTTGCCTTTCCAGAAAAATATGACGAGATAAAAGTGGTGTACCATGGTAAAGAAAGAATAATACCTCGAAGTGTTATGACCGATAGATTTATTCGTAAAAGTAAGCGTGTGTATTCCAGAATCGATGAAATGGACATGAATACAGAGCTGCACTTCTGCTTATCAGGAAAAGAAATAGGCACTGTTCTTTATAATCCTCAATATTTTGAATCTGGAGCGGTTGATTCAGCAAAGAAAGACAAGTTGTTTGATATTTTGGTTTAGAAAGAATAATTAACAGTAAATGATTACAGGGGAGGGATAAGATGAGTTTGCAAGATCAAATAGCAAATGTGTACGACAAAGACTCATTTATTAAGTGTCTTAATCTGCTTGCTAAAGATTCTGAGGAAAACCCTCAGGAGTGGGAGAATACGACGGTTTCTCAGTATTTGCAGAGCATAGCCAGTTGGATCGAAGACTGGAGCAGCAGGTACGGGAACGAGGAGTTCGAAAAAATGGATTATAACGAAATGGCAAAGTTATTATATATGGGAAAGATATATGAATAACTGGGGTTTCTGGCGAAACCCCAGTTATGATAATTATCAGGAAATAATACTATGAGAAGGTTTCGTGGTGAATACCAAAATGGCAAATACAAAGTAGGCTGCACTGGCGGTAAAGAATGAAAGAATATAATTATAAGAAAATAAAATACATCAACGAAAAGAACATTGAGTTTTGTGATGGGACAATTATTGATTTTATTGAATGTAGAAGAAATTGGTCCCGTAGACATGAAATAGATAATGATGACTCTACTTGTGTCGCTGATAGGAATATAGTTTCTGATAAACCATTTTATGCTTTTTATTCAAATGAAATGATTAAGATTATATTTACAGATACATTTTTATGTTTTCAAATCAAAAACAAGAAAGAATTCAGGAGATTTCAATTGCAATTAGTCAGAATGCATTATTCTTCATATGATTGTACATAATGATAAAACATGGAGAATTATTAGATTATGTTATCAGCTGAAATGACGGGATTATGGATGATTTGACGGATTTATATAAGAAATATGTCGATGGCGAGTATGACATTTCTGATGCATCAAGAATCATCTCTTATATAGCTCTTCCTAATGTAAGTGAAGAATAAATCAGATTTATGTCAACAAAAGAAGAACAGATAGAAAGAATGAAAATGTTGCTTGAGGAATTAATAGAAAAAATATTTTGAATAGTTAAATGCACAGAAATACAGACTAAATTGACAGAAAGCAAGACAATGAATCAGACATATACTATCGTATTTTGGGAACACCCACATCAGGCTAGTCTTGAAATGACCGTTCAGCAGCTGGAACGTATTTTCGAGTCATTTAGTGATTGTTCTGAATATATTGATAATATATGTGTCTCTTATAAAGGAAAATATGTTGACTATGATTCAGTCGAACTGAATGATCTTGTACAGCGAGGCGTGAATCATGAGGGCAAGATCCAGTTCCCTCAACTTGGATACAGAATTCTTTTCCGTTTTGAACTATTTGGTGAAAAGACTTATGGAAGTGCTTTGATAGGCGCATCTGCCGAGAATTGTACCAATTCTCTGAATATTAAAATTCCAGGAAATGTAGATTTAAATAATCCGGCTAAAAGTGAACCGGTTATTCAACTCTTTGAGAAGATAGCAAATACATCTAATTGGTATTGGGGTGCTGTTATTGATAATATTACATCCCGTAGGATAGGATCTTTGTTTGGTGTTGGAATACCAACAGCGATTCACTGGGTAAATTTCTGGGGATATGAAATAAAGGAACATATTATTAGCCAATGCAATTCCATTGATGAGGAATGCCGAATGGTAAACGATAATATAGTAGTTCTATCCAACACCCCTTTTGACGCTGAAGATGAGCGTGGGATAGTTTTTAGGGATGATTTGTACGGAAAGATATTTGGGACTTGAATAGATGTATAGAATTAGTGATGATGTTTTAAGTGCAATTAAAAACAAGTTGTCTGTTGAAGTGCTTACTGATCAAACCTGTAAAACTGTTCTGGATACAATTACGAGATTGTATGTTGATACAAAGAAAACAGGAATATGGTTATGGGATAAGCTTTCAGATCACGAAGAATTATCTGATAGTAACGGCTGGTCATTGATTCCTGAGTTCGTTTCTAACAATTCATGTATTATGTTCTTCAACCAGGACGAAGAGACTAAAATGTTTATGGTTTCAAATGGTAAAGATTTGCAGTTTATCTTATCTGAAACCTGTGGATATGAATTTTATATAACGGATTTACAATGCTCATATTTGCTCTGTTTTAATCATCACGATGTTTTAATAGGCTGCGGTAATGCGAAAAAGTGGGTCAAGGAATTAAAGGAAAAGAGTTATAGTAAAGAATATAATCAGTAAAAGCTACGACAACAGTTACTTGTTTCCATAAAAGGATAAGTGCTTATGGATAATAATTTAGACAATCTCATAATAAGCAAGGTCTGGGAAGATGAGACCATATTTGAACTGCAGATCGAAGTATGCTCTCAATATGTAAATGCTCATCAAACGTGTTATTTTAACGAAGATCTTCTAAATAAACTTTCCTATTTTCTGACTGAGTTTTGCAAGCCGGATAATTCGACAACATATTTTGAGTCAGGCCACAAGACCGGAAATTATACTCCAGCATTTTCGTTAGAATTAAGTAGTGACAGGCAGGGCCATGTTACAATAAATGTTGATCTGGAAATATGTGATGTTGATGATCGTTCGCATAGATGTCAGTGCAATGTCAGGTGTGAATTGGGAGCTTTGGAATGTTTTGGAAAGAGATTGGCAAAGCTTAATAAGGGTGAAATAGGAACACAAATTGCTTTGTATGAGAAATGATGCTGACTTAATTACATGATAGATAACTAAATCCTGAATATAACCAACCAAGAACTCGACCCCGGAACAATAATTTCGGGGTTTGTTTATGAATAGTCAGTTTGCCTGTGGTTAGTGCAGCATCGGGCTTCGGCATATATCATTTAGGTAAAAAATTTGTTCAGAAGCGTCGGTATAAAGTCGGTATAAAATACCCTTTGAATGCCTCGAAAACCATTGATTTCAGTGCGTTTGCCATTTAGCTATGTGGAGTGCCGTGACATACGAATAGTACTTTTATCATTTTTGGTTTCTTTCTATTAAATAGTTTCTGCAGAACACATAGAATATATCATATCTGGTTCGTTATTTTGGGGAGCAGATAATGGAGAGCAGGGGCGACGAAAATGTCTGCCAGCAGTGCTTTTCTGAAATTTTCTTTGAAAGCGCAGAACTAATAAGTTTCATGTAACTCAACGTTGATGAATGCTGGGTCATCGACGATAGTTCTGCAGGATAATCCCAATAAAACGCAAAACGATAAATGTGGGTTAACATTACCACTTTTGCGTTTTTGATAAAAATGGTAACGTTAACTGGACTTTTTCTTGCTCGGATGGTAATGTGTTTATAGAAAATAGGGAGAGTGTAATATGGAAAAATTCAAACGCGAAAACTACTTAAGAAAAATACGCGGTTTTTATGATGATGACGATATTATCAAAGTTATTACCGGTGTCAGAAGATGTGGCAAATCCAGTCTCATGGAAACAATAGCAAATGAAATCAGGGATAAAGGTGTTCCTGAGACAAACATTATCTATATTGATCTTGATAAACGTGGTAATAGAAATATCAAAACAGCAGATGCTTTGGAAGAGATAATAGACGGATATGTTACTGAGACTGGGCTAAAGTATCTGTTTATTGATGAAATACAGAATATTGAGGGTTTTGAAGAGCTTATCAACGGATATAGAACTGATGGTGGATGGTCAATATTTATTACAGGTTCTAATTCCTATCTGTTAAGCGGTGAACTTGTTACGAAACTGACCGGACGTTATCTGGAATTTGAGATGTTTCCGCTGACTTTTGAAGAATACGAGAAAATGAAACAGTTTTATGGGAAACCTGTTGATCCTCAGCTGCCGGTTGAACTGGTGAACTATATTCAGGAAAGCGGTTTCCCCAAAACGATTTTCATTGATGACCTCGCAGATAAACAGAAATATGTTCAAGGTGTAATCAATGAGATATTTGAAAAGGATATCCGCAAGCGAGTAAAGATAAGGAAGAAAGAAACATTTGAAATAGTTCGCAGATATATCATTAACAACTTTGGTGCTACAACAAGCATCAACAACATATGTGAAAGCCTTAATAACAGTGGTTTAAACATAGGAAAAGCAACCATATCCAGATATATAAAAGCGTTAGTTGATGCCAAGATCCTTTATGAATGCGACCGTTTTGATATGAAGTCCAAGCGGTCATTAAGCGGTGAGAAAAAATATTATCTTTCAGATCTTGGTTTTTTCTTTGCTTCAAACACCGACAACCGTATTAACTATGGTCCGACTTTAGAGAACATGTTATACATTTATGCATGTGCTCATGATTGTTCTGTCAGTATTGGAAAAATCGGAAAACTAGAATGTGATTTTATTATTCGGAATCGCGAAATGGACTATTCCTATGTTCAGGTTGCGTACACTATTGCTTTAAGCAAAGAAACCGAAGACCGGGAATACCGTGCGCTCGAAATGATCAAAGATAATTACCCCAAGTATGTTATGACAACAGACTATCTTCTTCAGAACAGAAACGGAATAAAGCATGTAAACATATTGAATTTCATGCAGAACGGGCAAGAGTTCTAATTAGTTAAAGTGCGAAGGAACAAGGGACTGCAATGAGAGTTTTGGCAGAAGATCAGTATAACGAACTTACGGAGCATATTAAGCAACTTGAAGCTGAGAATCAGTATCTCAAGAAACTGTTAGATGATGCCGGTATTCCGTATGACAAGCCCGACAATAACTCTGAAAAAGATGAACCGAGTGTAGTAAGCATCAAAGAAGAACCCATTACCAAAGAACTGGTCCAATTCTATTATTCGATGTTCAAGGGCCGAAGAGATGTTTATAGTCTTCGTTCCGGAAAGCCTAATGCCAAGACAGGAAAGCATGGCTATTACACCCAATGCGATAATTTTTGGAAGGCTGGGCTCTGCGGTAAGAAAGACGGCAAGAACACCAAATGCCAATCATGTCCCAATCAGAAGTACAAACCGCTGACAGGGGATGTTATTTATGCACATTTGACTGGTGTGAAGGAAGATTGTTCGGATGTAGTAGGGTTATATCCTGTTTGGCCGGATGAAACGTGCAACTATCTTGTTTTCGATTTTGATAATCACGATGAGAGTTCTAACTCAGTAAAATGGCAGGAAGAAGCCAATGCTTTGAGAGCAATCTGTGCAGATAATGATGTTTCCTGTCTGGTCGAAAGATCGCGTTCCGGCAAAGGAGCACATGTTTGGATGTTTTTCGAAAAGGCGATAAATATCAAGAAGGCTAGGCTGTTTGGTGCGGCTCTTTTGGATAAGGGAGCTGAGAGTGTTAACCAGCAGTCTTTTGATACTTATGATCGTATGATTCCCGCACAGGATAAACTTCCAGAAGGAGGTCTTGGAAATCTTGTAGCCCTTCCATTGCAAGGACGTGCGGTAAAGAACGGGAACAGTGTCTTTGTTGATGAAAAATGGCAACCTTATCATGATCAGTGGAGTGTGCTCAAGAATACAGGCAAGCTCAGTGAAACCTTCATAGATGAGAAACTGTCTTCATGGGGCAACAAATACAGTATAAGCAGCAATACCGATAACGAAATACCTGGACAAATATCAATTGATGAGACTCCGTGGGAAAACAGTACCATATTTGAGCGCTCTGATACAAAAGGAACGGTTCGGATTGTTCTTGCAGATAAAGCATATGTGGATAAGACCGGTATTAAGCCGAGATTACAGAATAAGATCAGAAGATTAGCAGCATACAATAACCCGGAATATTTCAAAAATCAGGGAATGGGCATCTCAACCTTTGGGATTCCGAGAATAATTTATTCAGGAGAGGATACTGAACAATTCATAGCAATTCCGCGAGGCTGTCTGAATAAACTCAGCAAAAATCTGAAATCATCAAAGATCGACTGTTCTATTGAGGATAAGCGTAACACGGGCAAAGAGATTAATGTTTCCTTTGCAGGCGAATTATATCCAGAACAACAAGATGCCGTTAACAGTTTGACAGGACACGATTTTGGCGTGTTGGCTGCGGCTACAGGGTTCGGAAAGACGGTAGTCGGATCGTATCTGATCTCAGAACGAAAGGTAAATACTTTGATCCTCGTTCATACCAATGAGATTATGCAGAACTGGATAAATGACCTTGAGAGGTTTCTTGTAATTAAAGAGGATTATCCGCAGTACATGACTAAGACCGGAAGGGTTAAGACCAGAAAGAGTCTGATTGGAAGATTGACAGGAGCTCATAATTCCATGACAGGAATTATCGATGTTGCCATGGTAACTTCTCTGGGATCTGGTGATTCAATAAAACCGTTTGTCAAAGATTATGGCATGGTGATAATGGATGAATGCCACCACGTTGCCGCGGAGAGCATAGAGGCAGTATTATCTAAAGTAAATGCAAAGTATGTATATGGTCTGACGGCCACTGTTAAGCGTGAAGACGGGAAAGACAAAACAGTGTTGATGCAGTTTGGACCTGTCCGTTTCAGGTTCACAGCCAAAGATAAGATCCGTTTGCAGGGAATGGAGCATATTCTTGAGCCTCGGTTTACGCCGATCATTTCAACAAAAGAAAAACTGACGTTAAATGAAGCCTATGGAATTGTAGTAAACAGCGATTTTCGCAACAGCTTAATTGCTTCAGATATTGAAGCGTGTATAAAACAGGGACACACACCTTTGGTATTATCGAAGCGAAAAGCACAAATTGATGTTCTTTTCGAAAAGGTCAAAGATAAAGCCGATCACGTTCTTGTTCTGACGGGCGGAAAGAAACAGTCGGAGCGCAAGGAATTGTGGGAAAGACTCAGTTCTATATCGGAAAGCGAATCGTTAATTATTCTTGCGACCGGACAGTATATTGGTGAGGGTTTTAATTGTTCCCGTTTGGACATGTTGTTTCTAGCCATGCCAATAGCTTGGGACGGAAATGTGGAACAATACACAGGAAGGCTTAACCGAAGCCATGACGGGAAGAACAGGGTGACTGTTATAGATTACGTTGATCACCACATTGAGATGTTTGCCAACATGTATAACAAACGTCTTCGTACCTATAAAAGGATTGGATATGAGCTTTCGCAGGATGTTGAAAGAAAACCGGATGACAGATTTATCTATGACAGTGAAACCTATAGTGAAGTTTTTAGAGGCGATATCATTAATGCAAAAGCTGAAGCACTGATCAGCAGCCCATATGTGAGTACTCCCGGAAGCGAACGTCTGATTCGTATTTATTCTGCTATGAAAAGTAAGGACGCCTCAATTTCTCTTATTACATATCCGGCTTCACATTATTCTGATGACATTAAGGATAGGATTGAGAATATACATAATAGGCTTAATATGGCCGGCATAAAGGTATTGTTCGCTGATTACATTCCTTCACGATATGCTGTTATTGATAAAGAGATACTTTGGTATGGCAGCATGAATCTGGTGTCTATCATCAAAGAAGATGATGATGAGATGAGAATTGTCAGCAGAAGTGTGGCCAAAGCACTGATTGAAGAGCATACAACTGAATAAAAAGTACTGTGCTCGACATATTCTTCACAGAAGCAAATTTACCACACTGGACCTATTATTCTTGGGGTCAAACGGGGGTCAAAATAACTAAAGATCCCCTCAAAAGCCCATAAAATAAGGGTTTTGTTTTTGTGTCAGTAGACTGCCGTGACAAACAAAAAGAACCTTAATCACACAAAACACCTCATTATCTTCTGTCATTTTCTCTCATACATCAACTGTTTAAACTTACCACCGCGATCTATAAGTCGGGTTTTGTCAGTCAATTCAAAGCCGCACTTCTCATAAAAAGCACGCGCATTGAGATTTGTTTCCAATACCCAAAGTACGAAGTGACGATCTTTATATTCAGAGAATATATACTCAAGAATTTTGCGGCCAAATCCTCGTCCTCTGTATTCTTCCAGTATGTAGAAGCTCGCGACCTCAATATCGTTTCTGTTCACAAGAAGTTTAACTATTCCGGATGCATGATCATCTTCTTTTAAAAGCAGATATACGCAATTCTTGTCATTCAAAGAATTGAGGAACTCTTCCCGTCTTGCTGAAGGTAGATCTGAATCTAAATATTCCTGACTGAAAACGCCTTGATATGTTTGCTTCCACGCGGCTGAGTGAACTTCACCAATGATGTCTGCATCTTCTTTTTGTGCGCGCTTGATAACCATCTTCAATCAGTGGGGCTCCTTCT
>JAEEGK010015970.1_pt1 | contig 16558 bp, 14 predicted proteins | sample 8958771 | NCBI WGS metagenome assembly JAEEGK01 (sample SAMN16246547, study PRJNA631951) | gut metagenome | biome: gut microbiome; feature: rumen; material: SC-attached | host: Bos | place: Iran: Karaj | collected 2018-10 | reverse complement strand
GTTGGAGCTGCTTCCCTTGCTAAAAACGAAGCAATTGAAGGAGAGGCATCAGGTGTTGGAACCATTTCGTGTAAATGGAATAAATATTTGTTATCAAAAGCAAATTTTGCTTTGCAAGTTAACACATCAGATGGAACAAATAAGAATAATATGAAATTTACTGCAGCCATTTCTGAAAAAGTTTCAAGTCTTGTTATTCCGTCTTATCCAAAACTTTCGAATTTTGCCGAAAGTTCTTCAATGTTTCAAATTTCACTATAGGAGATGAATATGAAAAAGCATAAAGTGTTAAAGATAGTTTTAATCTCTATTGGTGCAGTTTTTGCATTAGTTATTTCTTTTATTGGTGGAGTTCTTATTTTTGCATCTGCAACCACACTTAAGATAAAGGATGTCGAAAAGATGCAGGTAAATACGTCTATTCAAGCAGAAATTAATAAAGATAACCAAATTAAACTAATGACTTGGAATACCGGATACGGAGCACTAGACGAAAAACAAGACTGCTACTGGGACGGCGGCAAGGGTGTTTATGGTGAATCAAAAGAAGTGGTTGAACAAAATATTAATGCCTTAAAAGATAAAATTTCCCAGGAAAACCCTGATATTTTTATTGTTCAAGAATTAGATGTTGATTCAAAAAGATCGTATTTTATTGATGAATTATGTTCATTCAGAGAGTCGTTCGATAAAGATTACAACAATACTTTTGCTCGTAATTTTAAGGCTGGTTTGGTTCCTCTTCCATTATATAAAATGACTGGAAAAGTTGATGCTGGCATTGCAACATTCTCGAAATTTAGTATCACTGATTCTGAACGTGTTCAACTTCCTATTCCATTTAAGTGGCCGATGAAACTTTTTAACTTAAAAAGATGTTTGCTAGTTTCTCGTATGCCTATCAAAGACAGTGACAAAGAATTAGTCATGATAAATTTACATTTAGAAGCTTATTCAAGTGAAGAAGGCAAAGCAAAACAGGCAAGCCAATTAATGGATTTAATGAAAGAAGAGTATTCTAAAGGTAATTATGTAATTGCTGGTGGAGATTTTAACCAAACATTTAGTCACATCGGTTTTGATAAATATCCAAATAATGGCGATTGGGATTGTCCTGTATTTGAAGAATCACCTTATTCTGACTTTACTTTTGAAATGGATGACACTTATCCAACATGTAGATCATTAAAGACAAAGCTTGAAGGTTACGATAAAACTACTTTCCAATATTACATGATTGATGGTTTTATTGTTTCAAAGAATGTCACCGTAAGCGAAATTCATACTTTGGATATGGGATTTAAAAACACTGACCATAATCCAGTAACAATGAATGTCAAATTAGCATAATTTCTTAAACTTATAATTGAAAATTATCTCTCAAAGTTTTATCCTTTTTACATATTTATGAAAAAGTCACCATTCAACAATCAAAAGTATTTAAAAATACAAAGAGAAGCCATTCTTGAAAGAATTGGTAAATTTGGCGACAAACTTTATCTAGAATTTGGCGGAAAACTTTTTGATGACTACCATGCCTCAAGAGTTTTACCAGGCTTTGAACCAGACTCAAAACTTCAAATGCTTTTAGGTATTAAAGATAAAGCTGAAATTGTTATTGTTGTAAGTGCAAGTGATATTTCTTCTAACAAAGTTAGAAATGATACACTTATTACTTATCAAGAAGAAGTTGAACGACTTATTGATACATACCGCGAAGTCGGTTTATTAGTTAGTAGTGTTGTAGTTTCATTTTATGAAAGCAACATTGTTGTAGATAAATTTATTACAAAATTACAAAACAACGGAATTAATGTATATAAACATTACAAAATTAATGGTTATCCTCATAATATTCCACTTATTGTCTCTGAAGATGGTTTAGGAAAGAACGAATACATTGTTACTACGAAACCTCTTGTAGTTGTTACTGCACCTGGTCCAGGTTCTGGTAAAATGGCAACTTGTTTATCTCAACTTTATCATGAGAATAAGAACGGAATTAGAGCTGGATATGCTAAATATGAAACATTCCCAGTTTGGAATCTTCCACTTACTCACCCAGTTAACTTAGCATATGAAGCCGCGACAGTGGACCTTGCTGATGTTAATATGATTGATCCATATCATTTAGAAAAATATGGTCTAACTGTTGTAAATTACAACAGGGATATCGAAGTCTTCCCACTTTTAAAGAATATATTTGAACACATTTATGGTGAATCTCCATATTTCTCACCAACAGACATGGGTGTTAATAAAGTTGGATTTGCAATCGATGATGACGAAAAGGTGAAAGATGCCTGTTATAGAGAAATCATTAGAAGATACTATCAAACAAAAAAGAACGTTTATTTAGGCAGATTTAGTGAATCAACTATTGATAAAGCAGATATGCTTTTAAATAAAGCGGGAGTTCAACTTGAGCAAAGAAAATGCGTTGCTGCTGCTCTTAAAAAAGCGGAAAAGACTCAAGAACCAGCTGTTGCCATCGAACTTTCAAATGGAAAAATTATTACTGGACATAGAGGTGAACTCCTTGGAGCTTGTGCGGCTTTATTAATTAAAACAATGAAATATTTAGCAAAAATTGATGAAGATATGTATCTACTTATGCAAGTCATGATTGAACCTATGAAAGAATTAAAAATGAAGTATCTTCATAGAAGTAATACAAGGTTAAGAGCCGAAGAGGTTCTTCTTGCATTATCAATTCAATCCAAAACCAATCCTCTTGCTGAGTTAGCATTAAATCAACTTCCAAAACTTAAAAATTGTGAAGCTCATAGTAGCACAATTCTCTCAGAAGTGGACTTAGGAACACTTAATAGACTCGGCATTAGAGTTACTGAAGAACCAACTTCATACAAAAAGAAACTTTATACAAAGAATCAATAAAAAAGAACACTTAAGTGTTCTTTTCTTTTGATAAAAGTATTTTCTTAATCGCCCAGTTTTGTGTTCTTTTTGGTAGACAGCGCATTAGTAACAAAAGGAAATTTCGATTTATTTTATAAACATATTTTGGTTTCTTTTTATTTAAGATTTTCCTAACTAATTTTCCGATTCGTTTAGCTGGGACTTTTCTTGATTCAACGCTATCAATAACCTTTTTAAACTTCTTAGCATTCCATTTATAGTTGGTGGTGTTTTTTGTAAATTTCTCGATGCTCGCATTTGATGAATCAATCATTTGAGTGTTAATCGCACCAGGTCTAATTACAACAACCTGTTTATTGAGTAATTGCAGTTCCATTCTCAAAGAGAATGCATATTTCTCAACAGTTGATTTTGTAATTCCATATATTCCAGTGAACGGAAGCGGATCAAGTGGTGCAAGTTCACTAGAAATCATTACAACTTTTCCGCCTTCTTTTAGAATTGGAACAAATGTTTTATTTAATCTATAGATGCCAAAAACGTTTATATCAAAAATTTTAATAAAGTCTTCTTCACTCATTTCGATTAATGAGTTCATATCATAAATACCAGCTGTAGAGATTATTGCGTCTAATTTTATTTCCAACTTATTTATTTTCTTAAAAGCGTGTTCAATGTCGTGTTGTTCTCTTATGTTGGTTTTTATGAACTCAAAGTTATCGAATTCTACATCCGGCTTTTTAATGTCTAGACCAAAAACATAATAACCGTTTGCGGTTAGTTCTTTTGCGATAGCTAAACCCATGCCTCCAGAGGCGCCAGTTAATATTGCATATTTCATAGACTTTTTTATTTTATCATTAAGTTATAAAAAGTTACGAAAAAATATAAAAATTTACAGGAATTCCCAATGATTTTATTTTAAATAATGTTATAATAAACACATGAAAAACGAAAGAAAACATCTATTATTTTGGATTTTATTCCCAATAGGTTGGACACTTTTAACAGCGATATTAATTTTTTATTTTGATCTTGCTAACGGACCTTTAATTTGGTTCATTTTAGAGCTTGTTTTTCTGGTTGCTTTCTTTGTTGTTAGAGTTTTATTTATAAATAAAAAAGCATGGATTAGACTCGTAACTTGGGCTGGATTTATTGTTTTAACAATAAGTGTTATGGCATTTGATAAAACAGGTACCAAAAAGAAAAGCGCTGTATACTACGATAACCCAGTTTTAATTGAAGATGTTTTGCAGTTGAACGAAGGTGAAGTTCAAGGTGTTTATAATGAAGATAAAAGTGTAAGAGTGTATGCAGGCATTAAGTATGCAAAAGCTGAAAGGTGGAAAGAACCGGAAACTTATACTTGGGAAGGCATACACGACGGAACTCATTTCGCTCCAATTAGTATGCAACCAAGATCAAATCAAATAGTTAATACAATTGCGGATATTTATTCTGAAGGAAAATGGCGTCCAAACTATTTGATGAAACCTGATGAAGAAAGAAGCGAAGAAGATGCTTTATCGCTAAATATATGGAGACCAAACACAACTGAAACAAACCTTCCAATTCTAGTATTTATTCATGGTGGTTCCCTCACAACTGGAAGCTCATCATTTGAGGATTATAATGGCGAAAATGTCGCCAAACATGGTGTCATAATGATTACCATTACTTATCGACTTGGAGTGTTTGGGTATTTTGCTCATCCAGACCTAAGAAAAGAATCTCCAAACAACACAACAGGTAATTATGGTCTTTTAGACCAAATCTTCGCATTACAATGGATAAATAACAATGCAAGTAAACTTGGCGGAGACAAAAATAACATTACAATTGCAGGTGAAAGTGCAGGAAGCTCAAGCGTTTCAGCACTTTGTACTTCTCCATTAGCAGCAGGTTTATTTAAACGTGCAATTGGTGAATCATCATCATTAGTTATGAGAGTTCCGCCTCACACATATAGAACTCAAGATGTCGCATACAAAGTAAGCGAAAACATTCTTAAAGAATTCAAATGTAAATCAATTGATGAATTAAGAAAAATTCCTGCTAAAAAATTGGTGGATACAAAGTATAAAAATCAAGAAATGATGCTTGATGGTTATGCTCTTCCTAAAGATCCATATCAAGTTTATGCTGAAGGAAATAATAACGAAGAAGCTTTGCTTAGCGGTTATAACGTAAAAGAAGCTGATGCATTTGTTATCCCTAATTACTTACTTTCTCCAACAAACAAAAATAACATTAAGCAAAGATTAGCAGAACACTTAGACCAACAATGCGCAGAAGCAATTTGTGAATTATATAAAGAAGAAATCGAAAAAGATGCATTTAGTGTAATTAATGAAATCATGTCTATTTATTGGTTCATTATGCCGCATCACGTTTGGTCAAATATGGCAATTCAATCTGCAAAGACTCAGAGAGTCTATCGCTTCCAGTTTACAAAAGAAAATGGTTATCACGGCACTTTTCATTCAGGTGAAATGATTTACGCTTACGGAAACTTGGGTTTAAGTAAAAGACAATACGCTTATGATGAAAGTGATTATGCTCTTCAGGATATAATGTTTAACTATTGGATTAATTTTGCTAAAAATGGAGATCCAAATGGTGAAGGATTACCAACCTGGGAAGAGTACAAAAATAATGGTGACCCAGTAATGGAATTAGGCGAAAATGTTGGGAAAATCCCAGATAAATACCTAAAAGCATACGAAATATTTGAAGAATTACAGTTAAGAAAAGTAGCCTCGATGTAAGGCTACTTTTTCTTATTTATGATGTCTTTTACGACAAGTCCATCACAGATATCTGCAAGGAATATAAGTGGCTTAATTCGATATTTTAAGTAGAAATCTTTAATGACCTTTTCTTTAAAATCATCAAAATCTTCTTTTTTAATAACTGCGATTGAAGACCCACCAAAGCCTGCACCTGTCATACGTTCTGCAAGGGCTCCATATTTCAGTGAAATATCATGCAAGAAGTCAAGATATTCGCCAGTTACTTCATAATCATCTCTAAGTGATTCATGAGACCTATTTAGTAAATCGCACATTAATTCAACATTTTCGTTCTTTGAAGCATCAATGAAATCTCTGACTCTTTGGTTTTCAGTAACAACATGTTTAACTCTTCTATACAAAACGTTATTGCATAAAAGTTTTTTGCATTCTTCTAAATCTAAGACCTTCAAATCAGATAATGATGTAATATTGAATCGTTTTTTAAGAATGTTAAGAGCTTCATTGCATTCTGCAACTCTTTGGTTATATGGTGATGCAATTAATGCACGTTTTACATTGGAAACAATAACAACTAAAGATAAATCTTTAAAACTAACATCTTCGTAAGTGAATTTATTAGTACTGCAGTCTAAGAAAATGCTTTTGCCTTTCTTTCCTAAAGCAATTGCAAATTCATCCATAATTCCACATTGCAAACCATTAAATTCAGTTTCACTTTGATGAGCAAGCAATGCAATTTCATCATTTTGAAGTGGAATATTGTACATTTTAGATGCAATAAAAGCAGTCAAATCAAGCATTGAAGCAGAGGATGAAAGGCCAGACGCAATTGGAACATTGCTCGAATAAATAATGTTTAATCCGAATGGTAATTTATAGCCTCTTTTTTGTAAGGTTGCAAAAATGCCTAAAGGATAGTTGCCCCAATTATTTTCTGGAGTATTAGATATATTATCTAAACTAACTTCAATATCACCTAATTTATTTAGTGATTTGAGATGAATTTTATTATCTTTTCTTTTTCCTACAACTGCATGAATATATTTGGAAATTGCTTCAGGCAAAACAAGTCCAGCATTGGAAGCAGGGTGCTCTCCGATGAGATTAATTCTGCACGGAGACATAAAATATTTTTCTGGATTTGCTTTAAATTGTTTTTTATATAAGTCAACTAATCTATTATTCATGGCCTTTTACCGCTAATTTAACACATTCGTATGCGCCATCATAGAATCCTGCTTTCTTTAAAGTATCAATTCTATCGCACATAGCAGGAATGATTTCTCTATCTAAAATGAGATTATCAAGCATATTGTTCATGGATTTAACATCTGGACATTCTTTGGTGGCGTCTCCCATTTCTCTACCAAAAATTCCTCCATACACTTCGTGGCCGCCAATATGGCGCATAAAGATTTTTGGAATTGGATAGAAAACTAATTCACTTGGTTTTGTAATTAATAAATCACAAACCGGCATAAGTAAATTGGTGGAATAGACAGCTTCAAAGATGTCACTATTATAAATAGCGTGAACACCTTCTGAGTCTTTTTTAGTTAATTCATCTCTTAATTTTAAGAGATCTTCATATTTATCAAAGTATTCGTGACATTTAAGTTCTGGCAAATCTTTAATAAGTTTTTGATAAACAGTCTTGTGGTCACCAAAGTTAATAAAGATAGCAACTTTCTTTTCTTTCACGTATGGAAGAAGGTGAATAATCATCGATTTATAAAGCGAATATCCAGCACCTGCGCCTCCGACTGTCATAAGAATTCTGATTGGTCTACCAGATGCTAATCTTTCTTTACGAGCTTTGTTATCTTTTTCAAGATTTACAAGTAATTCGTGGTCAACATAACATCCGACAAGTTTTAAATCTTTATCAGAAAGACCGTTTAAACGTTTTTTAGCAAATCCATCGAGGGTTTTATAACCAAGATATGCAAATGGAGTTTGAACTGTATGAATAGCGCCTTCTGAAAGATGTAAACCCATTGGCCAGTTATCAGGAATAGCATTTACGACATGAGTCATGCCTGCGTGTATAGCGGACTGGCTTGGCCACACATGTGTTGCAATATAAGGAATATCTTTAGGAATATTTCTGAAAATTGGCACTAAAAGTTCGCTATTTTTTTGATCTTTTGCGTTATAAGTAATCTTTTTGAAACCTTCTGAATTAAGTGGTTCCCAAACAATTTTGTTAAATAATTTCGATTTTTGAGAGATTCTAGATGCTTTTGAATATAAATCGTTTTGATGACGAATCATTTTTGAACCAGTTGCATCAAATGAAGCAAGGTCTAACCAATAAGGTGTATAACCTAAAGCTCTAGCGGCACTTGCCATTGCAATTGAGATTCTATAATGACCAAATCCCATACGGATATTGCCAACAATTAAAGGCTTATGGTCGAATTTCTCATTTTCATCCTTAAAAACGATATTTTTTGCCTTAATGTAATCTAATGTAGGAATATCGGCAAAGCCGATTTTGTAATCTTTATTTGAATCATCACCAAACTTTTTAATATAACTTTGTTTGGACTTTTCAGCATTCTTAATGGTCTTTTTGTCCATTTGATTGCCAAATATTACTGAGGTTTTATCTGCCATCTATTTATCTCCTCTAAGACATAAAGATTTTATCTTTAACATCTTATTGCTATTTTCGTATTCCCTTTTAGATTTGTCAATTAAAACGGCTTAATTATGTAAAAATTGAATCTTTCTCTTGTTTTTTAATATACTTCGCAATATGATGTATTACGTAAAAGGTAGTATTTATGGATACCCAATTAAGAAAAGGATTATTAGATGTTTGCGTTCTAAGCGCAATCAAAAACGAAGATTCTTATGGTTACAAGATCATTAAAGACTTGAAACCAGTTTTGGAATTATCTGAATCAACACTTTATACAATTCTTAAACGCCTTGAAGAAGCAAAAATGCTCCAAGTTAAAATGACAATATATGAAGGAAGAGTAAGAAAGTACTACCACATAACTTCATTAGGAATTAAGCGACTCAATGATTTTAAAGATGAGTGGGAAGAGTTAATGAAGGTCTATAGATTTATAACAGAGGAGAAATAGCCTATGAATAAAAAAGAATTTATAGAAGAGCTAAGACTTCGCCTCTCGGGTTTGCCAAAAGATGATTTAGAAAACCGTCTCAGTTTCTATGAGGAAAGTATAAATGACAGAATGGATGATGGTAAAACCGAGGAAGAAGCAATAAAAGAACTTGGCACAATTGAAGAAATTGTCACTCAAGTAGCAGGAGAAACTTCTCTTGTAACATTAGTAAAAGAGAAAGCTAGGCCAAAAAGAAAATTAAGTGGTGCTGAAATAGCATTAATTGCAATTGGTTTCCCGCTTTGGTTCCCGCTTCTACTAACTGCATTAATCCTTTGTTTGGTGTTCTGCTTAGTATTCTGGATTATTGGACTTATCCCATTAATCACATGTATATCTTCATTCTTAGTAGGTATTGCAGAATTCTTCTCTTATTTCTCTATTATTGGAACAGAAGGAAGTCTTGGAGTACTAGGAATGGGACTTGCCGGGCTAGGTTTAGCATTAATGCTAATACCTGCAGTAATCTATGCAGTTAAAGGTACAATTAAATTAGTTAAAGTAATTATGATTGGAATAAAGAAATTATTTATTAGAAGGAGAAAATAAAATGAAAAAGATTATTTGGATTCCATTATTAGTAGGTGGTTTATTATTTGCAGGAGGTGCTACTTTAGTAGCATGTAATATTCCAAAAGCTGCGCCAGTTGACACACCTTACGATTTTGCTGGAAAAGAAATTAATTCCATTTCAATGGATTTAAGCATCTCAGACGTCACGTTTAAAGTAGGAGATACTGCAAAAGTTGTTTGTAAAGAAAGCGATAAATGGCATCACGAGGTTAGTCTTAATGAAGAAAGCAAAGCTTTAAGTATTAACTTCCATATGACAAAGAAATGGTATAACTTTGCAGATTTATTCCAACCAAAGTTTGCTGTCGAAGTTTATTTACCATCTGGAAACTATGATGTATTAAATATTAAGCATTCAACAGGCGATATCAATCTTGCGTCTGGATTTGTATTTTCTTCATTAGATTTTGACGGATCAACAGGTGATGTAAATGTTAGAACAGAAGTTACAAATAAAGCTCACATAAAACAATCTACTGGTGATATATCACTAAGTGATAGTAAATTTGGAGAGCTTGATGTTGAAGTTTCAACTGGAAAGATAAATTTATCAAATGTTACAGTTTCTGGTGATGTTAAAGCAAAAGGATCTACTGGAGCAGTAGAAGTAAATGGTTTAACTTGTAATAACTTACTAGTTAATACATCTACCGGTGATATTGAAATGAAAAATGCTATAGCGACAGGAAAAGCTGAATTAAAAGCTTCAACTGGTGATGTGGAATTAGAAGATTTTGATGCATCAGAAGTTTATATTAAAACTTCAACCGGTGATGTTGAGGCTACTTTCTTAACAATTAAAGATGTCGACGCCAGCACTGACACTGGCAAGAAAAATATTGATAAAGAATTAGATAGAGAAGCCGGTGGAAAATGCGTTGTTGAGACAAGCACTGGCAATATTAAATTATCACTTAAAAGATAAACAAAAGGGAGAATGAATTCTCCCTTTTCTTTTAGAAAGAATGATCAATATAATGTGCCGCCTTGTATGCAGCAAGGTCATTTATTAATGAAGCGACAAATCCGACTAGTAATAAGATTGGCATGTTAATTAACATGGATAATAAGATTTGTCCGCCAGACATAACTGGCTCATGTTTAATTAATGGATAAATGACACAGTTAATTAATGTTAATGTTGGAGAAATAATCAAATAGAAGATAATTGTCGAACTTAATGTTGCGAGTAATCTATATTTAATATTTCCGGTATATGTTTCATTTGGAACATGGAATAATGCTGTAAACCATCTTCCAATTGCAGTAAGAGGAATAAAGTTAGAGATTAAAATTGACAAAGCTAGTGCTATAACAAAATTAGTTGCAAAGTTCGCCCAGTCAATAGTGGTGAAATTAATAGTTAAAATACCGCCTTCTAAATCTGATTGTGCAACAATAGCGGATGATAAACATAAAAAGAATGAGACAGGAATGCCACAAATAACGCTATAAATAAATGTTGCTAATCTAAATCTTGGTGTCATAACGAGTTATGATTATAGTAAGTTTATTTAATAAATCAACAAATTATTTTGTAGATTTAATTGCGGATGCAAATGTCCAGGTTAAGTTATAACCTCCACAAGGGCCATCAATATCAAGAAGTTCTCCGATTATAAAGACATTCTTTTCACGTTTAGACATAAGATTTTCGTCAACTTCACTTACTTGAATGCCACCAACAGAAACTTGTGAAAAGTCAAAACCATATGACTTATCAAAGGTAAATCTTAAGTCTTTAAGTGACGCAAAAATAGCATCTTCATTTTTAAATCTTTCTTGCAAATACATTGAAATTTTTGGGTTTAAAAATGCAAGCAAAAATTCAGAAAATTTATGGGTTTTTCTATAATTTTCTAGGTATTTTTCGGAAAATTCCGGTAACAGATCAATTGAAATCACGTGGTCTTCTTCAGGAGTCCTTGCAATCAAGGACATTGTATTAAAAATAACAATTCCAGAGAGGCCATGTTCTTTGAATAAAACTTCCCCATCTTCTTCGTGAATGAGGTTCCTATTTTCAAAGAGACTCACGCGAGCTTTGACTCTAATTCCGTCGATCAATTTAGTCTTTTCCTTTGTAAACAAAGGAGATAAACCAGGTTGTGGTAATTTAATTTTATATCCATGTTTACTTAATATGTCTAAAACAGAGCCGTCACTACCAAGTTTTGGAGATGATTTAAGACCGCCAGCAAAGTAGAGTTTATCAGCGAAATATTTGTTTTTATTTGTTACTACTTCAATTTGATTTTTAACTGAATAATCTATGAGTTTTTCTTCAGTTTTTATAGAAATTCCTAGTTTTTTCACTGAATTTAATAGTGCTTCTTTAACTGAGACGGCAGATTCGCTTACTGGATAAGCTAGATCTCCAACAGTTTTTGTCTCGATTGAGATGGAACTGAAGAGCTCTTTATAGTCATATTCTGAAATAATTAATTTAGCGAACTCAGGATTGTTATATAAAGAATAATCAATGTTTGAATTACCTAAGTTGCATTTGCCGTTTCCGCTTGCAAGTAACTTTTTAAGTGGTGTAGCTAATTGTTCAATAACTAAAACGTCGTCACCTTTATGGTTGCGCTTATAATTGATTGCTGCTACGATACCGGAAGCTCCGCCTCCAATGATAATGATTTTCATCGCACAAATTTTATCATATTGTTGTAGATAATAAAATTATTTGCTTATAATATTCACACGTCCCAATAACTCAATTGGATAGAGTGTCAGACTTCGAATCTGGAAGTTGAGGGTTCGACTCCTTCTTGGGACGCCATTAGTAATTAAAGGTACTTTGTACCTTTTTATTTTCAAAAAATTTGTCAAAATATATCAATGCAACCAATAGTTGCGAAAATTCTAACCAAAGTTGGTGGTGTGAATTAAACTATAAATGCTAAAGTTATATCGTCAAAACGAAAAGGAGACTGATTATGACTATTGAAATCGCTGATTGCTTAATAAAACTAAGAAAGAAACACGGGCTCTCACAAGAAGAATTGGCAGACAAACTTGGATTATCAAGACAAGCTGTTAGTAAATGGGAAAGAGCAGAAGCTAGCCCAGATACAGACAATCTTATCTGCTTAGCAAAACTTTATGGAGTCTCTTTAGATGAATTATTATCTACTGATGATGATGTTGAAACAATAGTGAAAGAACAAGTTAAAACGGAAGCAAAAGAAGAAAAAGGTGATTCTATTGTTCTAACAGATGATGATGGAAGTAAAGTCGTTATCAAAGATAATCATATTCGCTGTGTCGATAAAAATGGTAACGAAGTAGAAAAACACCAAGATAAATTCACCAAAATTGTTGGTTTAATTGATTGTTGTTTAACAACATTAATGATTGTTCTTTACATTTTATTAGCAAACTTTAGTAAGACATTTACATGGGCTAATGGTTGGGTATTCTTCTTTGTTCCTGATTTTGTTTGCTCAATATTGCGTGCAATTCATAAAGGAAATCCAAATAAAGTAAACGTTGTTTTCTTGTCATTATTTGTATTCTTCTTTGTTTGCATGGTTGTTCCTGGACTTGATGCACATTTATGGCATCCAATGTGGATGGTTTTTCTTCTTATTCCTGTTTATCACTCTATTTTTGGAACAATTAATAAAATACGCGGTAAAGAAGAAGATAAAGATTAATACTCAATATTTGGAAAGATTTGACGGGTCGAAAAGATCCGTCATTTTTTAATTTTTATATGCAATTTAAATGGATTAATATGTAAACAATATAAATATTGGTTGTTTATTTATTTGTTTAGAGTATGATATACAACATATGGCGGTTAAAAATAAAAAGAAACTCATTGAAAGAATAGTGGTGTTTGCAGTAGCTCTAGTTGTTGCAGCATTACTTGTTTTCTTTTTAAAAGATATTTTTATTCCATTTATAAAAGCTCAAGCGAATAAAGATTATGATGCTGCTAAGAAGATTTTATCAACTCATCCTTGGCGAGGTTATGCAACTGTTTCGCTTGTTGAAGGGCTACAAATGGTTGTCATATTTATTCCGGCCGAATTCATTCAACTAACTTCTGGAATGTCTTACCCATGGTGGTTAGCAATTGTCTTATGTGACATAGGTGTTGTAATAGGGGCAACATTAATTTATTTACTAGTAAATATATTTAAATTTGAAGGCGATATTTTAGATAGAGGATCTAGAATTCGTGAATTTGAAAAGAAGACGAAAGTTAATAATACAATTTTCTTTATGTACTTGCTTTTTATAATGCCGGTAATACCTTTTGGCGCAATTTGTTATTTTGGAAGTGGAAGAAAAATTCCTTATTGGAAATATATTCTTGTTTGTGCTTCTGGTGTAATTCCTTCAATTTGTACATCTATTTTGATGGGAACCGCAATTAAATACTTTATTGCCGCTCAATTACCGCTTTGGGCATTAATTTTAATTATTATTGGAGCTGCTGCAATTTTATTTGTGCTTCTTGCTTTCGTAATTAAAAAGTTTTTCTTTAAGCAAAGTATGGGAACTCCAGACTCATTTCTTTATTCTTGGTCTGTTAAATTTGGTTTTAAATTATTAAAGCTTCGAAATAAAGTTAGAGTTATTGGAAAAGAAAAACTTGTTGGTATTGATGGACCGTATTTAATGCTTTCAAGTCATCATTCTTTCCTTGATCCATACGCTATATCGGCTATTTATCCAAAAGAAAGATATGCTTATGTCTTTAATAAATATTATTTAAGAGTTCCTATTTGGGGCAAAATGCTTTTAGGAGCAGGACTAATTCCAAAAAGAATGTTTACTCCTGATTTTGAATGCGCTTCTAGAATTGTTAAATCAATAAAAAATGGTTTCCCTGTTGCAATTTTCCCAGAAGGAAGACTTTCTACTGATGGTGGTCCATCATTAATTGATGATACAAGTGCAAAGTTAGCTTTACTTTGTAAAGTTCCTGTTGTTTTAGTGCAAGTTAGAAAAGGTTATTTCAATAAACCAAAATGGAGACCAAATAGATTTAAAGGAAAGATCGATGTCGAGGTTATGGATGTTCTTTGGTATGAAAATTATAAAGATTTGCCCGTTGAAGAAATTCATAACAAGATTGTGAAAGCTTTATCATTTAATGATTTTGATGATGAAACAGTTAATTACAAAAAGAAAAATCTTGCTAAAGGTTTAGAAAATGTTCTTTATATGTGCCCACATTGTCATTCTTTGCATTCAAATGTGACTAAAGGAAGAACAATTACATGTACAAATTGTGGTAAAACCTATCATTTGAAACCAAATTACCAATTCGAAGAGAGCGATATTAAAAATCCATTTGAGTATTACAAACTTATAAAAGAAATCGAACTTAAAGAAATTGATAAAAATGTTTTTGATATCGAAGTTGACACCTCAATCTTTTCAAAAGATATGAAAAAGAAAACAAAAGATCATGGCGTTTTTCACTTTGATAGCAGCAAAGTTTCATATAAATCTTCGGAAAAAGACATATATTTTGAATATGAAACTAATAAAATCGAAGGAATTGCATATTCAGTAAATGAAGAATTTGAAATGTATCACGAAGGACAACTTCATTACTTTTATCCAGTAAAAGATAAGTGGATTTGTACGCGTATTGCTTTACTTCAAGAGTTGATTAAGGAGAAGAACTATGGAAAGCAAGAATAATAAATTAATTAACATTTCCAAGAAAACGTTTATCGGAGTCGCAATATTGTTATTTTTATTAATGGCAGTTGCTATTGTTTTGACCTACGTTCTTCCTAAAGGAGAATTTGCCGTTTTAGAAAATGGGGAAACTGATTATCACACCTTAATTAATCTTGGAAAAGAAGGTGGGATTAACATCTTTAAAGGCATCTTTTCACCATTCTTACTTTTAGGTGCTGATGGAGGAATTTCCATCATTATGCTTTGCATATTCCTACTTGTTATTGCTGGAGTTTTTCAGGCAATGAATGATAATAATGGAATTAGAGTAATCGTTAATCGAATCATTAAAACATTCAAAAATCGCAAGTTTTTATTACTTTGTGTTGTTGCTTTAATCTTTATGATGTTTGGTGCCTTCCTTGGTTTATTCGAGGAAGTTTTAACTCTTTTACCAATTATTGCGATTCTTACTTTATCTTTAGGTTATGACTCATTTACTGGGTTTTTAGTATCAATTGTTGCCTGTGGCTTTGGTTTTTCAAGTGCGATTACTAATCCATTTACAGTTGTTTTTGCATCTAACTTAATTGGTGTTAATCCATTCATTAAAATTTGGTTCCGTATCATTATCTTTATTGTGATGTATTTATTAGTTATCTTAACTGTTTTCTTGTATACAAGAAGAATAAAGAAAAAACCAGAATCTTCTCTTACTTATGAAAACGATATTTCATTAAGAAATGAAGTATTTAAAGATGAAGAAATTACTAATGAAAAGAAGATTTTTATTAGTTACGTTTCCTTCTTTGTTTTAGCTTTAGTAACAATTATTGTTTGCTCAGCAATCGCAGCCTTAAGAGACTATGTTGTTGTTGCTCTTATTGCAGTCTTTTTAATATTTGGTTTACTTGTTGCTTTAATTTCATCAGGTTGGGACTTCAAGAAAACATTTAAATCATTTGGGAAAGGCGCATTAAGTGTAGTGCCAACTTTGTTATTTATTCTAATGGCTTCATCAATTAAATACATATTGGTGGAAGGCAAGGTTTTACCAACTATTGTTTATACAATTAATAATGCTGTCGCAGGAAAGAATATCTTTGCAATTGCCTTTACTTTATTCGCTATTGTTTTAGGACTTGAGTTCTTTATTTCATCTAGTACTGCAAAAGCGGTATTTGTTATGTCTATTGTGGGAGTTTTAACTCTTGGATTAACGAAAGAAACATTAGTTTTAATTTACACATTTGCAGACGGATACACTAATTTATTATTTCCAACATCACCAGTTTTATTAATTGGATTATCAATGATGGGAGTTTCATATTTTAAATGGCTTAAAAAGAGTTGGCCATTATTTATTGTTACCTTCGCTTTAGTTGTGGGGTTCCTAGTGTTAGCAATTGCAAACGGATATTAATATATGAAATATAAATGCGTCATTTTTGATTTAGATGGGACATTACTTGATTCACTTCAAGGCATTTTAGATGCTGCAAATCAATCCTTTCATGAACTAGGTTACAATGTTCATAGAACATTTGAAGAAGG
>JAEEGK010015968.1_pt1 | contig 16559 bp, 18 predicted proteins | sample 8958771 | NCBI WGS metagenome assembly JAEEGK01 (sample SAMN16246547, study PRJNA631951) | gut metagenome | biome: gut microbiome; feature: rumen; material: SC-attached | host: Bos | place: Iran: Karaj | collected 2018-10 | reverse complement strand
GCCCGAACAAGAAAGGGTAAGAAGAAGACTGTTGCTAATAAGAAGAAGGCATAGGCGGAGGGAAATTAATTGGCTACCACTAAAAAACGAAAGGAAAAAAAGAGCGTATACGAAGGTAATGTTTACATTCAGGCTACGTTCAATAACACAATCGTAACTATTACAGACCTGAAGGGAAATGCTTTGGCATGGGCTTCTTCTGGTGGATTGGGTTTCCGAGGAGCAAAAAAATCTACTCCATTTGCAGCTCAGTCTGTTGCTGAAACAGCTGTTCAGAAGGCAGCAAGTTATGGTTTGCGAGAAGTACACGTATTTGTAAAGGGACCTGGAATGGGACGTGAAAATGCAATCCGTTCATTGGGTTCTATGGGATTGAAAGTTAAATCAATTTCAGATGTAACACCAATTCCACACAATGGTTGTCGACCACGTAAAACTCGACGTATGTAGTTAGTTTTGACAGATTTATTTCATAGATTTGTCTGACTGGGTGATATTTCAGATCTATTTTTAGGTTTGAAATATCAATTGTGTTTCAAATTAGTATGCGTTTGTGTATTTTTTTGATAAATTAAAAGAATAGCTCTAAGTCGAGTTTTATTCTAAAAGTTTTAAAAGGAGTTCAGATGGCTCGCAAAAACTTGCTCAAAGGTTTCAAGAAACCTAAAGGCATTTCATTTGAACATATCAGTACAAATCCTAATTATGGAAAGTTCACTGCTTATCCTTTTGAACCAGGATTTGGTACAACAGTCGGTAACACTCTTAGAAGGGTTTTGTTGTCTTCTATTCAAGGTTATGCTATTACTTCTATTCGTATTACTTCATACGATGCTAATGGCATTTCTAAGGTTATCTCCAGCGAATTTGAAGCTATCCCTGATGTTTCAGAAGATACTCTTGAAATCATCAACAGCCTCAAGCAGATTCGTTTAAGATTACCTGATGATGTTGAACAGGATACAATCAACTACGAATTCAAAGGACCGGGTGTTGTAAAGAGTGATGACTTTGCAAAAGAAGGTCAGCTTGAAATAATGACTAAAGATATGCTCATCTTCACAATGATGGAAGGTGCAAATCTTGATATCGAAATTCAGGTTGATTTGGGCAGAGGTTATGTTCCTGCAGAAGTAAATGAACACTACATTGAAATTGTTGGTACATTGCCAATGGATGCAATTTTCTCACCTGTTAAAAAGGTTAAATATGCTATCGAACCTTGTCGTGTTGGACAACGCAACGATTATGACAAGTTGATTCTTGAAATTTGGACTGATGGCTCGATTGCTCCTGAGGATGCCTTAGCTGAAGCAGCAAAGATAGCAAAAGATCATTTTGCAATTTTTGTAAACTTCAACGATAAAGACATTATTAGCAGTGATGAAATTGATGAAGGTGATGAAAGTATTAAGAAACTTCTCGACACTCCTGTTGAAGAACTTGAACTTTCTGTACGCTCTTCAAATTGTTTAAAGAATGCAAATATTCGTACAATTGGTGAATTAACTAAAAAAACTGAAGATGACATTGCAAAGACTAGAAACTTTGGAAAGAAGAGTCTTGCTGAGATTAAAGAAAAATTACTTGAATGGAATCTTACTCTCGGTATGACAGATTACAGTCATCTGAAGAATGCTGCAAATATAAATAAGCAGAAGGAAGAAACAGATGAATCATAGAAATGGTTTTAATCCGCTTTCACGTACGACAGCTCATCGTCGTGCTATGTCACGCAACATGGTAACTTCGCTCTTTAGATATGAACGAATTACTACAACTAAATCTAAGGCTTTGGAAGTAAGAAAATCTGCTGAAAAACTTATTACAAGAGCTAAGGAAGATACAGTACACAATCGTCGTGAAGCAGCAAAATTTATTGCGGATGAAAAAATTCTTAATAAATTATTTACTGAAATTGCTCCTCGCATGAAAGAACGCAATGGTGGATATACTCGTGTACTTAAATTAGGATACCGCCAGGGTGATGCTGCAGACGTTGTAATTCTTGAATTGGTTGATTACAAACTTGATGATGGTTCTGACAAAAAAGAAGAAAAGAAACCTGCAAAAAAGGCTTCTGAAAAGTCAGATGCAACTAAGACAAAGAAAACAACTAAAGCAAAGGAAACTGCATCAGGTGAAGCAAAACCTAAAAAAGCAGCTTCTAAAAAGACTTCTGAAAAGAAGGATGAATCAAAAACTGAATAGGTTTGAGATAAGGAGTCGATATGTCAAAAAATCATCGTGGTGCTGGTATAAGAGAACTTCCAAATCATGGAAGAGGCAAATGTCCAATTTGTGGTAAAGAAAACATCAAGGTTCTTTACGAAAAAGAAATCGATGGACAGACTGTTAATATTTGTAAATATTGCAACGCTAAATTAAAGAATGATGCTAAGAAGGCTGCTCCTGCAGCTGCCGCAGCAACTGAAACTGCTGCTGAGTAATTTCTAATATTTACATGTAAATCCGCCGACTTTATTCGGCGGATTTTTTTTCTTTTTGTATTGCTTGAAAGCATAATTTAGGTTAAAATTATTTTTATGGGAATTTCCATAAATCATCAAACATCCCGATATTACGATTATTATCGTGATCAGGAAATTGTATTTACTAAGGCCAATATTCAGATATTGAGATTAGATCCCCGTCAAGTTTATGTAAAATGCAATGGTGGACAGTGGCCTTGTATCATTAATTCTTCCTCTTTACAGAGCGCTACAATAATTATTGGTAACTCGAGCGGTGTTTATAAAGAGATTGAAAAAAATCCTTCCGTTGGTTTGAGTATCCGCTATTGCTTTTTAGACCAGAGTAATAATCCGATTCATTTTTTTGTAAATTGCTCTGTGGTGGAAAAAAAGAGTTATCACAATACAGCTGAACTTTCAATTGTTACTTTAAGTTTTTCTCAGCGTCCGCCTGATGATTTGATTGAACGCCTTGGTGAATTCATTGAGACTAACGAAAACTTTAAAAATCGAAAAGAAGATCGAATAGAAATTAATGAAAACTCAATGAGAAAACTTGGTCTTGGAAAGGAAGAAACGATTGTAGCTGTCGAAGGAATCCCGAGACGTAGCATTGTAAAAGATTTGTCTTTTGGTGGTGCAAAAGTTCTTCTTGCTGGAATTCCAAAGTTTTTGATTAAGCGAAAGGTTTCATTACAACTGGATTTTGTTGATACAGGTGATATTGTTTCAATACAGGGAATAATTGCCCGTTCGGAATTTCTTGAAGGCAGAAAGGATATTGCTGTAGTACATATACAGTATGTTCCAGAAACTGTTCCAATGGCTTATAAAACTCATATCAATAATTTCATCACGAATTTCCAGAAGAGTATTCTTAATAACAAAAGACATCTAGAAAATTAAATAAACATTTTTTCAAATAATTATTTTAAGGAATAATGGGGTATTTTTGTATGAATCCATTTAATCCGTTATCATCGGTATATTTTATAAATTTGCCTGAGAACTTTAATTTGTCTCAGGAGTCTTTTCCAATTGATAAAACAATTCCTCTTCCTGTGCAGAAAAAAGATTCTGAATCTGCCGGTTCTTTTAATCCGGAAGAAATTACTTCTGAGCAGGTTCTTGCTGGTATTTTGACTGTCCTTGCTTATGATAAAAAGAATGAACACCTTGATTATTATCGTTCTATTTTGAAAAAGGCACGTCCTGATATTAAAAAGGAACTTTGCGAAGCTGCCATCTTAAAAACGAAAAATGAAGATTTTGATCTTGCAGAAGAGATTTTTTTAGCCTTGCTTGGATTTGATCCTGATGATGTTGCAATTATTTTGAATATGGCATTATTTTTGGATCAGAGAGCTGAAAGTTATAGACGAGACGGTTTGTTTGAGGATGCTGATGCTTATGATGCAGATGCTGAGTATTATTACAAACAGGCAATGGAAGAAGATCCACCTTTGCCAGATGTTTTCTTTAATGCGGGTTTCTTCTTTTTAAAATTGTATCGATATAGAGAAGCTAAAGATAGTTTTGAGACTTACCTTGCTTTAACTTGTGATATTTCTGATGAAGAACTTGGCGAGAACGGCATTTACAAAAAAGAACGTGCCCAGGAAATTGTTTCAAACATTACAAATCAAAATATGGATGACGTTCATTTTAAAAATGCCTATGATTTGATTTCTTCTGGCGAAGAAGAAAAAGGTTTGGAAGAAATAAGGTTATTCCTTAGAAATAATCCAAAAGTTTGGAATGCCTGGTTTATGCTTGGTTGGGGACTTAGAAGACTTGAACGTTTTGAAGATGCAAAACAGTCTTTCCTTGAAGCTCTAAAATATGGCGGAAATGAAACTTCAGATACCTATAATGAGCTTTCTTTATGTTATGTAGCAGAAAGAGATTTTGCTGAAGCTCAAAAATGTCTTGATAAAGCCTTTGCATTAGAACCGGAAAATACAAAAATCATTTCAAATCTTGGATATCTGGCTCTTGCTCAGGGTGATAAGCAGAAAGCTCGCAATTATTTTACAGCTGTACTTGAATACAGCCCTAATGATAAAATTGCTGCTGCTGAGTTACTCAAATTGGAACAGGACGCAGAATAAAAGGTTAAAAATCTAAAGTCAGATAATCACCTTTTTTGATATTAACTTTTTCAAACCAGCCTTGTGGAACTTCAAGAGCATAACGGGTGGAAACTGTACTGTTTACAGATTCAAGGCTGAAGGGTTTCATATCAAAAATATCTCGGATTTTTCCGTGGGAATCTATAAAGGCAATTGAAAGCGGGTGCGGTGTGTTTTTCATCCAGAAGGACAGAATCTGATCCTTTTCAAAAATGAAAATCATTCCTGTTCCGTCTGGAATATTTTTGCGCTCCATAAAACCATGATTTCTCTGTTCGGGGGTTCGCGCAATTTCCGCGCTGAGAGCGACTTGACTTCCGTCCGCTCTTACAATTGTCAGTTCTTTGGACGGCAGTTTTTTTGAGGTACTGCAACTGGACGAAATTAGAAGTCCAAAAAGAATAAACAGAAGACAAAAATTTTTTTTCATAATAGAAGGCACCTGTAATAACAATATTTAAAATTAAAATTTATCGTAAATTATTAATTATCTGACATCTCAAAAAAACTAAAATTAAAATTCATCCAAAAAAGATTGTTTGGAAATTTCTTCGGCTGCTTTATTGATAACAGAAAAATTGGAAAGCATATCTTTTGTAAAATTATCAATATATTTTACAGAAAGCGGTTTTTCAAGAATCACTGTGACTTCTTCATCTTTCCAGACTGCTTTTTGAGGATCCAGCGAATCAGGATTTCCATATTTGTTGGAAAGAGTAGTGAACATTGAGTAATAATCAATTTTTGCGGTGTTGATGTTCAGTGTCATTGTATAAAGAGTGTCATCATAAAACTGAAACCAGCATTGGGTGAGATACGAATCTTTGTATTTGCGGGTAGAGTCGGTTTCAATCAAAATCTGTTCGCTGCCGGGAATTAAAGAAACATCACGGTCACCAAAATAACCAAAATCAGGATCTTTAATTAATTCAAGTTTTGTTTCATCCAGTGACATTCCAAGTTGAATGCTTCTGTAGCCATGTGGAAGCTTATTCTGTGCTGACAAAATAATCGAACATGAAAAAATGAAAAATGATAAAACAGTCTTTTTAATTTTCATATAAAGATTATCGGCAGAAAATAATTAATTTTCACTTTGTTTTCTAAAAAATGAAGTTTGTTTAACTAATTCTGGCACGTCTTTAATGTAGATTTTACCGTCAATCATTTTAATATGTGGAGAAGTCTGGAAATCATAAATAGCTTTTGCCTGAATTTCATTTGCGAGACCACACATATTTGTCAAATCTTTAGGAGTCAAATCAGTTTGTAAGCCTTTTGTTACCATTCTGTCAATATCAATACGCTGTTTTTCAATTTGAAGAGAAAGCATATCAAGCATTTTCTGATAAGGGTCTTTAAGATTTGCATTATCCAATTGGCGGTACATAGACCATAATCGTTCAGCTAAAGTTGTTGTAAGTCTGGCAATCAGCTGTGGTTGAGTAGTTACCATCTGATTAAAGTTGGCAAGGTTTACAACCATAAGTTTACAGTTTGTATGGGCAATTGCACTTGCGGAGCGAGGTTTGTTTTCCAGAAGAGCCATTTCACCAAACATATCACCCTTATGAAGAAGAGCCAAGGTAACTTCGTTTCCATCTACAACTTTAGAAATTGCAACTTCACCACTTTGAATAATAAACATATCTGAACCACTTTGCGCTTCTGAGAAAATCATTGTGTTAGCAGGATATTCGCGGGTTAAATCTTTTGTTGGTTCAAAATAAACAGCATTTGTACGTGGTTTTAATGCAACAAAATGCTGCTTTGCATAATCAGCCATCTGTCCAACAGGACGAGTTTTTAAATATTGATAATAAGCGTAAACAGCAATGTTATAGCGCATTACTTTTTCATAGAATTGACCAACTCTAAATATTTGATCATAAGAATCGGATGCAACTGTATTCAAAGTAGCTTTGGTAAGCATTTCGTTCATTTGTCGCATTCGGTTTGCAAAAGTTCGGATAATTTTAAGAGCTACAGGTGTATTTTTTACAATTAATTCTGAGTACTGATCTCTTTTTACGGCTATAGAAACTACATCAGTTAGCGCAACAGCAGTTTCAATCTGTAGATGACCTGCCATACATGGAACAACGCCAACGAAGTCGCCAGGACCTAAAATTACAGGTTGAATGCCAGAACCAGAGGCTTTGTAGCATTGAACTTGTCCCTGCTGAATGATGTAAAAACGATCACTGTCAGCTTTGCCTTCAACAACCATGTAAGAGCCTTTTTTAAAAGAGTTAATCATTAATTGCAACATTTAATACACCTACTTTAATAGTATTTTTAAAGTATAGATTTACATACCCTATTTGTCAACAAAGTTATTATCGGTTCAAAAAGAGGGTGGGTTTAGACAAAAATAATTTCTGTTTCGAGATTAAAACCATATTTTTCGCTAATAACTTTTTGGATGTAAGTTACAAGCTGCTTTATATCAGAGGCTTTTGCGTGATTTATGTTGATTATAAAATTGCCATGAAAGGGAGCAATCTGGGCACCGCCAAGTGTAAATCCTTTTAGTCCAGCTTCATCTATGATTTTTCCTGAAGGTTTTCCAAAGGCATGATTGTTCTTAAAAACGCTGCCAGCACTTGGATATTTAAAATGACCTTTAGAAAGGCGTTCATTTATATAAAACTTACAGGATTTTTCAATTTCGTCGTGGTCTTGAGGAGTTTTTTGTGTTAGCAAAAAAGTTGCCTGCGTAATAATCTTATTTTGATTCTGGAAGGGTGATTTTTTGTAATCCCATTCCTCTGCCTTGAAAGGAGCATTTACTATTTTTACAGCTTTTTCAGAATCCGTTTTTTCTTCTGATGGAAAGTTGGAATATTCCAGATGCTGAGTGCTGTAAAGAAGGTCGCTGATTGATTTGTCGAAGCAGCGGGCATTCATAAAAAGGGCACCGCCAATAGAACCGGGAAGTCCGGCAAAGGCTTCAGCTCCTGACAAATTATTTTTAGTGCAGAAATTAACAAAAGTTGCCATTGGTGTTCCAGCAAGACAAGTGACTAAAACTTTATCTGTTGCTGTGTTTGTCTCTGTTTGAGTTGGATTATTGCTATTTATATTGTTGGAATCTTCTATATAAACGGAGTTTAATTTTTCGGTTGAAATTACAGGGCATTCAAAATCTTCATCGGGAAAAACAACATTAGAACCGCCCCCAAGTACAAAAAAATTAGAATTACGACTTTGTAAAATGTTGATTGCAGTTTTTAGCTCGCGGACATTTTCCGGGGTGATGAAAAACTTAACAATTCCGCCAACCTTAAATGTAGTTTTTGGAGCAATTGTTTCATTTTGGGTAAACGCAATTCCTGCTTTTGTAAAATCGTCTGTCAAATTAAAATCCATAAAATAATTATACAAAAAAAATTGTGAAAATACACTAGTTATCTCTCCTTATTGTGAACCCTTAAAAAATCTGTTATATTGATAGAATCAAAAGAGACAGCGAGGTTTTTATGAGTTTGAAAATATACAATACAATGGGTCACAAAATGCAGGACTTTAAGCCGATAAGAGAAGGTCATGTCGGATTTTATGGTTGTGGTCCTACAGTTTATAATTATGCTCATATTGGAAATCTTAGGGCTTACGTTTTCCTTGATATTCTTGATAAAACCCTCACAATGCTTGGTTATGATATTAAGCACGTTATGAATATTACTGATGTTGGACATCTTACTGGTGATAACGACGAAGGCGAAGATAAAATGAAAAAATCCGCAGCCGAACGACATCAGTCTGTTCTTGAAGTTGCACAGTTTTATACAGATGCATTTATGAAAGATATAGATGCTCTTAATATCCGCCATCCTGATGTAATCTGCAAGGCAACTGAGCATATTGATGACATGATTGAGCTGATTAAAAAGATTGAAGCTAACGGTCATACTTATATGGCAGGCGGAAATCTTTATTTTGATATTTCTACTTATCCTGATTACGGAAAGCTTGCAAATCTTAATCTTGATGAATTAAAGGCTGGAGCTGGAAAACGAAAGGTTGTAGTTGTTGATGAAAACAAGCGCAATCCGGGAGACTTTGTTCTCTGGTTTACAAAATCTAAGTTTGAAGATCAGGCAATGACTTGGGATTCTCCTTGGGGACGCGGTTATCCCGGCTGGCATATTGAATGTTCTGCGATGAGTATGAAATATCTTGGAAAGCATTTTGATATTCACACTGGCGGAATTGACCATGTTCCTGTTCATCATACAAACGAAATTGCACAGAGTGAAGGAAGTTTTGACCAGGCAGAGCGTGCAAAAGGTCCTTGGGTAAATTACTGGATGCACAATGAGTTCCTTATTCTTGAAGGCGGAAAAATGTCCAAATCTTCAGGAAACTTTATCACATTGCAGACACCACTTCCACCAGAAAAAGGTTATTGTCTTACAGATAAAGGTTATGAACCGCTTGATTACAGATACTTCCTGCTTGGTGGTCACTACAGAAAGCCTTTGATTTTCTCTGTAAACGGAATGGATTCTGCAAAAGCCTCACGTGCTGCCTTGAATCAGCGTGTAGCAAAACTTGTTGCAAGAGCTAAAGCAGAAGAAAAGCTTGAATTGACAAAAGATAATTTTGCTTCAATTCTTGAAAAAATTGATTATCAATCAGAAAATTATGCAAAGTTCCGTGAAGGCTTAGAGAATGACCTTGCAACTCCAATTGCTCTTGCCAGTATGCAAAAAGAATCCAATGGAAAAGGCAATGTAAAGGCAAGCGAACTTTTGAGTTCTATTTATAAGATGGACAAGGTTTTAAGTCTCAGCGTAATTGAAAATGCAATAAAACTTGCCGCAGAACAGGAAACTACAGCTGCATCTCAGGTTGATTTGCATGAAGGTGATCCGGAAGCTGCTGAAATAAACGCTCTGGTTGCTGAACGAGTTACTGCTAAAAAAGAAAAGAACTTTGCCCGTGCAGATGAAATCAGAAATATTCTTACTCAAAAGGGAATTACAGTTACAGATACACCAAATGGTCCTGTATGGAAGCGGAATTAATTTAATGATTTTTCAGTAACCAATTGCCAGAAAAATTGTTATAAAACTTGTAACTAATGTCGAGGGAAATGTGTTTAATAATTCAGAGGAGAATCAGAGGGGATTAACTGTACCATTAAATGCAGGTAATTCTGCTGATTTTAGAGTGATTTATGATGCTTCTATGCAGATGCTCTTCAAAATATCATACCGTGTTGTAAATGATGAAGAAGCGGCGGAAGATATAGTTCATGATTCACTTATAAAAGCAAATGAAAAATGTTTAGTCTTTCCTTCATTAAATGATGCAAAATATTGGCTCATCCGAGTTGTAAAAAATGCTTCATTAAATTACATAAAGCGAAAGGACCGGGAACGCAAGGCTTATGAAAAAGTTCTTTACGAAGATAAACATAAGTATGATTCCGGTGAAACTAGTTTGCTAAAAAAAGATTCTATACAAAAAGCCAGGGAGGCTCTGAAAAAATTACCTAAGAATTTGCAGGAAGTTCTTATGTTAAAGGAATATGGTGACCTTAACTATAAAGAAATCGGGCAGATTCTTGGCATTACAGAAGGTAATGTAAAGGTAAGAGTTTTCAGAGCTAGGGAACAGCTTGTTAAGTTAATAGGAGAAGACGATGTCTTTTTGTCCGAGTAAGGATATTCATTCAATTTATTTAGACAATGAGATGCCTGATATTTATAAGGCAGAATATGAAGCTCATTTAAAAAATTGTGAATCATGCCAAAAAGAACTTGAAAAGTTAAAAGCCCTTCATCAACTTTTTAAGGCTGATTCTGAATCCATTTCATTGAACAAGCAATATCTTGACCAGAGTTTTGACAGGCTTATGGTTAAGATGAATTACAGTAAGCATACTAAGTTTACAGAAAAGAAAGCATCAACTGGTATCAAATATTTTATTCCGGCTGCTGCCGCTGCTGCTGTAATTGCTCTGGTTCTTCCTCTTAGATTTAATTCTTCAGTTAAAAATACTGCATCTCAACAACAGGTAGTTGCTTCAACATCTTCTGTTGTTCCAACTATGGTTTCAAATGAGATTCCGGCCAATATCAGAAATGTTTCTGTAGGTGGTGGAAAAGGTGTGGTAATTTCTGGTAATATACATGAGTCAGTTTTACCTTCTGCTTCTATTGGTACAAGCGGTTCAAGAAACTCTTTTGTTCAGAATGTCAGCAATTCTACCATAGAAAAAAAACTTATTCAGGATGTTGATGTATTCAGACCTGGCTTTATTGAAGATAAAACAATTTCTATAAAAATTACAGTTCCCGGTATAAATGCGGTTCCTGTTACAACAGAAATTGAACTTCCGGTTTCTGTAACCACAGGTCAGTTTGAGTGAACTCATCCAGAAAGTTTAGTTACATTTTTAGAAAGTATTCTCTTATAAGGGCAATGTTCCTTGTTATTATCATCGCAATAGCATTGATAATAATGTTCATTGTAGGCAAAAAAAATAAAGTAGTTCCAGTTATAGATTCTATTGTACCGCCCGTCGGCTCGCCAGGAGATATAGTTGTTATCAATGGCAGCAACTTTGGTGATACACGTGATATGAGTTACGTTGAATTTGCCGGTTCAAAGTTAACCGCAAGTTCTTACATTTCCTGGAGCGATAATTGTATAAAATTAGTCCTTCCGGCAAATGTTCAGGATGGACTTGTAGTTGTCGGAACCCGTAATTCCCGCTCAAAGCCATCGCTCTTTTCTAATGAGGTTGATATTCCCGTTCCTGTGCCGACTGTAGTTCAGACAACAAAACCTGTTATATCTCAAATTTCTCCTTCAAAAGTTGCAGTTGGTGATATTCTTACAATTACCGGCAATAATTTTGGAGATTCAAGAAATCAGTCGGAAGTTTTGTTCACTGTTGATTACGACAATCAAATCAGCAATTCTGATTATGTTACAAAAGCAATGCTTACCGAAAATATGATTGCCGCTTCGGATTCTTACGGTGAATATGAATATTGGAGCAATACAGAAATAAAAGTTCGGGTTCCGGATGGCGCCTATTCTGGCGTACTCCTTGTAAACATTGGAAAAGAAAAGTCTGAGCCTTTTGATGTTGTAATTAACAAAACTGCCGGTAACAAAGTTCTTAATTCAAAAAAAATATATCTGATTCAGTATTCTACAGATATTTCAAATGTTGCAACTAACGATGTTTCGACAATTACTCTTCATTGTCCAATTCCTGTAATGACCGTAAGTCAGCCGACAGTTGAAATTACAGAAGTTTCGCCCTTACCGCTGATTCAAAATTATCAGAATTGTCTGATTCATCAGATTACAAAAAACAGAAATAATTCGCCAAAAAGCGTTTTCCGTCAAACCTTTGTTCTTCCGGTTTATGAAACCAAAACTAGTGTTGTGCCAGATAAAATTGGAAGCAACAAAAACATGAATCAGAATAAATACAATGAGCTTATAAAAGCTGATGCAATAATTCCAAGTGATAACGAAAAAATAATAGAATTGAGTCAGAAAATTATTGGCAAAGAAAAGAACGATTATAGAAAAGCCCGTCTTATTTACAATTATATGATTGATAATTATAAGATTCTTGATAAGCATCGCAACGAAAGTGATTCTCCTCTTGATTTGCCTGAGCACAAACGTGGTGATGCCTATGATTTTGCTGTTATTTATACTGCCTTGTTACGGGCTACAAAAATCCCTGCTCTGATTGATGGTGGAGTTTTAATTGGTCAGGATTTACAGACCCAGGCTCACTGGTGGTGCGAGTTTTATATTCAGAATGTTGGCTGGATTCCAGTTGATGTGGCGCTTGGTGCTGGTATGAACTACAAGGATTGGGGCGATGTTTCTGATTCAAAGGTTTATTATTTTGGTAATCTGGATGCTCATAGAATAACCTTTTCCCGAGGCTGGAGTCAGTTCAAACCTTTCAGTTATGATAATAAAATTGTGCAGTATCCTAGAACTTTTGCCCTTCAGTCAATTTGGGAAGAAGCTTCCAGCAATACGGCGGAATACAGTTCTTATTGGAGTCTGCCGGTGATAAAAGGTGTTTATTAACAATTGACAATTTACAATGGAGAATGGACAATTACGAATGTATAATGGAGAATTATAAAAATAATTTTTTTTGGAGGATAAATAATTTAATATGACTACAAAGATTTTAAGTGTTGGTGGATCAATAATCGTACCTGATAAGCCGGATACAGACTTTTTGAAAAGTTTTGTTGCTATGTGTACAGCCTGGCTTGATGAAGATAAATCTCGCAGATTGATTCTGGTTGCTGGTGGTGGTGCTCCTGCTCGTGTTTATCAGAATGCTTACAAAGAAATTGCTGCTGCTGATGCAGATAACAATGCTGCTGACTGGATTGGAATTATGGCTACAAGAATCAATGCTCAGCTGCTTAAAGCTTGTTTTGGAAAATACTGTCTGAATGATGTAGTTTATAATCCAACAGTTGAAGATTTGAAGTTTGACGGTCAGGTTCTTGTTGCTTCTGGTTGGAAACCAGGCTTTTCTACAGATACAGATGCTGTTTATCTTGGCGAAAAGTTTGATGCAAAGGTGATTGTAAATCTTTCAAATATCGAAAAGGTTTATACAGATGACCCAAGAAAAAATCCAGATGCAAAACCTTTAGATACAATTTCATGGGCAGATTTTAGAAAGATGGTTGGCGATGAATGGGTTCCTGGTAAAAACTGTCCTTTTGACCCTATTGCTTCTAAAAAAGCAAGTGAACTTGGCATGAAGGTAATTTGTGCCGGTGGAAAAAATATTCCTAACATCAAAGCGATTTTGGATGATAAGGATTATATTGGAACTACGATTGGATAATTCTTATAAAAATTAATGCAGAAGGCTGTCGGAAAGGCAGCCTTTATTTTTTACTGATTTACCATTTCTTCCATTCTGGTTAAAATACCGTCAATTTTTATAGCGTAATTTGGGTCGGTGGCCCAGGTTCCTGTAAGACCGTCTATGTCCTGGATGTATTTTGTTTTATGAACCCAGGAATAGCGGGGATCAACAAGGTCATTGTTAAGTTCTACATCTTCGGTGGTGGCATAGGCCTGCAAATGCTGGATATGAGCGCGGATTCCAGTTTGTTCATCTTCAAAAATGCAACCCGGGTGTTCTGCATCCATTGCTCCTAAGCCACAGTAATTATGAAAGTCCGGCTGAACCAATCCTCCAAAACGAAGATAACCAGTTTCAAGACACATCTGGGCAAAAGCTACATCAGAGTTTATATTTTCTGCGGCTGCTTCTACAATATAAATCTGAGCAAAATGAATAATTTCAATCAAATCATAATCTGGACGCTGGGATAAAAAATATTCGGCAAGCTGATTTGCAGTAAGCTGGCCTTTGTCTAAAAGCTTTCTTGAAAGGTGAAGTTCAACTTTTGGTTCAGAAATAACTTCATCCTCTGGCTGCTCTATATTTGTTGGAGTTGATTTACAGGAAAAAGAAAGGGCAATTATAAGAATCAAAAGAATATTTATAAAAAACTTTCTGTTTGTATTTTTGATATTTTGAAAGGAAGTTTGTCTTAAAGCTTCTTGGATTGATGAATTTAAAAACATGGGAACCTCTGAAAAATGAACTTAAATCAATTTATAATAAACGTATAATGAGAAAATCGGTAAAATGCGAGGGAATAATTAAAAAAATCGAGAAAAAAGCAAAAAATATCAGAAAATTATCAGGAAAATCCGCAGTTTTTTTTATATTAAATCCAATATATATGTGTGGAAAAATATAAAAGAAAAACTGATAAACCGAATGTAAGGGAAGACGCTCTAAAATATGGCATGGGCTATCCTCTTGATGAAGAACTTTTAATGCTTATTCTTGGCTCTGGAAACAAAAATATGAGCGTAGAAACAATGGCAAAAAAAATTGCTGATACACTTGATGAATCTGATGATGAGGAGGTTATAAAAAATCTTCTTGCCTTAAAAGGTGTTGGTACTGCAAAAGCTCTTGCGATTGCCGCAGCCCTTGAACTTGGAAAAAGGCGGAGAAATCATCTTGGGGCCCACATAAGAACTCCAGATGATATTGTTCCCTATGTAAAACATTATGCAATGAGTCAGAAAGAACATTTTCTTGCAATTACTTTGAACGGTGGGCATGATATTATAAAGATTCATGTAGTTTCAGTTGGAACTGTAAATCAGACAATAATCCATCCCCGAGAAGTTTTTGTAGATGCTATAAAAGAAAATGCTTCTGCAATCATACTTTGTCATAATCATCCTTCGGGTAAGGCTATTCCTTCTGATAAAGATATTGATACAACCAGAAATCTTATTGAAGTTTCAAAAATTGTAGGCATTACGATTTTGGATCACATAATCATTGATTGTGAAAACTTTTTTAGTTTTATGGAAAATAAACTTCTGTTTACGGAAGAAGAATAGGGTGTCACTTCTACAGCGAGCTGATATATGGGCTTGATTTAAAATTTTTTAAGTTTACTTTTATTAAATGATTCATTAAATTATTTAACATGAGATTATATACTAAAGGACAGATTTTTATTTCTGTAGCAGTCGGCGTTTTTTCGGCAGCATTGATTAGTTCACTTATTTTCTTCAAAATCGGTCAGAAATCAGTAGAAAAAAAAGACTTGTCGCAGTCTTCTGATGTCCAGACAGAATATTATAATGAAGTTTCAAAAATCGATGAACTTCAGCTGCAGGAAAATCCAACGGTAATCATTCCTGTAAGTTCTGCTACAACTTCATATACCCAGGATGAAATACAAAATATAAATGTTTATAACGCCTGCAATGAAGCGGTTGTAAATATTAACACTAAAGTAATGGCCTACGACTGGTTTCTGGAGCCTTATGTTCAGGACGGTGGAAGTGGAAGCGGTTCAATTATTGATAAGCGCGGTTACATTCTTACAAACGTGCATGTAATTCAGGGGGCAACAAAGATTTATGTTTCGCTCTTTGATGGTACCCAGTACGAAGCCGAGGTTATTGGTCAGGATTTGGACAGCGACCTTGCAGTTATAAAGTTTAATCCACCTGAAGGTATGGAATTAAAAACAATTTCTTTTGGAGAATCTTCTGCACTTAGAGTTGGACAGAAGGTAATTGCAATTGGTAATCCTTTTGGTATGGAAAGAACAATGACTACAGGTATTGTTTCTGGCCTTGGACGACCTATTCAGAATTCCAACAACCGTATAATCCGCAATATGATTCAGACAGATGCAGCAATTAACCCTGGAAACTCAGGAGGCCCTCTGCTTGATACCAGCGGCAAGATGGTAGGCATTAACACAATGATTATGTCTTCTTCCGGTTCTTCTTCCGGTGTTGGTTTTGCTGTTCCAAGCGAGATTGCCGTTCGTGTTGTAAATGATATTCTTAAATATGGAAAGGTTCAGCGTGGTGTAATTGATGCATCAATCGTTCAGCTTACAAGTAGAATTGCCCAGTATGCAGGCCTTGATATTTCTACAGGCATGCTGGTTTCTGAAGTTGAAAGCGGAAGCCTGGCAGATAAGGCAGGCCTTAAGGGTGGTACAAAGGCTGTATACTACGGAAACCGCAATACAATTCTTTATCTTGGCGGCGATGTAATTACTAAGATTGATGGAATTGCAATTACTTCTCTTGCCGAATATTACTCTGCACTTGAAAGCAAAAAGCCTGGAGATGTTGTCAGCGTTGTAGTACATCGAAATAAAAAAGATGTTACCTTGAAGATTACACTTTCAGAATGATAGACCCTGAAACAAGTTCAGGGTGACAGTTAGGGAATTCCTTATGCGCGAATTTAAGGTTGTTTCTCCATTTGAGCCAAGCGGAGATCAGGGACAGGCAATAGAAAAACTTAGCCAGGGTTTTCTGCGTGGCGATAAGTTTCAGACTCTAAAGGGTGTTACCGGTTCCGGAA
>JAEEGK010015965.1_pt1 | contig 16561 bp, 10 predicted proteins | sample 8958771 | NCBI WGS metagenome assembly JAEEGK01 (sample SAMN16246547, study PRJNA631951) | gut metagenome | biome: gut microbiome; feature: rumen; material: SC-attached | host: Bos | place: Iran: Karaj | collected 2018-10 | reverse complement strand
TATCCCCGTGATTCCCAAAGCATTCGCGGCGGCAACATTATTCGGGTTATCATCAATGAAAACCGTCTCCTCGGCCTTGATGCCGAAGCGTTGCAAGGCCAGTTGGAAAATCCTCGGGTCGGGCTTCATCACCCGCTCGATGCCCGAAATCACCATGTCCTCCATAAGGTTAAGGACGGGATAGACCGGTCTTACCAAGGCGAAGGTCTCCTCCGACCAGTTGGACAGCCCAAACACATGGAAGCCTTTGTCCTTCAATTCCTTGATGTATTCCTCCATGCCTGGAATCTGTCCGCCCATCATCTTCATAAAATTGCCGTAATACAGTTCGATTTCCTTTTTCCACTCGGGATGCTCAGCGATGAGTTCCGCCGTGCCTTCCGCAATGGGACGACCGTTGTCGTGCTGGGCATTCCATTCATAGGTGCAGATGTGAGTGAGGAACCACTCGGCTTTGTCCACATCGACGAAATAAGGGTCGTATAGGTAATGCGGGTTCCAGTCTAAGAGCACGCCACCGTAGTCGAAGATTATGTTTTTGATCATGTTCAGTTCTTTTCGTTGATTTGTTTTTGTTCGTTTTCTTTTGCTGCTTTCAGTTTCATTGCCTCTTTCGCGTTCAGCGAGGTCACCACGGGCTTCCCCGTTTTGGTTTCCAACTCCATACGGGCGTGGCGGGCAATCTCGCCGCCTTGACGTGCCACATCCATGTGCTCGCCAAAAGTTTCGGGGTTTTGGCTTTCTGAAATATCCTTGGTTGAGAGTTCAGCCAGCATGTTCAACACCAGTTCGCGGTTAGTCATGTTGTCGCGCAGGTTTTCTTTCTTCAAGCCCTTGAATTGCTTGTATTCCTTGGCCGTCATGCCTGACCAAGTGCTGTAAATGATGTCCGTCAAAGTCGCGAATTGAACTCCTTCCTGCAAACCACGTTTCTTCCATTCATCGGTCAAGTCCTTTCGGATTTCTATCGACTTCAGCCGCTGGTTAATCCAAGCATCGGAATAGCCCAAACGCTTGTAGTCCATCATAGCCTGCTCAATGCTAAGTTCAGGGTCTTGCATTTGGTCAAGACGCTGTGCCGCCACCTGCGCCATCCATTGCTTGAAAGGCTCAGCCTTGGGTGATGGAATGGATTGGATAAGACGAAGAAGTTGCTCTGTATCAGCGACATCTGTCTTGTATCTCTTACCATCAGAAGACTGCATTTTCAGTTGGTTACAATTTGTAACCGACTCGTTTCCTTCCTTTATCAATCTGTGTTTCAGGACTTTCCAATAGTTACGAGGATTGGGGCTTTCGGTTAATACCGCAATTACATCCACAATGGAAAAATACCATTTTTCAGCCTCGTCGTCCCAAAGGGCGCGGACTTTCTTCTCCTCGAAAAGCTGTATTTTGTTGTGCTGGGTCATAATTCCTTGATTTTGCCGCAAAGTTAGCGAAAAATCAAACATCACAAAACAAATGATGAAACAATTATCTTCGTTGAAATCTCCATTTCAAATAATAAAAACTAAATTATTAGTTTCATATTAAAAAAAAACCATATTTTTGCAACCAATCTTCAAACAAATCAACTATGAAAAAGCTCTTTTTATTTTTCGCGGCCCTCGTTATGTTGGTTTTGGCGTCCTACGGCCAACAAGAGACGACAAAAACAGAAAAACCATACCTGCTCAAAGTGAAAATGAAAGAAACCGACTGCTTCCGTTGTGTGTCTGGACAAATCACCATGCGCGACCTTTCGGAAGTGGCCGATGTGGAAATCGTGTTCAACGGCTTGAATGAAAAAACCATCGAGCAGTTCCTCAAAACCAATGCGCTCGAATACGTCAAAGGGAACGAAGGCTTCAAAATCGTTTCCGACAAGGAAAAATACGCCAAGCTGAACACCATCCCCACCGTTTCCGAAGGCCATCTGATGGACAAAAAAGGCAACGAGATCATGGTGTTCCAATTCAGGCTCGACAAGCCGACTCAAGACCGCCTCAAAGCAATCAAAACCAAAGGAGAAGCCTTGATGCAAAAGGAGCCCACGACCCTACAGACCGATTACAACAACGACGGCATCAAATTTTCCACGCAAGGCAACTACTACGTCCTGACCAACAGCCCGATGAACCTTTGCCAAATATTTAATACCGACGGAAAAATGATACGCGAAATCGACGGCAACCTCGTCGACCCCGCCGATGTTTTCCCCGAATTGAGGCAACTGGACTCCGCATTGATACAATCCATCAAGAGCTTTGGATATTATCGCAGTTCGGTGGAAGACGTCTTCATCAACGGGAAAGAGATTTGGATTGGCTTCACGGTTTCTTGCCCCAGCATGGAAGACGGACAAGTCAGTCTGCGATCCCCTTATCAAGTGCTTTCCTATCCGCTTTACGACACAACGCAGGACTTCAAAGTGATTTTTGACGGAAGGCAAAACGAGGTCGCCACCATGATGTTCGGCCATTCCAACAACAGCGGTAACATCCTTCCGTTTTTACAAGATGTATATGTCGTTTCGCAAAAGTTCGACCAAGAGGGACAAAGCATCTACACCCAAGCCAAATGCGAAGTGCAGGATGGCATTCTCACATTGAAAGACGAGCGTCCGATTCACTATCCCGAGTTTGAGCAAAAGGATTTGCTGTGGTACAAGCCCAAACTGAAAGATGGCATGCTCAACCTTGCGTTCACAGAATATCTTCTTGAAATACAAAAAGATACCGTTTTCAATTTGCCTTTCCGATACAACACCAAAGTGATTGACCACGGCGGTTTCAACATTCAAATGACTCAAGATGCCCTGCTTGTGGATTGGGCTTTCGACGGGGAAATGCTCGGCGTGATTTACGACGACATTGTGGACAACCAAAGAAGCAAACGCCATCACCTCGTTTGGCGAAAAGGCCAAAAGGACTTTACGGACACCGAAATAACCCTTCCTGAAGAGGCACTTGTCGGGATGCAGCTGGTTCTCCCCGATGTGGCCTGCTATCTGACGACAGACAACCGCGTTGGGACGATGGTGCTGGAATAGCGATAAAACCGAAAAGAATCTTGGAATATTGTTTTTTACGAACAAAAACACAAAATCATCAAGACATACTTGAAGATTCCCTATCTTTGCAGCAAAATTTAATTATTTGTAATTTACAAATTTGTAAAGAATTAAACTTTCATGAAATCAATAAGTTGCAAGACCTGCCAACCTATTAATAAATAACCCGTAACAAACGGCACAAAAAGGAATTCCGGACGCTTCCCAAATACAAAAACCAAATAGCCAAAGCGGAATCTTGTTGCCTCGGCCTAACTCCACGCCGTCGATGGCTGAAAATCAACATTCCAATATGGAAATGTAAAAACTGGCCTATGTTTGCAAAGAAAACCGTACTTTTGTCTCTTTAATTTTTCGACCTATGCAAAACACCATAGACTTCGCTCCGCAAATCGCGCAAGAACTCAACTTGGCCCCACATCATGTGGCCAATGTCATTCGCCTCTTCGACGAAGGCGCCACCATCCCCTTCATCGCCCGCTACCGCAAGGAAATGACGGGCACAATGAACGAAGAGAACGTGGCCGCTGTGCAAAAACGCCTCGAACAACTCACCGAACTGCAAAAACGCAAAGAAAGCGTCATCGCCTCCATCCGCGAGCAAGAGAAACTCACACTTGAGCTGGAGCAAAAGATACTGAACGCCAAGACCTTGCAAGAGGTGGAAGACCTTTATCTCCCCTACAAGCCCAAACGCCGCACCCGCGCCGCCATCGCCCGCGAGAAAGGTTTAGAGCCACTGGCCGCACAAATCATGGCGCAGAATGTAGACATGGTGGACCGCCTCGCTGCCCGTTATGTCAACGCAGGCAAGGGTGTCAACGACATCGAGGAAGCTCTGCAAGGTGCCAAGGACATCATGGCCGAATGGGTCTCGGAAAATATCAATGGACGAAACCGCATCCGCAAGATCTTCCACATGCAAGGCGACATCAGCTCCGCCGTGGTCAAAGGCAAGGAAGAGGAAGGCAAGACCTACCAGCAGTATTTCGACTTCCGCGAGCCGATTTCAGAAGCACCCTCGCATCGCCTCCTTGCCCTGTTCCGCGCAGAGGAAGAAGGCATGGTGAAACTGAAAATCAAAGTCGATGACGACTTCGTGCTGAACTCTTTGGAAAGCATCTTCCTGAAGAATGACAACGAATCGTCGGAACTCGTGCGCGAAGCCATCGCCGACTCTTGGAAACGCCTCTTGGAGCCTTCCATCGAGACCGAGATCCGCAATTATTATAAGGAGAAAGCCGACGAGACCGCCATCCGCGTCTTCGCCGAGAACCTCAAGCAGCTGCTCCTCGCCGCCCCTATGGGCCAGAAGCGCGTCCTCGCCATCGACCCGGGTTTCCGCACAGGTTGCAAGGTGGTGGTCTTGAGCGAAACAGGCGCATTACTCCACAACGAAACCATCTATCCTCACCCGCCCAAGTCGGACACGGTGGGAGCCATACGCAAGATTAAGAGTCTCGTTGATGCCTACCGCATCAAGGTCATCGCCATCGGCAACGGCACGGCAGGACGCGAGACCGAGGACTTTATCCGCTCCATCAAATTCGACCGCGACCTGATGGCCGTGATGGTGAGCGAGAGCGGTGCTTCGGTCTATTCCGCCTCCAAGATTGCCCGCGACGAGTTCCCCGACTACGACATCACCGTGAGAGGTGCCGTCAGCATCGGGCGCCGACTGATGGACCCCTTGGCCGAGTTGGTAAAGATAGACCCGAAGAGCATCGGCGTGGGACAGTACCAACACGACGTGGACCAGAAGAAACTCGGCGAGAGCCTCGACCAGACCGTGGAGAGTTGCGTCAACGCCGTCGGCGTGGAGCTTAACACCGCCAGCCAACAGCTACTGTCGTATGTCAGCGGTGTCGGACCTGCCTTGGCCTCCAACATTATCCAATATCGCGAAGAGCAAGGCGGCTTCAAGAGTCGCAAGCAACTCAAAGAGGTGCCACGCCTCGGCGACAAGGCTTTCGAGCAATGCGCTGGCTTTCTCCGCATCCATAACGGCGATAACCCGCTGGACCAAAGCGCTGTCCACCCCGAGAGTTACCACATCGTAGAAAAGATGGCCAAGAAACTGGGCGTGAAAGTGAAAGACCTCATCGGCAACAAGGAACTCATCGCGAAAATCAAGCCGGAAGAGTTTGTGGAAAACGACTTTGGTTTGGAAACCATCAACGACATCCTTACCGAATTAGACAAACCTGGTCGCGACCCAAGAAAGTCTTTTGAAGCCTTTGAATTCGATAAAAACATCCGCACCATCAACGACTTGCGCGTTGGCATGACCCTCAACGGCATCGTGACCAACATCACCGCTTTCGGTGCCTTTGTCGACATCGGCGTGCATCAAGACGGCCTTGTCCACATCAGCCAGATGGCCGACCATTACATCAAAGACCCGAACGAGGTGGTACACCTTAATCAAAAGGTTCGCGTGAAGGTTTTGGAAGTCGATGTCAACAGAAACCGCATAAGTTTGACGATGAAATTGTAATCACTTTTTTTGAAACATAATATAACAAGTATATGAAATACAAAACTTTACTAATCACTGCTTTATCCGCATTACTATTGATTGGATGTGGCAATAAGAAAGCACAAAAGCAAACTTTCGACCCCATCATTCCCGTTGAGATTAGCGTTATCGAGCAATCCAGCGACAACAATTTACGCAATTATGTAGGGACAACCAAAAGCGAGATGGAACTTCCAGTTTCATTTCCTTTGGGCGGCAAATTGACGGGTATCTATGTCAAAAATGGGCAACATGTCAAAAAAGGCACTGTCATTGCCCGCGTTGACGCAACTTCAGCCAAAAGCATTCACGACGCCGCCCTGGCCACCCTCAACCAAGCTGAGGATGGCTATAACCGCCTGAAGCAAGTGCACGATGAAGGTGGTATCCCGGATGTGCGATGGGTACAGATGGAAACCGACCTCGAAAAAGCCAGACAAACCGAAATAACCGCCCGCAAGCACCTGAATGAATGCACTTTGATTGCACCACAAGAAGGCTTCATCAGTATGGACAAGCATACTACGGGAGAAAACATGCTCCCCACCACCCCATTCTGCCGCATCATCGACATGAACAAGATGATTGTTGAGTTTTCCGTCCCAGAAAAAGAAATCGGCATTATCCAGATAGGCGACAAGGCCGAAGCCAGTTTCCCAGGCTTGAACAACTTGACCAAGACCCTTGAAATCATCGACAAGTCGTTCGTCTCCAACCCCATGGGACACACTTATACCATCAAAGCCAAAGTGCCCGTCGAGAATAAGGACATTCTTCCTGGCATGGTAGCCAAAATCAAGCTTTCGCTCTCGGAAGCATCGGGCATCGTTGTGCCTTCTTCATGTGTTCTGACCATGCCTGAAGGTGCCGATGTGTGGACCGTCAAGAACGGCAAGGCCTACCGCCGCAACATTAAGGTGGGAGGCTTTGTGAAGAACGGCGTGGTGGTCGAAAGCGGCCTCGAAAGGGGCGACACCATCATCACAGTGGGCTACCAAAAACTTTACAACGGAGCCAAAGTTTCGTTTTAATGTATTGTAAATGAAAAATCTATTGTTGTGTAAGAACAATTTGGCCGTCAGCCTTCAGCTATCAGCTTTCAGCCACTATACAAGTGAGCTGATGGCTGACTGCTGATGGCTGATAGCTAAGAATAAAAGTCACAAATCTGATAAACTATGGCTCAAAAAAGAAATATAATAGAAGGAGCGATGAGGAACTACAAACTCGTGTTCTTCTTCATGGCCATTATTGTCGTGTTTGGCTTCATCTCCTTGCCCAAACTCAAGAAAAACGAGTTCCCCGACGTGACCATCCGCATCGGCGTGGTGGCCGTCGTCTATCCGGGTGCCACCGCCGATGAAATCGAACAACGAGTTGCCAAGCCCGTCGAGCAATACCTGTTCACCTTCAGCGATGTGGACAAGCAAAAGACCTATTCGCAATCCAAGGACGGTGTGCTGCTTGTCTTCGTCTCGTTGGTCAACGACACCAAAGACCCCAAGATGACCTGGTCACGCATCCGCCAAGGACTTGTCCTTTTCCAAAGAACTGACCTGCCGCAAGGCGTGTTAGCTACCACAGTCATTGATGATTTTGGTAATGCCTCATCCTTGCTCCTTGCCATTGAGAGCGACCAACGCTCACCTCGCGAGCTGCGCGACTTCGCCGACCGCCTCTCGGAACGCCTGCGCAACATCGAAACGATGGGCAACATCAAAATCGTGGGCGAGCAAAAGGAAGAAATCGCCATCTACATGGACCCCACGCGCATGACCCAATATGCAGTGTCGCCCTCTATGATTACGGCAGAATTGGCTGCCCACAGTCTCCGAACCATCACAGGCAAGGCCGATAACGCTGACGGCTCTGCGGTCATCCATGTGAATGTCCCATACAGCGACCTCTACGAGCTCTCGGAACTGATTGTCTTCTCCGACCCTGTCACTGGGCAGATTATCCGCCTGCGCGATGTGGCCCGGCTCGAACGCCGCTACCAAGAGTCATCGCAATACATCCAATACTCCGACAGCATCGTCGACGGCAATCAATGCCTCATCTTCTCCATGGAGATGCGACCTGGACACAACGTGGTGGCCTTCGGCGATGAAGTCAACAAAGAGATCGAGACCTTCCTTGCCACGGCTCCGCCCGACATCAAAGTGCACCGCATCACCGACCAACCCGTGGTGGTCAACAAGTCGGTGCGCTCCTTCCTGAAAGACCTCATCGAGGCTGTCATTATCGTTATTTTGGTGATGCTCTTCCTCTTCCCCTTGCGTACCGCTTTGGTCTCTTCGACTTCGGTGCCTGTCTGCATCGCGGCTGCATGGGCCATCATGTACCTGTTAGGCATCGAATTGAACACCGTCACCTTGGCGGCACTTATCGTTGTGCTCGGCATGATTGTAGACGACTCCGTCGTGGTCATCGACGGCTACACCGATATGCTCAATTCAGGGCGTTCCCGTTGGTATTCCGCCGCCGTCTCCACCAAGAGCCTGATGACTTCCATGCTCATCGCCACCTGCTCTATCTCCTTCATGTTCTTCCCCATGCTGTCGTTGATGAAAGGCACCAACATGGGCGATTTCATCGGAATGTTCCCCTGGGCCATTTTCATCACCTTGTCGTGCAGTTTCCTTTATGCCATCTGGGTGATTCCCTACCTTTCGGCTAGAATCATCGGGCCTTCGAATCCCAACAAACGCTCGAAGTTGGAGAAAATCCAAGCCAAGTTCTTCGACGCACTACAAAAATCCTACAAAAAGCTCCTCGACCTCTGTTTCCGTCACAAATGGGGCACCATCATCGTATCTGTCATATCCGTGGCCATCGGCGTGTTTTTCCTCACTCGCATCAATATCCAGATGCTGCCCAAAGCCGAGCGCGACAGCTTCGCTGTGGAGGTACATCTTGCTGCCGGCAGTTCGCTTGACGAAACCGCCAAAGTGTCCGACTCACTAACGAAAATCCTATTGGCCGACAAGCGCGTGAAATCCGTCACCACATTCCTCGGCATGGCATCGCCGCGTTTCCACATAACCTATGCTCCCGAACCCATGCCCACTTCGGCCTATTCCCAATTCATTGTCATCACCGAATCGGAGAAAGCCACCAAAGAGATGATGAAAGAGTACTCGCAGCAATACGAGAACCATTTCCCCTCTGCACAGATCCGTTTCAAGCAGATGGACTATCAAGTGGTGAATGCGCCCGTGGAATACTACCTCATGGGCGACAGCTACGACAAGCTTGAGCCCATCAAGGACTCACTCGTTGCCTGCTTGAAACAAAATCCCGACCTGTTTTTCGTCCATTCCGACTACGACGACACCGAAGAAATCGTGGAAGTGGACTTGAACATCGACGAGGCCAACCGCCTTGGTGTGACGCAAGCCGTGCTTTCGGTCTACCTCTCGAGTGCCCTTTCGGGCAACAAGATGGTCTCTATGTGGGAAAACGGCTACAACCTGCCCACGACCATCTACACCGAAGGTTTGCACGACATCGACTATGAGGGGATCGGCAACATGCTGGTGCCCACCTCGCTTCCTGGCGTTTGGGTACCTTTGCGTCAAGTGGCCGATATCCATCCCCGTTTCCAACACGACAACCTGACCCACCGCAATGGCCGCCGCTGCATCACCGTGATGGCTGATGTCATGCCTGGATGCGGACAATTGGCGCAATACAAGAAAACACAAGAATACCTCAACACACTCAACATACCCGAAGATGTGGTCATCGAAGAAGGCGGCTCCATGTTGCTCACCAAAGAAACCATGCCTTCGCTGCTCATGTCCATCTTGGCAGCCGTGGTGGTGATGTTCATCGTCTTGATCATCCACTACAAGCGCATCGGCATTTCCTTCCTTTCGATTTCCGTATCGCTGCTCTGTGTCTTTGGTGCCATGTTCGGTCTGTGGCTGTTTGGCCTCGACCTGTCGGTCACCGCCATGCTGGGTGTCATCTCGCTCATCGGCATCATCGTGCGCAATGCCATTATCATGTACGACTATGCAGGCGAATTGCAGGCAAAAGAGAAAATCGCCATCCACGATGCCGCCTACGAAGCTGGACTGCGCCGCATGAGGCCTATCTTCCTCACCTCGGCCACCACAGCCTTGGGCGTCATCCCGATGATTTTAGCCAAGACCCTGCTTTGGGAGCCCATGGGCGTGGTCATCTGCTTCGGCACCATCTTCACCTTCCCCTTGGTCGTCACCGTGCTGCCCGTGGCCTACTGCCTGGCCTTCGATGCGGGCGAACGCGACCAGAAACGCTTGAAGAAAGCCAACCAACGCTTCCTCGACCGCCTCGACGAACGCGACAAGCGCAACGAGGAAAAGAACAAAAACGAAGAAAACAACACACAGCCATGAAAAAAAGACATATCCTATCCATAATCTTTGCCCTGTTTTGCATCAGCGTCAAAGCTCAAGCTCCTGTACTGACGCTCGACTCTTGCTTCGCCTTAGCCAAAGCCAACAATGTGCAGTTGCAAACCAACCAGTTGGAAATCGAAAAAGCGCAACAGGTCAAAGCACAGGTGTTCACCAAGTATTTTCCACAGGTGTCGATTTCATATTTGGCCTATTTTGCCGCCAGACCCATCATTGAATACGGTATCAACGACATTCAGGACGATGATTTGGGGGCTTTCCTTTCAGCGCTCATCACTACATTGAACGACCCTGAAGGTGCCAATATAGGACTACCGACCGAGATCAACCTGATGAAAAAAGGCCATAGCGTGAATGCCACGGCCATGGTGCCCGTTTATGCGGGTGGACGCATCAAGAACGGCAACCAGTTGGCCAACCTCGGTATAGAAGCTGCCCGTCTGAAAGCCGAAGTATCGGAGCGCGACATGCTCGAAAACATCGAATCGTCCTATTACCTTGTAGCGGGCTTGCAGGACAAGGTCCGCACCGTGGAGTCAGCCTTGGCACTTACCGACAGCCTCGAACACATCGTAGATGTTGCACTGAAAGCAGGGCTCATTACCAAAAGCGACAAACTTCGCCTTGCCTTGAAACAAAATGAGTTGAAAGCCAAACAGATGCAACTCGGCAATGGCATTGTTTTGGCTTCACAACTTCTTTGCCAGCAAATCGGCATTGAATACCCCGAAGAGGGTCTGACCTTGGATACTGCTAGTTTCTCAACGAAGAGCATTCCCGTTGCTACAGTTCAGGAAAACCACACTCGGACAGAACACCAACTGCTTCAACTCCAGGTAGATGCAGAGAATCTTCGCAAAAAACTGACTTTGGGAGAAGCCTTGCCTCAAATCGGCATCGGCGGCAGTGCGGTTTACGGCAATCTTGTGAGAAAGTACAAATTCAACGCCATTGCCCTTGCCCAAGTGTCGATCCCGTTGACGCAATGGTGGGAGACCGCGCACAAGCTGAAAGAGCACGACATCGTCATCCGAGAAGCGGAGCTGATGCAGAAAGACCTGACAGAGAAGATGAGTTTGCAGTTGAAACAGGCGTATAACCAGATGGTGGAAGCCGATGCCTTGATGCAATCCGACAAGGCGGCCTTGGACATGGCCAAAGAAAACTACCGCCTCGCCGAGCTCAACTACCGCGCTGGCATGAACACCATCACCGATGTGCTTGAGGCTCATGCGCTATTGCTGCAGGCCAAAAACGCCATCACCGACCGACAAATCACCTACCTCACTGCCCGCCGTCGATACCAAGATTTGAGCGGACAATAATCATGAGACTCAAAAACCATCCAAATCGAACCATTGTTTGTTCATTGGACAGTTTCTAGTTTCATGGATACGCGGAGCAATTCATCTTTTTTGCATAAATACTTGCTTTTTTAAAATAAAGCACCTATTTTTGCACCCGAAACACCTTTTAAGATGAATAAACTGACCAATATTCTTTCACTTATCGTTGCTGTTTTCGGGTTGCATCACACCTTAACTGCTCATCCCATCGACCTGCAAACGGCTCAGTCCATCGCCGTCAAGTTCATGGGAGCTAGCGATATGCAACTGGTCTCCACTTATCGAACAGACAAGAGCACTGCAGCATTCTATGTCTTTAATACCGAGGACGGTTTCGTCATCGTTTCTGCTGACGATTGCGAGACGCCCATCATCGGCTATTCCCATGAAGGTCGTTTCGACCCGAACGAAGTTCCCGTGCAAATGGAAACCTATTTGCAGGACTTCGTTGCAAGGATACAATATGGCATCGAAAACCATATTGAAGCGGATGAACTCACGGCAAGGCAATGGGAACTGGTGAAGAACACTGGTCGTCTCAACGAAAGCAAGACTGCCTCAGCCGTCGAGCCCTTGCTGACCGAAATGTGGGAACAGGGATGCCATTACAACGAGCTCTGCCCTACCTTTTCAAAAGTCCCGTGTGGCCATGCCGAAGTGGGCTGTGTGGCGGTGGCCATGGGTCAGATTATGCACTATTGGAGGTATCCAGAAACCGGCTGGGGGTCGAACTCTTACAACAATTCAGGATTTCAGCTTTCCGCTGATTTCGGCAACACGATATACGACTGGGACCACATGCCCGATTTGTTGACCGACGACTCCAGCGACATTGAAGTTGAGGCAGTGGCAACCTTACTTTTCCATTGCGGCGTTGCTGTTGACATGCAATATACCACCAATGGCTCTGGTGCTGATTCAGGAGATGTGCCCAGTGCATTGATACGCTACTTCAATTATTCAAGGCGGCTCCATATCGAAAAGCGCAGTGATTTCAGTGACGAGGAATGGATGTCGATGCTAAAGGACTGTCTTGACTTGCAACGACCTATGTATTACGGAGGAAAAGGCAACCAAGGCAGCCATGCCTTCGTGTGCGACGGCTACGACGGCAACGACTTGCTGCACTTCAACTGGGGCTGGGGTCGTGCCAACGGCTATTTTGCCTTGGGACATCTGAATCCTATTGGATACAGCTTTAACGAAAGCAACTTTGCCATCCTCGACATCAAGCCGGAATATGAACCTTGGATTGTGCAAGCCACGGTTTATCCACCCACGGCTGGCACCATTGAAGGAACAGGAGAGTACCACATTGGCGAGCAATGCACACTCACTGCGGTTCCCAACGAAAACGGCACATTCAGCTATTGGAAAAAAGGCGGAAGAATAGTATCCTATGACCCGTCATACTCATTTTTGGTCAGCGAAGATGTAGACGACATTGAAGCTTTCTTTTCCTATATGCCCTTGAAGGAAATCCAGGCTTATCACGCGCCCGACACGAACGACGTGAACAGTCCTTACGTCAACCTGTCATGGATCTTTGACGACAACAAAGAATGGCCATTGTTGAAACAATTTGAAATCAACGGGGAGAGCATGGTGACCACTGACGGCGAATATATCTATACCGCATACAGTTACTGGAGTGATCATCCTTATACATTTGGCAAATACACCATGGACGGCGAATTGGTTGAGTTCTTTACAATAGACGGGGCAAGACCCGATGGTTTGACCTGCGACGGAAGCTATTTTTATTGTAGCAAAAACACCGCATCTTATGACATATGCCGTTTGTATTGTTATGATTTCACCAATAAAACACTTGTCGATAGCACTTACATGAACTTTCAATTTGGCAAATGCGCATACGATATTGACAATGACGGTTTTTGGCTTTTACAATATGTTCAAACAACAAAGATATTACTTGTCAATCGTCAAGGGCAAACGATTTACAACTTCACAATACCATCAGCACTTTCATACTTTATCGAGGGATGTGGAAAGTACACCGCTGAAGACGGAAATTCGCACTTGTTGTTGTTTAGTAATGGCATATACGATTACGACTTATTAAACAGCAGTCTCAACGATCATTCAATAGCATATATAAATAATACTGGACGAGAGATAGATTTCTGCATAGGAAAATACGATGGCAAGGATGCGGTGTTTATTGTTTCTGAAAACACTTACCTCGGCACCTCCAACATTGACATTTTTGAAATCAAATGCCATTTAGCATCTATTAAGCACTACCGATTATACCGCACAGACAGTGAAGGAAACACCGTGTTGCTTGCCGACGAAGTGACTGAATCCTCATACATTGACTCAACTTGGAATGAGGCTAGTGCTGGCAACTATCGTTTCGGCATCAGCGAGGTTTATTTCAACGGCACCGAGTCGGAAATCATTTGGTCCGACCCTATTGTGAAGACTGACTATGGCATCAATGAAAACGACGGCAATCAAGAAGAAACGGAGCCATCTGTCCAGAAAGTAATTGAAGACGGGCAAATCGTCATCATCAAGGACGGAAAACGCTACAATGTGACGGGACAACACTTGAATTGAAAACGATTTGTTATTTTTGCAGCGCTGTTGCAATAAAAACACCAGAAATCAGTTAATCCTAGAAATCGAGAAACAAATGAAGAGATTCAGAATAGTTACCTTATTATTAGCCTTTTTGTTGGCTGCCCCTGTCCTGCTCCATGCCCAAATCGTCAAAGGTGAGTTGATCTTGGGCGGCAACATCTGCCAAGTGGACGGCGACGAATGCTACCATTACCGTAAGCCAGGCGTCCATGTCGGTGCCGGTGCCTTGATCCCCATCACCAGTTGGATGGACGTTGGCCTCGAAGTGCTCTTCAACCAAAAAGGCGCCTACAAGGGCGACTCCATCAACCAGCATCTCGGTCTCTACACTGGAACCTACAAGCTGAATCTCAACTATGCAGAAATACCGGTGATGATCTACCTGACCGACAAGGACCGATATAGCCTTGGTGTAGGCGTCTCCTACGGACGCATCGTAGGTCTCCAGGAATACTTCAACGGACAATCCACTGCCATCCGACTTGGCGACGGCCAAATTCATTGGAGAAACGAAGTCGACGGTCTCCCCGACCTCAGTCAAGCCACCAACATCAAAGAACTGACCAAAATGCTTTATGATGCAGGATATCCGCAAAACGCACCCATCGAGGAGCTAGTCCCGCAGGTCATTGCCAATTCCGATAGCTACCGTGCCCACGACTTCAACATCTGCGCCGACATGCGCGTACGCATTTGGGAAGGCATCCATGCCGAACTTCGCTATCAGTATTCGCTGGTGCCCATCAGGACTCGCCTGTTTTACAAAGATGCCAACGAAACCCTCCTAAAAACAGACGACTCAAGAGTGCAGCCGCTGCAACGACAATACAACAACAGCATCACGCTGAGGGTGGTATATCTGTTTAATGAACATAGAAGTAAGGCGAATAAGGAGGCTTCGAAAAAGGGTGGTATTTGACTAGGTCAATGAATAAGTCGGCCCTTCGGTAGGCTCTGAGGCCTTATGCTCAAGACTATAACCCCAAATAATAATCCTTCAAAAAATCATTGTACTGCGCCGTGAAATGCTTGTCCGCATCGCGGATGACGAAGGTTTCCTCAAACACATTATTGCATTTTTCGAAACCCAGCTCCAGATTGACACGGTTGGGCTCCTTCCCTGCTATCGGGACGATGGTCATCCTTTTATGGAGATAAAGGCCGTTACGCTTCGCGGTATTCAAAAATGCCTTAGACACATCAGCGGGCAACACCAATGCAAAACGACCATCAGGCTGCATCAAACGACCAACCTCTTGGCATATCGTGGCATACGATAGCCCCGCATCGTTGTGCCGCGCACGACTCTTACGCTCCGAGTCGCATTTCGAGAAACGGTTGAAAAACGGTGGGTTGGAAACAATGAGGTCATATCTCTTTCCCTTTTGGAAATCAACGATATCGATGCAATAGGCCTTAAGATGCTCACGCCACTGCGAGGCTTCGAAATTGATCGTCGCCTCTTCGATAGTGGCCTTGTCGATGTCAATAGCATCCACCTGCGCCACACCCTTTTGCGAGAGCATCAGTGGTAGCAGGCCGCAGCCAGTGCCAATATCCAGCACAACATCCGTCGGCCTGACCTCGGTCCAGCGCCCCAACAAAATGGCATCGGTGCCCACCTTCATCGTCGAACGGTGATGGTAGAGGCTGAAATGCTTGAAGTGGAATGGGCGCGCGTCGGTCATTGCAGGTACATGTCGATCAAGCCTTCGGGGGCCGTTATCGTTAGTATTTTCTTGTCCCTGTCAACGTTTTGGATGACATGTTCCAAGATCGGGATGAGGACCTCCTTCTTGTCCTTCATCACCTGCAGGATGGCCTGGGTGGGATACTCCAGCACCTCCTTAATGGGACCCAGCTCTCCCTTCTCCGTGTCGACCACCGTGAAGCCCACAATCTCATGGTAATAGAACTGCTTACCACTCAACTTGGGCAGCATTTCCAAAGGTAAGTACACAGACTTTCCCACCAGATTCTGTGCCTGTTCGACAGTCTTGACGTCCTGCACTTGGACAAAGAACTTGTCGCCATTCGGGGTTATCTTCTCCACAAAGAAAGGCGTCAGCACCTTGTTGATTTCGAGGAAGAAATGCTTCATTTCGAGGTAGGCAGAAGGGTCATCGGCATCCAGTTTAATGGTCACCTCCCCTTTCAGGCCATGGGTCTTGGCGATCTTGCCGAGGTAAAAACAATCTTCTTTTTTCATATAACACTGATAACCGACCGAGAAGAACTACTCCTTCCCTTTAGTCGTCAAGGCGGAGGAACATCCGCCATCTCCTGCACAAGAAGAACAGCCCAATGTTCAGGAGATTGCAGATCGAGTCCGCAATGACAACGGTGCTAGTCCGCTATGACGGTTAAAGGATGGGGTTCGTTATCCTGGTCCTATTTCTTTTTCGGTGCAAAGATAATAATTATTATTTTTGCGGCTCATTTTTCAACCCATGCACGAGTTTTTGCATTTGTTTCTGGATGTATTGAGAAACAGCGTCTTAATCACTGGTCTGGTGATTATTATGATGCTGATGATCGAGTATGTCAACATCCATTCGCACGGGAAATGGTTCACGCGGCTGCGCCAAAACCGTTTCGGACAAGTGGTTTTGGGTGCGGGCTTGGG